>Ga0129333_10003615_pt1 | contig 14503 bp, 21 predicted proteins | sample CPB6_08_DNA_FD_94474 | JGI IMG/M metagenome (GOLD analysis project Ga0129333, IMG submission 94474) | Freshwater to marine salinity gradient microbial communities from Chesapeake Bay, USA - CPBay_Sum_0.6_0.8_DNA | ecosystem: Environmental > Aquatic > Marine > Coastal | place: USA: Chesapeake...
CTGCGCGATACCAATTATCAAGCAAGTTCCCATGTGGATTCATACCACTTGGTAAACATGCTTAAGAATGCAGAACCTATGGACTTAGGTCCAGTAGATATCTGGGCTATGGCTCAGAAAGTAGAAATGCCTCTTTACCAGCTTTCTAGCTTTGGTGGTAAAAACATCATCATGGTAGACAATGCTCGTGGTGAGTATAAGTGGCAGACTCCTGTATCTCAGGATCTTCCTTATATCATTGAGGATATTGAACCAAACAACCAGAACAAAGGTATTGATGGTACTACCTTCAAAATCAAAATCAACCGTAGAGAGTTTGGACATGGTGATATCATCACTTATGACAAGTACAATGGTTGTGAAATGTACATCACTGCTGATGACATTCTTCCTATGGGAGATGGTTTCATCTACACTGTACAATTAGTAAACAATGATAACTACAAGTTCTTAGATAACAAGTATTTGTCAAATGGTACTAAGATCTTCCGCAAAGGTTCTGCGCGTGGTGAGTATGGTGAGAGATTCTCTGACATCATGACCCGCTCTGGTTTCCGTGAGTTCTACAACTTCGTAGGTGGAGCTGAAGCACATGTACACTATTCAGTATCTTCTCGCGCTGACCTTATGGTTAAGGGTGGATTAAATGCTGATGGCACTGTACCTGTAACTGAGATCTGGAGAAACTTTGACAAGCAAATGGATCCATCAATCACTAAGATTGAAGACATGGTATCTGTAATGGGTAAAGATTATGTGAAGAAAGCAGTATCTAATGGTACATTGACTCGCACATTCTTGACTACTATGGAATCTGCACACTTGACTAAAATTGCTACTGACATTGAAACTTACTTGATGTGGGGTCATGGTGGTCGCATTAAGCAAGATGGTCCAGATGATATGCGTCTTTCTGTAGGTTTGTGGAAGCAGTTGGATAACTCCTTCAAGCGTGTTTACAACAAGAATAACTTCTCTTTGGAATTATTCCGTGGTGAGCTTTACAACTTCTATGCAGGTCGCGTTGAGTTCCAAGGTCCAGATCCTAAGCGTCAGCTTATTGTACAAACTGGTATGGGTGGTATGCGCATGGTTAATGAAGCTATTAAGCGTGAAGCAGTTAACTCAGGTTTGGTTATCCAAGCTGCAGACAACAATGGTATTGGAGCAATCACTGGTAAAGGAATGGATCTGAACTACGGATTTGCATTCACTAGCTATGTGATCCCATTCTTGGCAAATGTTAAGTTTGTCTTGAACCCTGCTTTTGATAACTTGCATACAAATGACATTGAAAACCCAATCATTGATGGTAACCCATTGTCATCTTATAGCTTTGTTATCTTTGATATCACTGACACAGGTAATGACAACATCTTCATGTTGAAGTTATCTTGGGATAATCAATTGAAGTGGTGGTATCAGAACGGTACTATGGATTACATGGGTAGAACTCAAGGGTTCCAAAGCTCAGGTCAATTCAATGGTTACCGTGTAATGATGACTCAAACAATGCCAGCAATCTGGGTAAAAGACCCAACCAAAGTGTTGAAAATTGTTATGAGAAACCCAATCACTGGTGGATCATTCTAATTACTAATTATGTAAACCTAAAAAGGGAGGGGGAAACTCCTCCCTTTTTTAATAAAAAATAAAAATGGCTATCAAACTCCTTCAGAAATTATTTCCTGCGTCACCTGACCCAGTAATTGCTTCACATCAAATTAGAGAAGCAGCTATTCCCCGCTTTGCTCACCTTAATGAGGTGGTAGCTGATATCAATGATATTGCTTACTATACTTTAGATTATTCTTCATCACAAGTTGTTAATGTAAGAACAAGTAAGGGTATCATAGAAATTGATAATTTTGATACAGCACTTTCATTACCTGATCCAGCATTTGCTACTTCAGCACCTTTGTATATCTACAATTTAGATATTTCAACAAATGCTGATGATAACTATGTTCAAATAACTCCTTATTACAGTAATGCGGTTAATGACAATGCTATTCCATACTTACTTGTTACTGGAGCTTTACTAAATCAAGTTACTCTTCAAATTTACAATGCAAGCCCTGCAGTTGCAGGAGCTAATCAGTGGCTTAGCAGATTCTATGTTTTCTATGAAATCAAGAATATAGCACAGTAATTTGTTTTTTAGTTAATAATAAATAAATTTGTAAAAACCAAAACCAAAACAAATGAGTTACACTATGGTAGAATTACCCACAGTTAAGTCGGGTAATATTTCAATCAGACCTTATTTTGAACCAGAGAAATCCAATCTAGGTTTGGAAAAATATGGTCTTTCTCTTTTTGATGGAGTATTCCATGAAGAACAGCTTGCTTGTCTTGAGCAAAATGGTATTAAGCGCTACATTACAGGGCTTAATGAATTTGCTCCTGATATCAAGAATCTTAAGGATCCTGATTTAAGAGAAGCAAAAATTACTGAGATTAGAAATGTTGTAGCAAAGCTTGAAGCTGAGTTAGCTGCTAACATTATTGATGCTGCTGATCCAGAGTTTTGGAATAAAGTAAAATTACTTAGACCAAACAATGATGAATTTTGGAACAGAATCACTGTACGCTGTGGTAATGAACCAGTATTCTTAGATCCAGCTAAAGATCCTTATGATCTCATTAAGCTTTATGCTATTGAAGCAGGTGGATTCTCTATTGTAGCTAGAAGCTATGAAGATGCTAGATCAAGAGCAGTAGCTCCTAAGTTTTACTTAGATAAAACAGTTGATACTGTATCTACTAAGACTGAGGTTAAAAAGCTTAAAAACAAAGCTCTTTCTGAACTTCAGAAACTTTATGACAAGAATGCTAACAAGCTCTTGTATGTGGCTAAAGTAGTAGACGCTAATAGTGTACAATACAAAAAATCTACACCTAATGATATCATCTATGACAACATGGATAGATTCATTAATGGTGAGGGTGTAGAATCAAATCCAAAGAGAGCAGCAGCATCATTCCTTGATACAGCAGCTCTTGACATGGAAACTCTTAAACTTAAGGCTATTATTAGAGATGCAACCTTCTACAAGATGATTGCTACTAAAACAGATGGCTTTATTTATCACATAGAATCTTCTGCAATGATGGGAAGAACTCCATCAGATTGTGTAGAATTCTTGCGAAATCCATTAAATGAGAGTATATTAATATCACTAAGTAAATCAGTTGAAAAATTCTGGAATCAGTAAACCTTTAAACACTATAAAAAATGAAAAAAGTTGCAGTTAAAAAATCCACTAAGCCAATGAAAAAATACATGACTGGTGGTATGGCAAATCCTAACAGTGCTAGTGAATTCATGTCTCCTAGCAAAGTTGCAGGAAAAGGTACTAAGTCTCGCGCTACTTCTTCTGGTGGAGTAAATACTCCTCCAACAGGTGCTAATCCTGGTAGAAAGATGAGCTCATCTACTACCTTTTCTAAATCACCTACAAACCAAGCAAACCGTGGTTTGATGAAAAAAGGTGGTATGGTTAAATCTAAAAAGAAATAATTATGAGCTCTCACATGAAGAAATTAGCTAAAAAACAAAAAGGAGGAAGCTCTGATTCTAAAGTAAAACAAGTAGAATCAGCTATCATGAAAGGTAAAAAAGCTCCTCTTCAAACTAAGATGTCTTTGAAAAAAGCTAATGCGGGTATGACTGTTAAATCAACTACTTCTAAACCTGCTACTCCTAAACCTGCTACTTATAAACCTGCGGAAAAAAGTACCAATGTTTATAGTAAAAATCCTAAGACAGGTAAAGAAGAGCAAATGGTTATGAAAGGTGGAAGATATGCTTTTCCATCTATGAAAAAGGGTGGATCAGCTAAAGCTATGCCTAAAGCTATGTATGGTAAGTCAATGATGAAAAAAGGTGGAAGCACCAAAAAGAAGTAATCATGGCTAAGAAAGCTAAATCAAAAGTCAATGCTGCGGGTAATTATACTAAACCTAGTATGAGAGCCCGCATTGTGGCTTCAGTTAAAGCAGGTAGTAAAGGTGGTGATCCAGGTCAGTGGTCAGCAAGAAAAGCACAAATTGTAGCTAAAAAATATAAAGCTGCTGGTGGAGGATATAAGAACTAATGGCTTGGTCTAATAAATATAAGAAGACTATAGATTGTAAAAATCCTAAAGGGTTTTCACAAAAAGCACATTGTCAAGCTAGAAAGCTGAGAAAAGCTGGTAAACCAACTAAATCAAAACCTGTAAAGTAAATGGCACTCTCTAAGTCACAACAAAGTCTAAAGAATTGGACTAAGCAAAATTGGATGACTTCTGGTACCCATGCTAATAAAAAGAAGGGTTCCTCTAAAGAAGTAAAATCTGGTGGTAAGAAAAGATACTTACCAGAAGCTGCTTGGAGTTCTTTGTCTGCAGGAGAAAAAGCTGCTACCAATAAAGCTAAAGCTGAGGGTAACAGAAAAGGTAAACAATTTGTAAAACAACCTAAGAGCATAGCTCAAAAGGCAAAAAGATTTAGATAATGAAAAAGACTTCTAAAAAAGTTGATGTGCTTAAGCACTTTAATGATAAGCGTGACTCTAAAGTTAAGGAGGTTATGGCTACTAGAACTGCAGCTAAAAAGAAATTTATGGATGGTGGCACTGCTGGTGTTGCTAATAGTTATAATCCTGTAGAAGGTTATAAAGTAAACAAAGGTGTAGGTAAATCTTACATGTCACCTAATCCAGCCCCAGCTTTTAAAAAAGGTGGAGTAAAAAAATCTAAAAAGAAATAACCATGGTTAAGAAATCACCAAAGGTTAAAGTAACAGCAGGAGGAGAAAAACATGTAGTCTATAAAAAGACTACAAAGCAAGGTAAAGGAAAACCAGGTGATATTATGGTAAACCATCCTACTAAAGATAAAGGTAAGTGGGATACCATAAACTTAACCAAGATAGGTAAAGCTAAAACAGTAAAGCAGGGAGTAGCTGCTACTAAAAAGTGGCACAAAGATAACCCAGATTATAAATATAAAGGTAAGAAAAATGGCAAAAAGTAGAGCACAACAAGCAGCAATAGCTATCTCAATGAAGAAAGCTGGTAAGAAACCTAAGTCTTTAACAAAGGCTCAGAAAGGTATATCTGTTAAACCTACAGCAGATAGTACAGCTTATTATAAAAAAGAAATAGCAGGTTATGATGCATTAATTAAATCTGAACCTAAAACAAAAATGGGTCAATCTAATGTAAATGTTTACTTAGATTATAGAAGTAAAGCTTATGATAATCTCAATAGACAAAGTTTAAAAGGTAAACCAGGTTATGATAAAAATGGTTTTCCAATTAAAAAGTCTACTACTAAAAAGAATAAGTAATGGCAAAGTCACCAGCATGGCAGCGCAAAGAAGGTAAGTCTCCTAGTGGAGGTTTAAATGCTAAAGGTAGAGCTTCTTATAATAGAGCTAACCCAGGTAAACCTGGACTTAAAGCTCCTCAACCAGAAGGTGGATCTAGAAAGAAAAGCTTTTGTGCAAGAATGTCAGGTATGAAGAAAAAGCTTACTTCTGCTAAAACAGCTAATGATCCTAACTCTAGGATCAATAAGTCTCTTAGAAAATGGAAATGTTAATTAATAAACTTATATACAATGGCTAAGAAATGTATGCAATGTGGAGGAGCTATGAAATCTCTTCCTAGAAAAGCAAAAGGTGGTAGCTTCCCAGATCTTACAGGAGATGGTAAAATAACCAAAGCAGATATACTCAAAGGTCGTGGAGTTATTAAAAAGGGTGGGGCTATATCTGAAATGAAAAAGGGTGGTAACTGGATTCAAGGTGCTATCAAAAGACCTGGAGCTTTTTCTGCTAAAGCTAAAGCAGCAGGTAAATCAACAGCAGCATATGCTAAAAGTGTATTGAAAGAAGGTTCTAAGGCTAGTACTAGAACTAAGAGACAAGCAGCTCTTGCTCAAACACTGGGTAAAATGCGTAAGAAGAAATAACCATGAATAACGCAACCATACAGCTTAAGATTAAGCAAAGACTCAACAAACTTGCTAGTAATGACTATGACAATATAGAATGCTGGCAAATGGTTGAAGCATTTAATAAGGGTCAAGCTGATTGGTGCCGCAGAAATCTTCATGGTATTAACTTACCTAAAGAGGGTGATGAAGCATCTACTAGTAGGATTGATGATTTACAAGTGTTAATTACTGAGTATACTCCAAATCTTGTTAGTACTGATACCTATTATGAAACTGCTACTGCTATCCCAGTAGAGTATCTTAGATATAAGAGAATTTCAGCAAAAGCTAAAAATGATTGCTGTAAAGACTCTAGACCTATGGTAGTTTATCTTGCAGAACAAGGAAATGTAGATCTCTTGTTAAGAGATGTTAATAAGAAGCCTAGTTTTGATTGGGCTGAGACCTTTGCTACATTTATGGATAACAAGATGCAGATCTATACTAATGGAGAGTTTACAATTGAATCTGTAACCTTTACTTATTATAGACAACCCAGAAAAATTCAAATAGCTGGGTGTGTAGATCCATATACCCAAGTAGCTTCTACAGTAGATGTAGAGTGTGAATTCAAAGATGATCTTATAGAGCTTTTAATAGATGAAGCTGTTAAGATTATTGCTGGAGATATAGAATCTACAATCCAGATGGAAAGAGCAAGTAATTCAGTAGAACAAAACAACTAATAAATCATGGAATTTCCTTCACCTAACATGCTAAAAAGAACCCTTAAAGCACCTGCTACTCAAGGTCCTGCAGTATCCAACATGGGATTACTGGTATTTGAACTTCTTAATGGAGTAACTAAAGTACATCTTAACCATCTTCTTATCACAGGAATTGGCTCATATGCTGCTCATACAGCTATGGGTGGTTTCTATGATGAAGTAGGAGATCTTGCAGATGGAATAGCTGAGTCTTATCAAGGTCTTACAGAGACCCTGCTTACTTATCCTACTTCTGTAGAACTTCCTCAGATGAAAACAGCAGAAGACTGTGTTATCTATCTCAAAGAACTCTATGAGAAAGTACATGCAGTACAGGAAACATGTCCTTATTCTGAGATTAAAAATGAGTTAGATAATGTAAAAACTCTAATTAACTCAACTAAGTACAAATTAATTTTCTTAAAATAATTTGGTAATCCTAAAAAGATTATCTATATTAATAAATAAATGTTTGTCTAACTTAAATCTTAAACACAATGGCTTATTTTAATCATGCCTTTACAAAGGTGTTTTTGGGAACAGGTACTACCTTGAACCCACCAGTACCTAGTGTAACTAACCCTGCTTCAACTGCTGGTTATATTACAACTAATGGCACAACTACAGCTACTCTGGCTACTCTTGGACCAGGGTATTTTAGTCTTTTTAACAAAGACACTTATGAGAAAGTAAACTTCTCTTCTCTTCCAGGACCTTGTTGTCCACTTGTTTTGGCTTCATCTTCTCTTTATCAGAAAGATAAGATCAGCCCTTACATTGGTGGTTACCAAGAAACTAACAAGTCTAAGTACATCAACCCTAAGTACATTCACCAGTTCTACTATGTAGATACTTGTACTCCTCAACAGGCTGTTGTATCTGTAGGTAATACTCCTGGTACAAATGGTCCTACAAATCCTGACCAATATCAGGGTGGAACTACAGCTGCTACTTGCTGCTTTGAGTTCTTGTGTGGAGAAACTTACTACTTGCGCTTAGATCTTAAAGGATCTCCTTTGTTGCGTTTCTTGAACCACAACTCTTACCACACACTTTCTGCTTACACAGGATGCTGCACTGGTCCTACTCCTACTCCAGTAGATTCTACATTGGTAATGATTTCTTGGGCAAATGAGATCATCACTTCTGAATACACTAAGAGCTTTGTTCTTCCAGTTGTATTTGATGAAGCAGGTGTTGCTTGGTATGCTCCAGGAACTACAGTAGATCCTATCTCTGGTCTTCCTGTAACTCCAGCTCAGTGGTGGTCTGCATATGTGTCTCCAGGACACGTAGTAGGTGAGTGCGCTGGTCTGCGTTTATTTGGTGCTTATGTAGAAACTAAGTTTGGTAACTGTTCTTTCCAGATCACTGATTTCTTTGAGAAAGAATTAGTACGCATCTATGCTTCTATGGTTGATTACAATGGTGATCCATGTGTATTCTCTGGTATCTGCGTATACACTGAGTGCTATGGTCTTCAGGGTATGGGCTTTGGTGAGCAAGTTCTTCGTGACTTGATCTTGTCTGAGTCTTACTTGCAGAACTACTTCCATACTGATATCCGTATCCGTGAAATCACTCAGGGATCTGATATCATTGCAAATGTTAACCGCAATGCATTATATGGAAGATACTTCATCTTGCACAGTGTGCCACGTTACAATAACCCAACAGGTGTATTTGATAATGATCAGTACATGCTTGAAATTATTGTAAATGGTCAAATTGCTCCATTTGAAGCAAACATGTCTACATGGTTGACTTCTTGTGGTAATGGCTGCACAGCTCTTGAGGTTAAAACTTGCGAGCCTTGTGAAGTAGTACCTAATGAGCCTTTGACCTAATATCTAGGCTGCGATTCAAAAAAAGGGAGGAGAGTAATAAAAACTCCCTCCTTTTTTTTATTAATTTTATATTTGTTTGTTTATATACCATGGCGCAACACATTTTAAGTCTTGAAGCACCAGATACCATGAACCTTGGTATCTTACGCATTGTTGATACAAGCGTATATTCTCCACTTATTCCTGTAACTTGTCCTAAGTTAGCAGTAACTCTTCCAGGGTTTAATTATAGTGTAGAATTTACAGAGCCTGCTATTTCTGCAGGATTTATAGTAAATCTTACAGCTTGTGATCTACAAGTACAGACTGCTCAGTGTGGCACAGTATTAAACAATCTACCTGATGGTGTATACATTATTAAGTATAGTGTGTCACCTAATGATCAAGTATATGTAGAATATAATCACCTGCGTATTACTTATGCTATGACACAATACCAGAAGATTCTTTGTGAATTAGATCTTGGTACTTGTGATCCCCCAGTTATAATCAAAGAAAAACTTAATAAGCTTAGAATGATCAGGATGTATCTTGAGGCAGCTAAAGCTAAAGTTGAAGTTTGTCATGAACCTCAAGAGGGCATGCAACTTTATAATTATGCATTAAAACTCCTTAATAAAATGGAGTGCAGAACTTGTAAGTAAAACCAATAAAACCAATAAATATGACTTGCAAAAATTGCGGAACTAAAATGAGTTGTGGGTGCCAAAAGAGAGTAGCATCTAATGGAACACATGTATGCACTAATTGTGTACATCAGTATGAAGCTTCTTTAAAGAACCAGGCAAGCACAAGTCCACAGCAAATAAACATAACTGCTGTAAATGCACAGCTTAATAAATAAGAAATGTCTACAACAACATACCATGTAGGTAATGCAGGATACATAAGGAAACTTATTAATAACACTACTCCTTGGAGTGATGTGAGTTTTTCTTTTTTATCAGGTTCTACTCCTCCTGTTTATCATGATGTGATGACAGACCCTACTGATGGGGATAAGGTATTTGTTGTAGGTCAAGCTCTTTTAGGTAATTCTCCCAGCTTCTATGGAGTATTAGTATCATCTAATGGTGGTACAAACTGGAGTATTCCTACAGGTACTTATCAAGCTACTGCGAATCAATTTAACTTTAGATTATATGAAGTTTGGGTTGTAGATAGTTTAAATTCTTATGCTTGTGGTGAATATGGTACAGTAATTAAGAGCACTGATGGAGGTGCTACTTATAATACTTGTACTCAACTTCCTCCAGCATCTCCAGTACTTGGTGCAGATTCTATTACTCTAGCAGCTTACTCATTGCATTTTATTAATGCTACTACAGGAGTTGTAGGTTGTAGAAACAATATATTTAAAACTACAGATAGCGGTACAACTTGGACTAATATATTTAATCCTGGTGCTACACAACAGCTACCACAAAACATTGTAGGTATTCACATATCTGCAGATGAGCAAACAATTGTAGCTTGTGGTACTCAGTATATTGTAAGATCTACAGATGGTGGTACTACATGGAGCATCGTTTATGCATGGGTTTCTATTACTGAATTTGCAGGTAAACACCTTACTTGGATTGATGATAACAACTTATGGGCTACAGGTGCAAGAAATGTAGTTATTCAATCTACAGATGCAGGTGCTTCTTGGACTCAAATTCAAGCTACTACAGCTTCTGGAGATAATAGACTAGCAGGTCATTTCTACAATATTAACAATGGTTATCTAGGAATAAATACTACAGAACAAGTAACTAGTAACTCAGGTAACACTGTAGCTACTAGTGAAGTTATACCTGGAGCTAAAACTCTTGAGGCAGTATGGACTTACTATGAAGCACCTCCTTGTTATTTATTAACAAACTGTTGTGATATAGAATGTACATTTGTAGTAAGTAATGACTTAGCTGCTTATGTAGGTCAGACAATTAATCTACCTATTCTTCCAAGTGGTGATTGTCCTAGTTGCTGCGATACTAGTCAACTTACTGGTTATAAAAACTGTTTTACTGTAGAGCTTTCTCAAGATTGTACTCAAGTAATTCAGATTGATACAACTGGTCTTACCTCTTTTCAAGATTGTGATGAGTGCTTACCGACATATTATACACTTACTAATTGTGCTGATAATACGGATATCATTAACACTTCTACTGATTTCAGTCAGTATGTAGGACAAGTAGTAAACCTTAGTAATTGTGGAAAAGCTTGCTATCTAGTTACTTCTGATACAAGCTGTACTTTATATTTCCCTACAGATAATACTGTAACTAAAGTATTTGCTACATGTGAAGCATGTTCTTATGTGCCTCCAATACCAAGAGAACTTAAGAAAAGATCTGTAAAACCAGGGTATGATACCCCAGCTTGTTCACCTGAATACTACTATAGAGTAACTTGTGGTTATGCTACTGCAGTATATGATGAAATGGTAAAAGCAAGATATGGAGTTACTATTTGCTGTGATAGAGATATAAACTATTGGGATGTTAAAAAAGAACTTTTGGACCTCCAAGCTATTTTGGACCCTGATCCTGTGCTCGTGGATATTCCTTGTACTTGCTGGACAATTACTCAAACTCTGGGTTCTGGTACATATACTTACTTGTCTTGTGCAGGGGAAGGATCTGTTGTAACTCTATTACAGGGTCAATCAACAACAGTATGCTCTAAGTATATACCTTGCTTGTCTGTATCTACTCAAGGAGCAACTTATAGTGTAGCAGGATTAGGTACACAATGTACTAATAATCAAAGCTGTATACCTTCACCTTGTTATTGCTATGAAGTATTTAATACTAATAGAGTACCTATAACTATAGATTATATAAACTGTGAAACAGGATTACCTGCTCAATATCAATTAGATCCAGATGATGCTGTATTCTTATGTGCACAAGAAGGTAGTATTGTAGGTGGTACTGTAAGTGGGGGTACTGTACAATGTAGTACAGGGAATGACTGTCAACCTATTTAATTTGTAAAAATTCTTAAAAAACTGTATATTAATATATTCTGAAGATCACATGAAACCTATCAACTATGACAATGCTTCTTGCAACCCGATCTCCTCTAATTGTGTGATCTGGCAAGGACCTGATATTCCATGCATTAATCTATGTAAAGGGGATACAGTAAGTGATGTAGTATTCAAATTGGCAACAGAGCTCTGCGGAGTTCTTGAACAAATTGATGTTACTACATTAGATCTTTCATGTTTTAATTTAGCTGGTTGTGAGCCTAAAGATCTTCAGGCTTTCTTGCAGTTTTTAATAGATAAGATCTGTGCTCTTGAAGAATGCTGTAATCAAAATGCAAATCCTGCTAGAGAAGGTTGTCCTGATTGTGTAGTAAATATTGCACCTTGCTTCTATTATTTAGATGCTTTTGGTAACCAGATTACCACTATGCAACTTACAGACTATGTAACTGCTATTGGTAATAGAGTATGTGATATTCTTAATCAGATTGATATTATTAACCAGACTTTGGTTCAGTATAATATCAGAATTACAACTCTTGAGAATGCACCTGCTCCAACATTTGTAATTCCTACAGTAACTCCTAACTGTGTATTACCTTCTGTACCTACTGAAGTTCAGATAGTAGTAGATGCTTTAGAGGCAGAATTTTGTTTACTTCAAGGAGCTACAGGAACTCCTACAGATATTTATACAGCTATTGCACAAGAGTGTCCTAATCTTTCTACTTCACCAATCCTTGGACCAGGTGGTGGAAACTTAGGATCTTTACCAGGATGGGTAAATCCTGTAACTAATCTTGCAGATAGTATTAATAATATGTGGCTTGTGATTTGTGATCTTAGAGCTGCTGTAAGAAATATTCAAGAAAATTGCTGTCCTTCAGGTTGTGATGGTATTACACTTAGTGTAAGTGCTGTAATAACAGGAGGTACAGGATTAAGAATTTATATAAATGGTACAATACCTGCAGGATTTGTTCAGTGCAATCCTTTAGGTACTTTGTTTACTATTTCTGATACACTTGGTAACTCATTTACTCAATACATAGATGTAGTAACTAATCTTAATAATGCTGCAGGTGTGTTAATTGATTTATCAGCTACACCTGTAAATCCTGCATCTAATCTTAAAATTGAAGCAAATATCTGCTTGTGTAATGCTACAACAAATGCAGAATGCTGCACCTATATTTGCTATGATCTTAATAATGAAGCTGCGTGTCCTACAGTTGTATTGACACCTGATATCACAAGCATAGCTTATACTGTAACACCTGTAGTATCAGGTACTTATACAATCCAGTTATATAATAATGCTGGTACTGTATTAATTGCTCAGAACATTACAGCAGGTATAGCTCTTACACCATTTAGTGGATCATTTACTGGATTAACAGCATCTACACCTTATAAAGTAAGAGTGCTTGTAACAGTAGGTGCATCAACTACTACATGTCCATTTGAAGCAACAAATACACTTCCTGGACCATGTCCTCCACCAACTAGTGTAACAGCAGTAATAGCAACTATCTAAAACTTAAAATACAATGGCTTGCAATACTTGTAATTGTCAAACAACACCATGTGGATGTGAGAAGGGGTTAACTACCCCTCCTCCATGCTCAGTTAATACAACATTTTGTCCAGTACCTAATCCTTGTGCAGAAGAGTTTAGCTCTGATTGCATTGTATATACTGGACCTGAATTATTATGTGGAGATGATCCTTTTACTACACTTACTAGTATTATACCAACTGGTATAAGCGTATCAGAAGCTCTTCAGATTTTGGTAAACTATGTATGTAATGGTGCAACAGATCAAGGTAATGTATACTTGAGACTTAATGGTACTGTAACTTCTAGTTCTATTCCTCTTACATGGGATAGTATTACTGGTAATACTAGCTATGAGATCTACATGAAGTTATCTTCAGCACCTGTAGGAAGTTTTGCATTGGTATCTACAGTTTTAACTACCTATGCTACAATTACAGGATTGTTGCCTAATACTAGTTATGACTTCTATATTGAAGGCGCTACTACTAACCAGAAATCAATGTACATTAGAATAACAACCCTTGCTTAAAACCAAATAAAATGGCACTAGTACCAGCAACAATTACCGTAAACTTTACCAGTAACTATACTGGAAATCACCGAGTTTGTTATAGACTTGGTGGTGTAGGACCATATGATTGCACTACTATTGTAGCATGTCTTGGTGGTGGAACACCTTGTTCAACAACTATTAATGTTATAGTAGATGATGAAGCATGTGATGATTATGTATATGATGGATATGTACAAGCTGTTTGTGAAGATGAGTCATCTCTTACAGGTAGAGTAGCTTGGACAGCTACATATACTCCTGCAAATGCTTGTATATCAATCTTATTTACAGCAGGGGGCGGTGGATCTGCACCTGGATTTGATTTAGGAGCAGATGTTAGTTGTGGTGGTACAGGGGTTGTAGTACCTTCTGTAGCTACAGGTACAGAGTTTACACTTTGTTTCCCTGCAGGTACAACTTTCCCAGCACCTCCTGAATATACTAGAGTAGATGGAGCAACAAATTGTTGTGATTGTGAACAAGTAACTTTCTCTTGTCCAGGAGGAGCTTTGGGAGGAACTTACTTCTACCAAAGTTGTACAACTAAAGAGTTTATGTCAGGTACAATGAATGGAGGAGATCCAGATGTAATTGTATGTGTTCTCTTAGGTTCAGCGGGTGTACAAAATGCATCAGGTATTACTACTGCAATTGGTGTATGTCCTCCATAATATAAGCTGTGATTTTGTTGGTTTTTTCGCAGCAAAAAGCAAAACCCTGGGGAAACTCAGGGTTTTTGCTTATCTAGTATATAATGATTATTTTTAACTCTCCAAATTTTTCATTATATTAATGTGTATTATGGACTTTAAAGAATACAAGAAACCTGATGTAAAAGCTCCTAGATTTAGAAAAGAAAGGCTTA
>Ga0129333_10003616_pt1 | contig 14503 bp, 15 predicted proteins | sample CPB6_08_DNA_FD_94474 | JGI IMG/M metagenome (GOLD analysis project Ga0129333, IMG submission 94474) | Freshwater to marine salinity gradient microbial communities from Chesapeake Bay, USA - CPBay_Sum_0.6_0.8_DNA | ecosystem: Environmental > Aquatic > Marine > Coastal | place: USA: Chesapeake...
GCGTACACCGCCGACCTCGGCCAACCCGATGAACCAGATCTGGCGGGTGTGCCCGACCGAGCACGTCAGTACGGCGCCGAGATCGCCCGCCTCGTCGACTGCCGGGCCGACCTCGTGCACGAGGGTCTGGTAGCGCTGCAGTGCGGGGCGTTCCACATCGTCACCGCCGGCAAGACCTACTTCAACACCACGCCGCTCGGGCGAGCGGTCACCGGAACGATGCTGGTTCGGGCGATGCTCGCCGACGGAGTCGACGTGTGGGGCGACGGCTCCACCTACAAGGGCAACGACATCGAGCGCTTCTACCGGTACGGCTTGCTGGTCAACCCGAACCTGCGCATCTACAAGCCGTGGCTCGACCCCACGTTCGTCGAGGAACTCGGCGGCCGGTCGGAGATGAGCCAGTGGCTCATCGATCACGGCTACCCGTACCGCGACAGCAAGGAGAAGGCGTACAGCACCGACGCCAACATCTGGGGTGCCACCCACGAGGCCAAGCGCCTCGAGTTCCTCAACGAGTCGATGGACCTCGTCGAGCCGATCATGGGCGTGAAGCACTGGGACCCCTCCGTGCGTATCGAGCCAGAGACGGTCACCGTTGCCTTCGAGGCGGGCTTCCCCGTGTCGATCAACGGCAAGACGTTCGCCGATCACGTCGAGTTGGTGCTCGAGGCCAATGCCGTCGGTGGTCGGCACGGCCTCGGCATGTGCGACCAGATCGAGAACCGCATCATCGAGGCGAAGAGCCGCGGCATCTACGAGGCGCCGGGCATGGCACTGCTCTACATCGCCTATGAGCGACTCGTCACCGGGATCCACAACGAGGGCACCATCGAGAACCTGCGTGTGATGGGCCGCCGCCTCGGCCGTCTGCTCTACGAAGGTCGTTGGTTCGACCCGCAGTCCGTCATGCTGCGCGAGCCGCTCCAGCGATGGGTGGGTTCGGTCGTCACGGGTGAGGTCACCATCCGCCTGCGTCGCGGCGACGACTACACCGTGCTCGACACATCGAGCCCGAACCTCACCTACGAACCCGAGCGCCTCAGCATGGAGCGCAGCGAGAGCGTCTTCGGTCCGCTCGACCGCATTGGCCAACTCACCATGCGCAACCTCGACATCCAGGACACGCGCTCGAAGATCGCCCAGTACCGCAAAGCCGGCACCCTCGGGCCGGGTAGCGAGTTGGGGATGCTCGGCTCCGGCGAGTAGCCACCGCTGCAACAACTCGGCGGCTACCGCCGAGCATCAACTAACGACCGTGCTCCAACTCGTAGAAGCGCACTGCTCCGTGGCGGTGTGCCCAGAGTCCGGCTCCCACCTGTACAAAGTGTGGGGCCAGTCGCTGTCGATACCAGTTGCCCGAGCGCCAGTGACAGTCGAGGTCGGTTGCAGCGGGGTCGATGACGTGCTCGCGATCGTGCAGCGTGGGCACCTCGAGGTACAGCAGATGACGCGTGGCGCGAGCGAGGTTCTTGATCGCTGCACCGGCCGCCGTGTTGTCGAGATACTGCAGAACCCCCTGACACACGACCAGGTCTGACTGCGTCCGCGGCGCCCAGACCGAGATGTCGCGCTGCTGGTGCCCGTACCGCTCGCATGCGTACTCGCTCACGTCGGTCGAGAGGTAGCGAACCTGGGGATGTTCCTGACGGAACCAATCACGCCACAGGCCGGGGCCCGCACCGATGTCGAGCACCGAACGGATTGGGATACCCCACCATGCTGCGAGGTGCATCACGCCGGAGGCAAGGTGTCCCACCGAGGTTGCGGTGTGCACCGGTACCCGTTCGTAAAACCTTCGGTAGTAGCCGGCGTCGAACCGTTCGCTGGACACCTGCACTACATCCCCGGCGGCCGCACCGGCGGTACGGGTGGCCGCACCACTTTCGGCTTCGGTGGGTAGTACTTGTTGCGGATTGCCGTAGCGAGCGCACCACCCACGAAGGCAACACCGGCGAAGATCGCCACGGCCAGCGACAGGCTCTCGACGGCACCGAGGATGCGATCAGCAGTGAGCCGTGCGACACGTCGGCTCAGTGCGTCGTCGATCGCGCCGATCACCCGATCGATACCGGTGGTGAGGAGCAGCCAGACGATGAGCATGCCGAGTGATGCGACAAGGCTGCTGATCGCAAAGATGCTGAGCCGACCGGGACCGAGGACGAGTGCTGCGAGCACCATTACGCAGCCAGCGATGAACAGTGCCCACGATGCCGAGTGTGCACCCTCCACAGCACGGTACGACCACGGCAGTTCCGCACGCTCGAACAGGGTGAAGCGTGCGAGTTCGTCCGCCGATGGCAGGACGTCGTCGAGGCGGGGATCAATCGCGACGAGTTCGCGCCGCAGTTCGCCGCCCTGGTCGTCGAGATTGATGTCGACCACCTCGGTATCGCCGGTGGTGAGCACGTCGTAGGCACCGATGACGGCCGAGCGGAGTGCCTTCTGGGTGGTGGGCGACTCCATCTGCTTGGTGACCGTCTGCTCGATCACCTCGCGTTGCTCACCGTCGCCACCGAGTTCGACCACCCGATCCGTGATCGTTCGAATGATCAAACGATTGACATCCGGGTCGGCCAGAACCCGATCGAGGTCGGCAACCACCGACGAGCGGGTGAATATCTGCTGGTCGGCCTTCACGAGCAGGATGCCGAAGATCGCCGCAAGCGCCCCGGCTACTGCGAGGAACAGCGAGATCGGCCGTCGAGCTCCCATGGTTACGACCGATCCATCGGGATCAGGCCGCAATCAGCGAGGCAAGGCCCCAGATCGCCACCACGAAACCAACCACTGCCATGCCGATACTCCGGCCGAGCGGGGCCTGACGCACCTCACCGGTCTCTGCGTCGACGGGTGGGCGGAAGATGGCGAGGACGTTGCCCACGCCGAGCGCACCACCGAGCGCCAGCAACAGCCAGGGGAGCAGGTTCTCGCCGAGGAACATCGGACTGCATGGTACGTGCCAAAGCAGGTTGCACTGCGCCGCCCGGGCAGGTGGACCGTCGCCCTGCCGCGCATCGGGTTGGGGGACACGTGCAACAATCGAACCAGGCCCGGGGAGGTGGTACCGATGATTCAGCGCTGGTCGGTCTGGCATGTGGTGCGCTACGCGATCCTCGCCACCGCCCTGCTCCTTGCGCTCCTCATCCACAGCCTCCGCAGCCCGGGCTACGCCGACGCCGTGGAGGTGTCGAACGGTTCCGAGCTTGCGGTGCCACCACAGGAACCCAACGACCGGGTCGACCTTGCCGACCTCGATGTCTCCGGCCTGACTGCGGAGGAGATCCAGGCAATCCTCCGGTCAAATCTCGATGCGGAGTTCGCCACCGACACCACGAAGTCCTTCGATGTCACGGCCACGGTGAACAACGACCGGTCGGCGACCATCACCGAGGACATCGTGCAGGTGTTCCGATCGACGCGACGGGGGATCGAGCGCACGATCCCGATTCGGACCAATGAGGGGACCAGCATGGTCCGCAGTCTGCAGGTGTCCACCTCCGCCGGGACCCCGGCCGATGTGCTCGTCACCGACGTCCCCGACGGCATCCTCGTGCGCATCGGCGATCCCGATGTCTTCATCACCGGGACGCATGCGTACCGCCTGACCTACGTGTTGGAGAACGTCGTCTCCGACGACGGGCGAAGCGTGCTGCTCGATGCGATCACCGAGTGGCGCCAGCGCATCGAGTCGCTCACGTACCGACTCGTCATCCCCGGTACCGCCTCCGAGGTCACGTGCTTCGTCGGGGCATTCCAGAGCACCGAGCCGTGCGGCTCCTCGAACGTCACTACAGACGGCGGCACGTTCGCCGCCGGGCGGATGCTCGAGGCCAACGAGGGGTTCACGGTTGGTGCGGTGTTTGTGCCCTCCTCGCTGCAACCGAGTGCTGCCACCACCGCCCCGGCCCGTCCGATCCGGACGGCGCTCGTGCTCGGGGGTGTCATGTACGCCGCCATTGCGCTCGGGTTCCTCATCACGATGCTTCGCGCTCGCCAGTCGCTCGCTCTTGCCGCACGCTCGGTAACGCTCACCTTCGAGGGCCCTTCACAACAAGCCCTCCCCACGCGCGCCGTGCGCGGCGCAAGCCTGCCCCCGCCACTGCCGTCCGATGCTGCGCTGGACGCGCCTCTCGAGTTCGTGCCGCCGCTGTTGCTCGACCCCGCATCGATGATCCGACTGCGTGACGGCGCCCGCGTCGACGTGCCCACCATGCTTGCGGCAACCTTGGTGGACCTCGCGGCCGACGGCGTGATCGGCCTGCAGCGCAACGATGAGGGTTCCCAGTGGACCATACACCGCATCGACCAACCGCCACGTGGCGTCACCCAGTACGAGGAGCATCTGCTGAAGGCACTCCTCGGCGATGAACACGAACGGGTGCTCGACGACCGGGCCAACGAGGTGGGCTCTGCCATCCCCGGCTTCCTCGGTGCAGTCGACACGGGCCTGCACGGGCTCGGCCTGATGAAGCGCGCTGCGCTCCCGGCGCTGAAGGTGACCAGTGCGGCCACCACGGCTGCCTCGCTCATCGCGACGGCGATCTTCTCGGTACTCGTCGTCGGATTCTCCGTCGCTGCACTCAGCAGTTCGGGCAGGGCCACAGCGCTGATGATTGCGATAGCCGTAGGTGCATCGGCGATTGTGCTGTTGTTGAGTGCGCTGTTCGGCCGTACTACCACCAAGCAGTACACAGATCGCGGACGCGGCGCAGTGCACCGCATTCGCGGTTTCGAACGGTTCTTCCGTGACAGCGAGGCATTGCACGCGCAGATCGCAGGCAACCTCGGCGTATATCGCGAGTACATGGGCTACGCCGTTGCCTTCGACCACCTCGATGACTGGGTCGGCTCGATGCCCGAGGAGGTTGCCCGATCGTTGCAGGGTGTGCTCCCGGTTGCGGCGGTGAGCACGATCGCGCACTACCCCCTGTGGCGCAACGCGCACACGCACCATCGTGCAGCGATGGCGCGGGCGCGGTCGGGTCCCTCACGCTTCGGCGGTGGCGGCGGGTTCAGTGGTGGTGGGTTCAGTGGTGGTGGCCGGGGAGGCGGCGGCGGCGGAAGTTGGTGACATCCGCCACGGCGTGCGCGCGCTGGCAGCACGGTTTCACCGCCCGTTGACCTTCATGCAATCCCAACAGCATCTCCGTACGTCATGCTGATCCCCGAACGCGGCTAGGGAGGCGCAATGGGTACAGCGATCCGACGGACCATCGCACTGGTAGCACACGACAACAAGAAGCCAGACCTCATCGAGTGGGCAGAGTTCAACCGGGGAACGCTGTCGTGCCACAACCTGGTCGCAACCGGTACCACCGGTCGTCTCCTGCACGAACAACTGGGTCTCGACGTCAAGCGTCTGCACAGCGGTCCCCTCGGCGGCGACATGCAACTCGGCGCCATGATCTCCGAGGGCCAGATCGATCTGCTCGTGTTCTTCTGGGATCCCCTCGAGCCGCAGCCACACGATCCCGACGTTCGTGCACTGCTTCGTATTGCCGTGGTGTACAACACGCCAACGGCAAGCAATCGGTCGACTGCCGACTACCTCATCTCGTCGCCGCTGTTCGGCTCCAGCGACTACTCACCGGCGTAGCTAGGAGCGGAAGCGCTCGGCGCTCTCGAACTTGGTGTATTCCTTCAGGAACACCAAGCGAACGTTGCCGATCGGTCCGGCACGGTGCTTGCCCACGATCACTTCGGCAATCGCTTTGTCGCCGCTCTCCGGGTTGTACACCTCGTCGCGATAGATGAACATCACGACGTCGGCGTCCTGCTCGATCGAGCCGCTCTCACGAAGGTCGCTGAGCATCGGGCGTTTGTCGGCGCGGCTCTCCAGCGTTCGGGACAACTGAGAGAGCGCAATGATCGGGCATTCGAGTTCGCGGGCGAGGATCTTGAGCCCTCGGCTGATCTCGCTGATCTCCAACTGGCGGTTCTCGGCACCCGTGCCGCTCATCAGCTGCAGGTAGTCGACCACGATGAGGCCCAGGTTGCCGGCACGCGCCTTCAGGCGCCGCGCCTTCGCCCGGATCTCCATCACGGTGACATTCGGGTTCTCGTCGATCTGCAGGTCTACTTCGAGGCGCCCGATAGCACCGGAGATCTTCGACCAGTCGGCCTGATCGAGGTTGCCGGTTCGGATCTTCTTGGAGTCGACCTTTGCCTCGATGGAGAGCACACGTTGGGCAAGCTCGAAGTGACCCATCTCGAGCGAGAAGAACAGCACCGGCAGCCGGGTGTTCTTGGCGACGTTCACCGCAATGCACAACGCCAGAGCGGTCTTGCCCATCGAGGGACGGGCGCCGATGATGTTGAGCGTTGAGGGCTGCAAGCCGTTGAGCAGCTCGTCGAGGTCGGGGAACCCGGTGGCGGTTCCGGTAATCGAACTACGGCGCTCGTAGAGATCCTCGAGGTTGTTCATCACGTCGGTGAGGATCGTGTTGATCGGCCTCGTCGAGTCGGTGACCCGTCGCTCGGCTACCTCGAACATCTTCGACTCTGCGGCATCGAGCATCCGCACGACGTCGTCGCCCTCGCCGTAGGCCATCTCGGCGATCTCGGACGACACCGCAATGAGGCGGCGCGCGAGGGCGGTGTCCTGGACGATCTTGGCGTAGCGGCCAGCGTTGGAGATGGCCGGCGTGCGGGCCTGCAGTTCGATGAGGTAGGGCGATCCGCCGAGTTCGTCGAGCAGACCAGCACGCCGCAGTTCGTCGGCCACGGTGACGACGTCGACCGGTTGCCCCGTTGCGGTAAGCGTACGGATGGCGTCGTAGACGTGCTGGTGGGCGGGTTTGTAGAAGTCGCCCGTCACCAACCCCATCTCGGCGACGGAGTTGACGGCATCACGAGAGAGCAGGAGCGCGCCAAGGACCGACTCCTCGGCATCGAGGTTGTGCGGTGGGACGCGGGCAGTGATTGCCCGGCCCCGCCGGTTGTCGCCAGAACGGCGCAGATCCGGTGCGGTGTCGGCCATTAGCGGACCATCGTCGTGCGTCGAGCCTGTGGATATCCAGAGGTCAATACCTGTGGATAGACCTCTGGATAACCCATCTCGGACTGGGGATAGCCCCTCAGTTCGAGGCTCAGGCGCTGACGACGTCGAACGACACCGGGAACTGCACGTCGGAGTGCAGCTTCACCGTGGCGCTGTAGGAACCCGTGGTCTTCACCGTCGGGAACGACAGCTTGCGCTTGTCGATGACGATGCCGGTCTGGGCGGCGATGGCATCTGCCAGGTCGCCCGTGGTGACCGAACCGTAGAGGCGGCCTTCAGCACCCGTCTTGGCCTTCACCGAGATGGTGGTGGCCACGAGGGCTGAAGCGACGGTCTGGGCCGACTCGCGGTCCTGGGCATCGCGCAGGTCGCGGGCACGGCGCATCGCCGCCGCCTGGGCGACCGCACCGTCGGTTGCCACAATGGCAAGACCCTTGGGGAACAAGAAGTTGCGGGCGTAGCCGTCCTTCACCTCGCAGATGTCGCCACGCTTGCCGACGTTGCGGATGTCGGCACGCAGAATCACCTTGACGCTCATTCCTCTCCGGCCTCCTCGTTCTCCTCGACCTCGATGTCGACGCCGAGATCCTCAAGCTGTTCTGCGGGTGCCTCGGTGGCGCGACCCTCACGGTCGCCGCGCGACGTGCGCTGGCTGGAAACCCGCTTCGTGTACGGCAGCAGTGCCATCTCGCGGGCGTTCTTGATGGCCCGGGCGATCTCGTTCTGCTGCTGGACGTCGTTTCCGTTGACCCGACGCGCCTTGATCTTGGAACGATCGGACACGAACCGGCTCAGCAGGTTGACGTCCTTGTAGTCGACATAGGCCACCTTCTCGGAGGTGAGCACCGATGTCTTCTTGCGGATCTTCTTCGTACTTTCCTTGGCCCGCATCGGGCGCTGCTTCTTGCTCATATGAGTTGCGAACTCCTCAGTAGGAGGGGCCCTCTGGCGGACCCCGAATCAATCATCGAAATGGAGCGAATTGCCGGCGATCAGAAGGGCTCTTCGTCGCCGCCGTAGTAGTTGTCGTCGCTGTTCCCGCCGCGACCGCCGCCACTGGACCCACCGCGGCCACCACCGGAGTTGCCGCCGCCGTAGCCGCCTTCCTTGCCGCTGCTCGTGCGCTCGACCTGAGCGGTTGCGTAGCGGAGGCTGGGTGCGACCTCGTCGGCGTTGACCTCGATCACCGTGCGCTTCTCGCCCTGCTGGGTCTGATACTCACGCTGCTCGAGTCGCCCACTCACGATGATGCGGGCGCCCTTGGTGAGCGATGCCGCAGCGTTCTCGCCGAGCGTGCCCCATGCCACCACGTTGAAGAACGACGTCTGCTCCTGCCACTCACCATTGACCTGGTAGCGGCGGTTGACGGCGATCCCGAACGTGGCAACAGCGCGACCGCCCTGCGTGAAGCGCAGTTCGGGGTCGCGGGTGAGGTTGCCCACGAGGGTGACGGTGTTGTCGGCCATAGCGGTGTCTCCTTGGATAGACGGCCTGGGCTCAGGCCGCTGCCGTCATGCCGCGGCGCTTGGCCTCTGAATCCGGCAGACGGAGCAGTACGTGGCGGACGATGTCGTCCGAAATGCGGAGCTGGCGCTCGAAGTCGTCGAGGGCGCCGCCCTCAGCGAGCACGTTGTAGAAGACGTAGTACCCGTCCCACTTCTTCTGAATGGGGTAGGCGAAGCGACGACGGCCCCACCAATCGGCCTGCCCGACGATCTTTCCGCCTGCTGCGGCGACCTGCTGGGCAAGGGTCTTCTGACGATCGTTGGCGACGTGTTCTTCCAGGTCGCCGTCGATGATGATTCCGAGTTCATAGGCGCGCAAGGCCATGAATTTCCTCCCTTCGGACCCGGCTCGGCACCGGGGCCCCCGCAGGGGCAGGGTTGACTATGGACTGGGGGAGCCTAGCGGCCATACGGGCAGTCTGGTCCGGGGGTGTGGCAGGGTTCCCCGCCCGTGCGGACCCCAGCCTCCCGGCACCGACCCACTTTGCGGCGGTCGGTCACTGGTTGGCGACGCTGACCATCCCCTCGGTAGTGGTTGGCGCCGTGTTGGAGCTGGCTGCCGCACACTCCACTGCCCGATCGGTGACCGTCCCCGACCCGTTCCGCTTGGAGGAAAGACTCACCGTCCCGACCCGCCAGGTTGCGTCCACCCCGGCCGGTACCGCCACGGTCGCCGTTCCATTGGCGGAAACGGCCACGTTGGTCCAGGCCGAGGCGAGCGACTTGCCGTTCTGGAGATAGGTCACCCGCACGGAGGCCGTGGAGCGTCCCGCCCAGGTCACCTTGGTAGCCGAACTTGTCGGCACACACCCATCCACCTCAATCGTGATGGCGGGGGATGGGCCGCCCGTGATGGTGCCCGAGCGGTCTGCGCCGCAGCCTGCGAGCGCCGTCGCCATCGCCAGCGAACCGACCACCGCCCACCCAAACCTTGACTTGGCCATCCTCTGAACCTCCACCATCACGAACCGGCCTTGACCGTAGATCATGTGGTGGCCGCACGGGCCGGGTTCGCCTCGCACGACCCTCCAACGAACTCGAGCACGGCACCCTCGCCGATTCCGAAGCGTTCGTCGCCACCGAGCAGGAACTCGACGGCGGTAGCCGACGGACGTCCCGGTCCGTACCTCGGACAGTTCGTCTGATCGTCCGGGCACGGTTGCATGTCGTGGGCACCTTGGTAGCCGCCGTCCGCATCGAACCACACGCCGGTGAGCGCCAGCGCGGTGTTGCGCATCCAGAAGTTCGCCACCCTCGGGGGATCGAACACGAACGTCATCCCGTCGAAACCGTCGAGATCCGTCACCCCCATGAGCCCACGCACTTGCTCCTCCGGTGTTCGAGCAACGTAGGTGCAGAGCACACATACGCTGCCATCGGCACGCCGCACCCGCACTTCCGCCGTGCTGAAGCCCACCGGGGCGGCGGACACCGAGGTGACGGGCGCAGTGCCCGGCGTGCTTCCCGCGCCGGAACCACAGGCCGCAATCAACGTCGCCAGGGTGCTGCATATCGCCAGCAGCAGCACCGACTGTCGTCGCAACACCACGAGACAACCGTATCGCTCGATACGCAGGCCGCTAGCGTCTCGAGCGTGAGCCAGTCGTGCGAGAGTTGCGGTGCCGAGGAGGCGAACCTGTTCGCCGTACATCGCCAGTACCTCACCCCCCAGACGTGGGAGAGCGAGGGATCCGAGCGGGTGCTCGAGTCTGTCGAGCGCTGGTGCTTCGCCTGCTGCACGCACTATCCGCACGTACCCGCACCAGGCTGACGACTGCCCGTCGGGTCGACGGTTCGCCGCCACCGGCCCCGGTGGTTCAGCTACCGGACGACGCAGCGCGCGACGACTTGCGACCGCCAATGGGCAATACCCGCAAGAGGTGGTGCCAACGGCAACCCGTACACGCCTCGACCACGTACGCCGCGAGGTCGTCGCTCGAGCGCATCAGCGCCTGCATCTGCTTGGCCGTAGAGACCACACGCCCGAAGGCGGGTAGGCGCGGACCGAACACGTAGGTGACGAGCACTACTTCCTGCGCCTCGCAGATCGGGCACCGAACCTGAGTGGGTGAGCCGAAGTTCACCGCAGCGCGGATGAGTTCGGGATGCGCATCGCACACCTGGTCCATGCGCAGGCGACCGCGGCGGAATTCGTTGATGAGGTGTCGCCGCGCGAAACGGTGGTCGACAACGGCACCTCGCAGACCCGAACCCCCTCGAAGCGACGACGCACCGAAGCCCATGGGCCGCAGGCTACTGAGCGAATGAGTTACTCCGGAGCCGAAACGTGCGGGGGACCAACCGTGCTAGAGGATGGACCCGTGACACGAATCCTTTCCTACGGCCCCGGTCTCCCCGACGAGTCCGAGATGCGACTCTGTGGCGACCCTGCCGGCAAGCGTGCGCTGGAACTGGGCGTCTCCAACTCGCTGAACGCACTCGCGCTTGCTGAGGCCGGCGCCAAGGCAATGGCCATCGACGCCGACCCACACCGCATTGCGTCGCTCCGTCGCGCCGCCGACGACGTCGGCCTGCGGGTCGAGTGCCACGAGGGCGACCTCGCCGATCTCGGCTGGGCCACGAGCGCGTCCGTCGACCTGGTGGTCGCCGCCGGGACACTCGGGCAGGTCGACGACCTTGCACGGGTACTCCGTCAGGTGCACCGCGTGCTCAAGCCCGAGGCACCGCTGGTGATCTCTGCTGCGCACCCGGCACAGCCGCTCAACGTCGTCGACCCCGCAACACCGTATGGCGATGCCATCCGTTCGATTGCCGATTGGTACATGGCGCTGTATCGCGCCAACTTCCGGGTGGACAACCTGCAGGAAGTCTTCGACCGCTCCACCGCCTCACGCGTCCCGTCAACACTCTTCTTCCGCGCACGAAAGCTCGGTGTCTAACCGGAACTTGCTACGCAGACAGCAGAAAGCCGTCGCCTGAGTAGCGAGTTCCGGTGTCTGCACTAGGCAACGCGTGTCGTGCCGCGCCGCTGACGAACGACGTCGAGCACAGCGGTCACCACCTCAGCCGGTCTCTTGGTTGCGAACCATCCGAGATAGAGGATCTCCCACCCATGCCGCGCCGCCGCCAGATCGCGATCCGCGTCGCGCGCCTCGTTGACCGGCCCGAAATGAAACGCCCTGCTGTGGCCCTCTATCGCTAGCCGAACCTCGGGAAAGGCGTGGTCGAAGCGCGCAATGACCTTGCCTCCTGCGCGAAGTTCGTACTGGGGCACCAGCTTCGGTAGCCGCTCGTCGAGAAGAATTCTCCGGAGCACCTCCTCCAACCATGACTCTGGCGCAGCACCTGCCGTGCGCAGCGTCTCGAGGTGCCGCAGAAGCACCCCCGTGCCCGCGGGCCCGGGTCGATGCAGTCGTTCGACAGTGGCTCGGACCACGGAGATCGGTAGGCCGTCGCGGAGCGCCCCGATTAGTGCCTTCAGAACCAGGTCGGGACTCACCACGGCGCCGAGGTCGGCCAGCGTTCGTGCCTTTCCGGTGCACGGGAGGCCGCCCACCGTCACCATGTCTCTGCTGTCGAACGGCGTCACTCGATGCACCGTTGCAACCACCGACTCGGGTAGCCGAATGGGCCGGCGGTGGGGCACGCTCACCTCAACAACACCTGCCCGTATCCCGTCGAGTTTGAGCAGTGCCGCAGCAGCACGGTGCGACACCACGGCCCCCGAGCCGATGAGTGTTGCCACCTGAAGATCCTGAAGATACGAGCGCGGCGACCCGGCAATTGCAAAGACCTGTTCGCTGACGGGGATGATGCGGCCCTGCTGCACAGCGGTGCGAATACGGCGATGGTCGATCCGGTGGACGGCGGCCTGACTTCGTGTGAAGACGCCGTGCTGAGAGGCCGCTAGCTCGGCAACGGCGCGCCATGCGTCGTTGAGCATGCGACGAACGTACCGGTGCTGCTCATCCATGCCACGGCGGCGTGATTCGTTGTCACGCTGTCCCCGGAACTTGCTACGCAGACAGCGGAGAGCCGTCGCCTGAGTCGTGAGTTCCGGTGGGGCGGATCACCTCACGCGGAGGTGCGCGATGCCCACCACGAGTCGAGCCGCTGCAGTACGGCCTCACGGCCGAGCACACCCTCCTCGAGGCGGATCTCTAGGAGGTACTCGATGGCCTCGCCCACCAGCGGACCCGCGGGGATCCCCAGGTGCTTCATCACTTCGTTGCCGTTGAGCTCGGGGCGGATCATGTCGATTGCCTCCTGCTCGGCGAGCTCGGCGATCCTCGCCTCCAGGTCGTCCATCCGCTTGGAGAGCATCGCTGCCTTGCGCTCGTCGCGCGTGGTGCAGTCGCAACGGGTCAACACGTTGAGCTCGTTGAGGAGGTCGCCTGCGTCGCGCACGTAGCGACGCACCGCCGAGTCGGTCCATCCCATCTGGTAGGTGTGGAACCGCAGGTGCAGTTCGACCAGACGCGTCACCTTCTCGACGTCCTCGTTCGAGTAGCGCAGTGCTTGCATCCGGTCACGCGTCATCCGGGCACCGACTACCTCGTGATGGTGGAACGACACACCCCGCCCCTTGCGGTACGAGCGCGTCTTCGGCTTGCCGATGTCGTGGAAGAACGCGGCGAGGCGGGTTCGGCGGTAGTCGAACGTCGGGTGTGCGTCGCGGCGTACGTTCTCGACCACGGCAATCGTGTGCGTGAGTACGTCCTTGTGCCGATGGATCGGGTCCTGCTCGAGGCGCAGGCCGGGGAGTTCGGGGAGGAACTGATCGGCGAGCCCAGTGTCGACGAGGAACCACAGACCGGAAGCAGGGTGTTCGAGGGTGATGAGCTTGTCGAACTCGTCTCGGACTCGCTCGCCGGACACGATCTCGATTCGATTGCTCATCCGACGTACTGCTTCGACCAACTCCGGTACCGGAGTGAGTTGGTACCCGGCGATGAACCGCGCCGCTCGCATCATCCGCAACGGGTCGTCGCTGAAGCTGATATCGGGCGACAGCGGCGTGCGGAGCGTCTTGGTGAGCAGATCGGCGGCACCGCCGAACGGATCCACCAGGGTGGGCTCGGCACTGGTGAGCTCGAGCGCCATGGCATTCACCGTGAAGTCACGACGCGAGAGGTCCATCTCGACGTCGTCGGAGAAGGTGACCTCCGGCTTGCGCGAATCGGGGATGTAGCTCTCGCCACGATGGGTCGTGATTTCGAACGTGCGGTCACCGACACGTGCACCGATGGTGCCGAACTTCTCCCCCTGGCTCCAAACGGCGTCGGCCCATCCCGACACCAACTTCTTGATGACGTCCGGTCGGGCATCGGTAGTGAGGTCGAAGTCGCCACCCGCAAAGCGATCCAACAATAGATCGCGCACCATGCCACCCACGATGTAGACGCGGTGGCCTGCCGCTGCGAAGCGCTGCGCGAGCGGTTGCAACTCGGCGAGGACGGGGGCGAACCGCTCCGGGAACATGGTCTACATAGGCTAACGGTCGCCCTAGACCAAGCCGTGCTCCGCCCAGAGTTCGTGGAGACCACTCGCGACATGTTCGCCGGGTCCGCCTGATGTGGGTGCTTCCGGCAAGTACTGCCGACCGAGCAGCGCAGCGAGCGTCGCTGCGGACGACATCCGAAGCGCGTCGAGGTCGTAACCGCCCTCAAGCATCACCAACCGTCGCCCGGGCGGGGCGAACTGCAACAGTCGATCCGTGATGAGTTGATAGTCGCCGGCGGACAGACCGAGATCCGTGATCGGGTCGTTGCGATGTGCGTCGTAGCCGGCGGAGATGATGATCCACGTAGGTGCGAAGTTGCGTGCTACCTGAGCAACGATGCCGTCGATTGCTGCCAGATAGCGGTCGCCGGTGGCGTTCAGCGGCATCGGGACGTTGAGGGTCGTGCCCAGGCCCTCGCCCTCTCCGATCTCGCGCGCAGAACCGGTTCCCGGGTACAGCGGCCACTGATGGAACGACACGTACAGCACACGGGGATCCGCGTAGAACACATCTTGGGTCCCGTTCCCGTGA
>Ga0129333_10003619_pt1 | contig 14496 bp, 17 predicted proteins | sample CPB6_08_DNA_FD_94474 | JGI IMG/M metagenome (GOLD analysis project Ga0129333, IMG submission 94474) | Freshwater to marine salinity gradient microbial communities from Chesapeake Bay, USA - CPBay_Sum_0.6_0.8_DNA | ecosystem: Environmental > Aquatic > Marine > Coastal | place: USA: Chesapeake...
AGTGTTCTTAGTATGAAGCTACTATTTTATACAGCTAGTACTTTGAGTAGCTAGTGTATTAGTGTGTAAAAGCTCAGAAGGCTTTTACACTATATCAATCTTTCATCTGAAGCTAAACAACTTACTGGACTCTCTTGTGGATTAGAGTGCCTTAAGAAGGTAAGCCATCTTAGTGTGGATTCCTGCTATTTCCTGCCTCTTAAGCTAGAGACAAACAGTAATTCTTTATTCCTTAAATGGCTCACTTCTCCTACTACTTCTCCGCTAGGATTATAGATTCCAATTTGTGCGCCCACATAACGCTTGAAATCTTTTTCAATAACCATGAGGTCAGCGTCACGCTCTAGTAAGATTTGTTCAATCTGTTCGCGGCTTAAGTATCCTTCGTCATTGAAGGATACTACTAAATGGGGACACTTAGCAGAAGAAACAATATGACGTAAACCTGATTCAGCTTCACGTTTCCGATTAAAAATACTTGATCTCTCTCGAACATCAACGCGCTTACAGGCTATTCCATACACTTCCGGCTTGTCCCACAACACCAGAGATTCCCAAATATGGTAGTTTCCCAGGTAGTTGTGCTGGTTGTACGGTGGGTCAATATAGCAAATATCAGCATCGAGAGTGCCAACTATATCGAGTGCATCTCCCTGGTTGGCTTCTCCTTTTCCAGATGCAGCCCTATTTAAAATATTTGGCAAGCGCAAATTGAGATCATTGTTTGACCTTGCTGCCCATTGCTTCAAGTAGGCCATCTGGACGCCAGTCGTCGAGTCGACACGGTCAGCTGCTTCCATGAGCGAAACGAGAACTACCGCTCTCAGTTCAGGTTCGAGTCCCATCTCCTCGATACGCTCACGAATAGCATCAATGCGTTCTCCATTTTTAGGTTGGAAGAATCTACTATTTTCGCAGAATGTTTCAGTGAAATATCCTGGGCGGCCAGGTATTTGATTCAGTTCTGTAATAATTTTTAGTGCGTCGTCAGCACAATCTTCTCGATCTGCAACAACGTAGCACTGTGCTAACTCCTTTGCATATGCATTAAGGTCGTTTGAAATTACTCTATAACCTGCCCCTTTAGCAGCATGACCTACCCGACTAGTACCTGAGAATAGGTCGACGACCGTACCACTAGGAGTCAGCTGCTGAAAGGTTTCAATAATAGTTGGTAATAGGGTTCTTTTAGAACCTAGATACTTGATCATAAGAAACTCCTAAGTTAATTAATTTCTAGATCAAAGTATCTAGAAAAATAAAAGTACTAATATAGTAAATCAATCTTCCCTATGGGTAACAGGTGCATTCTTAAGCTCCTGGCCCACGGTATAAGAGAGAGTCTCTAATGTTCTTCTTACAAAGGTAAGCCTTTCCCTTTTAGTTTGCCAGAAGAAAGTCAAATAATCTGCGAGCATTTTTTGATTATGTATCTCAGTATTCTCTGCTTCTATCTGGTACTTAAGCTCGTCATTACTTGGAGCTTTAGTACCAGACCTGGAAGACTTGAGTGCTCTGAATCTCTTAGAAGAGATGTCATCTAGCTCGCGAGACAGAGCAGAGCTAACCAAGGTAGATTCCTCAAACTTAAAGCTAGCATACTCGTAAAGAGAAGAGCATTTAGAGAGAAGCTCTTTAATGTCAGAAGAGTCTGGAGATTTAGGAATCTTAATAGCAAATATAGAATTCCATTCCTCCAGAGTCTTATTATCAATCTTAAGAAGTTTATAGTCATCAATCAAAGAAAGAACAGCCCTACGACTCCTAGCCATAGACTTAAAGAACTCGGCAGAGTTTCTTTTGCCGTCTTCCTCAATGGAAATAACCGGGACTTCTTCAGCTGGAGCTGCAACTGGACTGCTGTCAGTTTCTTGATCCATTCCTATTCCCTTGCTTGTTGTGAGTTCTCAAAGAGAAAAGCCCCTAGCGGGGCCCAGAACAATTAGAATTGATCCATTTCGTCATCAATAATGTTCCAGGGGTCCTTTTCTTGCCCTTTTAGGGCGGGTGAGTTAATCTTAGCTGACGCCTTCTCTCTGTATTCTTGAGGAATCTTAGAGTTAGATGGATTGCTTTGAGGCCTTGGAGTCGAGGCAACAGAAGATCCAGAAACCTTTCGGTTATAGGCATCAAGTATTTGTCTTGAAAATTCAGGTCCTAGTTCCTCGCCTAGAACTTCTACGATGTTAACGTACTTGGTAGTACCATCGTTAGCCTGGTATGAGCGACTCGGGGCAGATACAAATGCATCGCCCTTCTTGCTCTTGATTATCTTGTAATCATTAACTTTAAGTAAGTTATTGAAAGTTACAGTAACCATACCAAGGATTGAAGAGTTTGACTTGGGAATGTAAACCTGAACATCTGTAATTTGTAATGACATTTTTATACCTTATGAATGTATTGTTAAATAACCTGAAGAGTGTAGAACACTCAATAGCGTTGGAAATGCTGATGCAAGCTCTATGCTAGGTATTAGCATGTCTTCTGCGAGTACCTCTATTGCATCATAGTGCTTAAGGCCTGACTTAAGCATTTGAATAATAATAGCCGATGAATGGCCTGAAAGGCTAGCTGCAAGGCTATACTTATCCTTTAGGTCCGGTATAGAGTTTATTATTCCTTCAATGTTTTCTGCCTCTGAGTCATCCATAAACATATGAATGAACTGCTCCAAAGACATAGGACCAAGGCCCGGTAAGTCTACTAATACTCTAAGTGGATTAATCTTCATTTATTAACCTGATTGAGTAACCTGTAAGAAGGAATCTTAATCATATACTTCCTCAAGAAGTATGTAATCAAGCCAGGAGTATAGACAGGTATGAACTTCCTACCTGTACTAAATGATTCCTTATGTACCATGGAGTAGTTAGTTGCAAAATCTAAGAACCAACAATACTCAGGTAAATACTTAACATTAGAATAACTAATGTAAAGATTCCTACTTCCACTAACACCAATCCAACCAGACCAGATGTTGGAAACGTCTGGATAGTAGTTGTTAAATTGATGAATTAAAGAATGCAAGTTACACTCTTGCTCTGGGACTTCTATATCCAAAGTAGAAGATTGGGGATACTTCTTGTAGAAAAGAAAAGAATACATAAACATATTCATTCTTTCCAAGTCTAAAATATAAAGTTCAGTAGGGCGATAGTAAGAAACTATCAGTTCCCTGAGGAACTTTAAATTATTTAGCACAGAAGTAAAGTAGAACTTTATATATTTGTATATACTAGAATCCATACCAACCTATAATTTGAGGAAGTGAAGATTTGCACAGCTCAATAAACACAAGCCACTCGCCATAAGAGAGTGGTAGCATTACTGAACTGGATGTAGCTTCATCACCAATCTTAAGAAGTCTTGATTGATAAAACTTAGATGATGAATCATTATTTAATTGAATAGTAAGCTTCTTACCTGGCTTCTTAGCACCTGGGGTATTACCTCCAGGTACATGATAGAGGTTTAGATCGTTATTAAGTTTGTCTGCCTCTAGTAGAGATTGGATGTCAGCAATGCCTAGAGAAAACTTTATTTTCTTAGCATCTGACCAGTCATAAACCTTGTTATCCCAATCTTTACATGGAGCAAATTCCATATAGACTGCACCACTTCTTGCATCCTTGTAACCTCCGTCCGTACCGGTCTTAAAAGGTATGAAAGATACTTGAAGTGCTCCGCTCTTTTTATAAGTTTGCCATTGCCCTCTAGCCATTTGTTCCTCTTTTGTAATTAATAAAGTTTCTTAAGGTTAATAAAGTTTGGAGAAGGTAGCTATGAATCATAGGACTTATTGCATCATGGCTTTCAGCCTTCTCTAGATAGCTAATAGTAGTATCTATATTTGTATAGTCAAGGTCTGTCAGTTCCCCCACGATATATAAATTGTGAAAGATAAGAGAATATATTAGCTCATCAGACTTGATAGGCTGAGGCCAAGATTCAATTACTTTAAAAGTCGAGTCAGCCAAAGACTTGGCTAGCTCAGGAAAAACAATTTTAGACATTAGTTAATTTTGTTAATTTTTGTTTATGAAGTCCAAGATAGATTTGGACATTTTTTGTTTGAGATCCTCCACCATTGAAGGATGAACAAGGGAGAAGAAGAAGTTACCCTGTTCAAAGTCTATTGTAACATAGTTAGTGCCATCCTCATCAAGGCACTTTACTTTAAATAAAGTTACAGGCAAGCATTTCAGTATGGACATGATGTCTGGATTAGGAGAAGACATGACGGCCATTAGAGTTTCTTTAGTTCCCATCCCGAAGGTAATACCTTCCTTGTCGGAAGTGGGAAGAAAGAAAGGTCTGACTTCATAAGAAGCAGGACCTAAAGAAATGTTAACTGACTTTAATTTCAGCAGTTGTTTAAAAGGTGCATTTGAGACTTTATGTTTCTCCATCTATCCTCGGCAGTTTCATTTATCTTTTGTGTAAATAGATTAGTAGAAAAATACTGGAAGTATAAATCTAATCTATATGAAATCTGATAGCTCACGTTTAGGAATTCATCCTCTTCAAGATCAAGGAAAGAATCAATCAAAACGGGCTCATCAATAAAAGGATAAATAGAAGCAAGTGACTTAACAATCCTGCTAGCTAAGAAGAATAGATAGTCAGAATTGTAATCGCTCTCAAAGTCTGATTTAATAATTGGAAAATCATAAAACTCAGACAAGCCAGAGCAAGACAACCTAAGAACAAGAGTATCTTCTGTAACTCTAGCCACAAGAGAATAGCTAAAGTCAGATGGATAACTACTGATTGAAGATAAAGAGTTCTCGCCAACCTTTAAGGTTTCGATAACTTGACTATCTGGAGGAGAAGGCAAGACCTCCTGCTTAAGTGCAGGAGGCTCTGCCTTAATGTAAGGTTTCATTTTAAATTCAGGCTTAGGCTTTAGTAGCCTATTTAGAATCTTATTAAGCAAATAGACCTCAATCGTACATACAAGCGACAAAGCCACCAAGCCAAGCAATAACTTCAGTAATACTTGTCATGGCAACCCGAGTAGGAGCATCAGGGTCAGGCAAGGGAAGAGAAACATTGTTAGATGTTCTAAGATAGAATTTTGTCTGAGTATAGGAGTGATCTTCGCCTGAAGTAAGAGGGACAACTACATCCAACCTAATTCCATTTGAATTATAAGGAGAGGGAAAAGAGCCAGAATATGTTATCTGGCGAGATACATTGGTTACAGCCTTCCATCCCAGTGCAGGCATGGCCAAGACAAAAGCATCAAGATTATCTTTTACTTCTCCAACTTCGGCTGCAGAAAGAGAAAGAACAGTTGCATCACTCATATTAACCTCTAATCAGAAAGTATGTTTAGGAACAAAGAGATTTTCTCATGAAGCTCACTTGCTTCACTAGAAGTTATAGTATAACCTTGTTCTTTCTTCAATAGAGAAACAACATTATCTATCTCATAAGAATGCAGTGAGACTTTATTTAGCAACTCTTTTAGAGCAGCTATGTCTGCAGAAGAAAGAGTAACGGCATTGAATATGTAATCTCTTGCTGCCTTTATTGTAGCAGGAGCAAGAAGTTCTATATACTCAAGCATTTTATTTGCAATAACTCTTATCTCGAACTGAGCATCAGAAGCAGTCCTTAGTCTTAAGAAGTGCAATAAGTTATGCAAGTCCATAGTTACAACAAAAGATGTGAAAGTAGCAGTAGGGAGTATACCTCTTGCTATTTCTCGTGAAACTCCTGCTTCAAGTAACTTTGTATAGGACTCATAAGAAGAGCTAATAGAATCCCTATAACTATCATGTAAGTCTTTCTGATCTTCAAGGTAACTTGAAGTATCAGTGCATTGTTTATTTTGTTTATGCTGGCCGAAGAAAGCATAGGGCTCATAGATCTTATCAGGAGCCTGACTATATCTATAAGATGCCTGATTATACTTGCCAGTTCTGTGTCTCATAAACTGAGCAGCAACATAGAGTGGACACTCAATGTCAAATGTAAACGAGACATGTTCAAAGGGACTAGTATGTTTATCTCGCAACAATCTCCGAAGGAGAGCAACATCGCTGGACTTCCTGGAGGTTCCCTTAGAGTAAGATCTCCTCGCAATATCTACAATGTGAGAATCTAAAGGACTAAGTGTTGAGTTCCAGTCATCCTGTATTACTTCAAGAGGAAAAGCACCAGGGCTAGCCTCTATTAAAGTAACAGAACCAAGATAGTAAGATTTATTATCAGAGTCAACTCTTTCAATAGCTGGCTCAATGTGAGAGACTTTAGAAAGTACAGAGTAGAGTGGTGATTGTGTCATTATATTACTACCTAATAAAGTAAAAAAATAGCCCCGAAGGGCAAGGCTTTAATAAGACTAAAGTCTTATTAAGCTAGTGTAACTGGAACTGAAACAACAATCTCAGTGCTGTTAGACGAGGCTCGCCATGCTCGAATGTCTTCATCGTTTCGACAGACAAGACCCGACGGAAGTCGAGAAACCTGACCTTGAACTGTCAGTACGCCGGTGCTCCTGTTGAAATCAGGGTCACCATGTAGCTGACGAGAGTCATAGGTGAACTCATAACGACGAGTTGAATCGTTATAAGACCCAGTAATGACAGGCATCAGTGACCTTGCCGGGGCAACATGGCCAACAGCAACACGATATGTACCTTCATTCGGGCTAACTTCCGTTAGTACCTCTGCAAGGACTTCGTCAATGTTGTGAGGAAACCAGCCGCCATAAGCCTGGTAGCCATGAACGATTGGATTATTGCCATTGAATAGAGAGGCAATGCGTCTAGCAAATTCTTCTGTTTGTCGTTGTGTCAGCATTTGTTTTTACCTAGGTTGGGCTGAGCATCTTTCGATGCAAGTTGACATTCTAAATTGCCGGAACGGCAATAACTGCATAACAATAGGATCTTGACTACACAGATGTAGCAGTCAAAAGTTATGCATACTAAAGGCCAAATAGATTTACATTAACAGGAATATTTTGTTCTGTAGAAATGGATATACTAATAGGAATAGAGGTATCTTCTACTTTCGGGGTGTTTCTAAAATTGGAAGTTATAAAGAAGTCTGTATAAGAATAAAGGCTCGGAGTCTTTGAAGGATTCAAGTAAATAGAATTAGCATCAAGACTTACAAAATCCATAGTATTAATAATAGAATTCTTATCTAGAACTGGAGGTGAAGTTTCCGGGACCTTTACATATTCTTGATAATAAGATTCTAGTAAATAAGCTTCTGAAATTGTAGAGATAAGTTCAAGAGCATCAAAGACATGCTGTACATCATCAATCAAATCTCTCTGTATGATGACGCCCTTCTGAGCTTCGATAAGTAAATTAACTAGTCTAACTATTTTTGGAAATGTTTGATTATCTGGTTCTAGCAAGTCAGAGGCTTCTTGAATAGATGGCAAACTCAAGAGATAGTTAGAAAGAATTGCATACAGAGGAAAAGTCTTTGAAATGAAATGACCACTCTTAACATAGGTATCAAGAGTATAGTTGTAATTTGAATGAGCATTAAATTGATGATAGCTATAATCAACAGAGTAAGAACTCTGACGAATACCACCTTCGTAACCTATCAGTGACTGATTTGTCATAGCAAAAGCGTCTGCAAGTAGTTTGATCTCACTGACAATGTTGAGAGCTTTAGTTAGCTTAAAAAGCATATTTACTTGGCTGGCAGATAAGAATACAAGACTACTCTTAAACACTATTACTTCTGTAATACCAGCAGAGACAGGCAAAGTAAACCTGTCAATACAATTATTCATCTTAAGGCCATTACTGGTAGCAGATGAATGATTATATGTATCATTGACAGTTAACTTTGTAGAAGGAATTGCACTGTCATTAGAGACAACCAGGAATACTGAGCTATTGTTATTTAGCCAATTAAGAGGAGCAGAAGGTGCATCACTAATAAGCTTAGTCAAGCCGTTATTAGCCTTAGGAATAAAGAATGGACTAAAATCTTGAATAGTGATTGTGTCATCGTAATAATTAAAGCACCTAGCAGTGCATAGATTAAAAATGTTTCTAAAGAAAGAGTCAACTGTAGAGTTAATCTCTATAGAATGTTGACTGTTAATTTTGCTTGAGAGCCTTTCACTAAAAATAGCTTGAGGATTCAAATTATAAAGCCTAGAAGATATCTTATGCCTTGTCAGGGCATAGTGGGGATCAGTAAAAGCACAGCTGAGTATAGGAGATTTCTTCTTGTAAACAATAGACTTGTGATAGTCGTTTGTTTCTTGAAAGCCAAATACATAAGTATCTCTGCAGGATCTCTTAAAACTCTGAGTGTAATCACTGGAAGGGGGATTATAAAGAGTGGAATCAATAAAGCAAAAGGGTGAATTATTCAAGCTATTGTAAATAGGATTCATCATCCTATTAATGCATGCTATGAAATCTTCATAGTTAGAGTTATCAACATCACACTGCAAGTGACAGTCAACGTATGAAGATATCTCAAACTCAGAATGGAAACAAAAGAAAGGAGATAGTCCTTGTGCTCCAAAGGTATCCTTAACTTTTGTATTCATGTATTCCAGTGCTGTAATGAAAGCCTTAATTCTCATGTAGGGTGAGTCTTCAGGCATACACTGAGCATGCTTAATGTATGAAATTATATTCAAATAGAAGAAAAGAATAGTAAAATCTTTCAGCGCAATAGAAACTTCGTTATGATTGTCGAATGATAAGTTACCGAAAGTAGTACAGATTGATTCAAAGTTGCAAGCATACAAGAACCAATTCTGCTGCGCATGAAGAAAAGACGACATGATAGACTTGTAAGTAAACTTCTGCTTGGGGTCGCCAGTTTCCAGTGGAAGTTTAAACTGGGACCAGCAATCACCATAAGTGATAAGCTGAAAAGTCAAACAAAAGAAAAGAATATTCTTAAATATAAAAGGGTTTATCTTTTCAATAGAATAATTTTGACTTGAAGTTATAAAGTTCAGAAAGTCAATTGTAAATTCATTTGACAATATCTCTCGAAGATAGACAGCACTATCAGTATACATAAGCTCAGCAATCATTGGATGGGGAACATCCTGCAATGATTGAAAGTCTTTAAATATGGTTTTACTTCCAGTGCGTGGGTGCTGAGTCAGTATCGTTATGATCAAAGCCTTTGAGGCCTTAGAATACTTAAGCCAAGAGTCATAGTCATTAACGAACTTACTTGCAAAGACTTCGTCGTCATCTAAATTAGAAATATTTAGATTATGCTTAAGTGCAAACTTAAACCTGAGATCAGGATTGCAAATCATCTTCATGAAAGATTGAGGCGTGATCTTGCTCAGGGTATCTGGTAATTCTACTAACCCATTTTTAATTTTGACCTTAAAGTCTGCTCTTAGATTTACCATTTGATCTCTAGTTTATAGTTTATTAATTAAACAAATCCATAATTAGATGTATAGATTCTTGATTGCTAGAATCTTTAAGCAAATAATAGAAGTACGTTAGTAGACTTACTTCTGTAGATTCATTATGATTGAATGCATAGTCAACAATAGCATGTAGCTTAGAGTCAAAGTAATCAAGGTTAGGATTAAGATTACTTTCATTGCCGCTAGCCATAGTATCTTTTATATTCAAAGCATGAGAATAGAAAGAAGAAAGGACACTAAGGCTAAAAGAACGCACAAAGTAGTTCTTTACAGTAGGGTTTTCTTCTGTTGAAGTGAATGTTGAAATTGGGTTGTAAGAGTTGGTAGCGTTAGCCTTGTAGGGACTTTCTTTGAAGAAAGTATAAGGACTAAAAGGCAAGGCTCTAACTGCCTTCTTCCCAAGAAAGTAAACAGCATAGTTGTAAGATGGATCAATAAGATAATTCTTATTCAAGAATAAAGACTCTAGATTATTTGCTGGCTCTTTATAGAGATTAAGACTCTTAGCTTTATCTATGATAGAGCTTGAAAAATCACCAAAGGATTTACTCAAGTTAAGATTTGAAAAGTGAATATTATTTGAATGCTTACTACAAATAGATTTAGTTCCGGTATTGAAGTTCATAAAGAAGTCAATATTGGAACCAAAGAAGTTAAGACTAAAAGGCTTAGAGTGAACATTAGAAGCATTAGTAATAGGGCTAAATGTAATAGGACTAACTTTAGTAGAAGCCTCTACATCATTAGCAAGCTCAAACGAGAATAAAGAATTAATACTGGATGTTACACATTGAGCCATAGACTCACAAGCAGAGTCCTCATCCAAAGATGAAAACATACTATTCTTGGAGAGGCGCCTAAAGTACTCAGGAATTGAATAAGGAATCATAAAAGGACTTGAAGTTGCAAAGACAAAGTCCTGAACGAACCCTTCTTCAAGAAGAAGAGACTGGTAATGTTCCTGGTATGGAACTTGAGAAAGAGAGCAGTATATTTTATAGTTTGTATTCTTCAGTGTAAAAGATTCCGAAGACACACTTGCAATAAAACTACCGTCCTCAAAGTCAGAAGGCTGCTTGCCATAGTAGTCAAATACATTTGGGTACTTACAGCTTACAAGCTCAAAGTTATCAACATCAGAAGTAAAGTTAAGAGTGAATGTTCCATTCTTAACAGCATTACTAATGGACTTACATACAGACTTAAACTTAGCTACAGTAGGAGAGCTCTTGTAGAGCTCAACAATGAAGTAAGCAACACTCATAGAGTAGAGGTCAATAAAAGAAATATCTAGGTATATGTCTTCTTCGCCATTGTGAACAAATGCATCTGTATCAGTAGATGCATCATACAAGTGCTTAAGGAAGTCCCCGTAGAATATACCAGTAGAACTATACTTCTTAAAGACAGGAATGCCCAGGATGTTTTCCTTAATAGGAATATTTAGAATAAGGGCTTCACTTAGAACAGATTCCGATAAAGCAGAACCATAACTATTTATATTAGACAAGAATACATTAAGCTTATCAGGATTAAAGTTTATAGATAAGCCAATGCTATTTTGATAAATGAATAAAGATTGTAGATTAATGGCATCAAAAACGTTGAAAAACTCATCAGTAAATAGAGTTCTCTTTTTTCTTGTCATTCAGGATGGTAGTTTAGTAGGTCTTTGATAGCTACAAGAACATAGTTAGGAATCATACTAGCCCTAACTGTGGCCATAGTATAGGCTTGCTTGAGTACCTGATTAGACATGTGAGTACCTTTAAGCAAGTGATCAGTTAAATGGTTCTCTCCGAAGTGAATCATAATAGCAACTTCGTATATCTTTTTCTTGCGATCGTAATCTTCATCAAATTTAAATATAGTCATATAAGTATGTTCTGGATTTTAGACCGCTGATATCCAGACATGGGTATCATGGTCGAGTCAGCATGTATAGTAAAGCTATGCTTATCTGAAGCATTGCATTCTATTACTATTGTGTAGTGCTGGCCAGAATTTACTTTCTTGTAGTACTGGCTTACATTTACTTTGAAATCACCAACATCAACAACAGAGTCATCAAAGTAATCACTTGACATGCCATCTGGTATTTGAGTTGGATTCAAGTCAAAAGCAAGATGCATCAGATTGATAAACTCATCAGCTTCAACGAGAGGCTTATAGACCTCAGGTAACTCAAGGGTTTCAATTGAAGTAGTCAAGCTTTGAAGTAACTCATCTGAAATATTAAACTCACAAGTATCGTCTGGTTTAACAGATTCATTTATGTAAAGTGGCTCTACAGACAGAGTGTGAGTAAAGATCTCCTTATCGTTGTAAGTATAAATTACAAAAGTATTAAACTTGTAAGGAAGATTGTAATCTGGAATCTCAGCAATATTACGACTGAGCCTCCTTCTGATCAGAAGAAACAGAAGTGCTGCTATAAGCAGGGCAGAGAGTGCTAGCATTTTCCTCTAGTAGCTTAATAATAGAAGCTTGAATTTTGTATCCACGAATAGCATTGAATGTATCAACTGCAGTCATTTGTGGATTGTGAAAATAAATAATAAACTTGGGAGTAAATGAAAACTTTTCCAGGCAAGAAAACGGAGAAATAGATACAGAGTAATCATCTGGATTTGTAAACTTGTAAAACAAGTCAACTTCTCCGCTTATCAACCTGGTAAATAGTTCAAGATTAATCTCCAGATTATGGAATATATGATAGTTTACATAAGAGTAAACTTTCTTGGAAATCTTTTGAAACAGATTATAGTAAAGAGAGTTGGGACTATTGAAGAAAAGTTTCCTTGCTTCAATAATCTTATTACCAAGTTGCTTAAGGCAAGCTCTTAGGTAGTGCAGCTGAGATGCAGTAAAGGGAACCTCATTAAGATAAGCTCCAATGTAAGAGTCAACCTTTGCATCAATCTTACTGACGGTAGTAGAATCACAAGACTTAACAAGATTAATCAAGTATGATTCATATGCGTGATCGTAAAAATCCTGACTCCTTAGCTTCAAGAACTTATAGGAGTTAAAGTTTTCATCCTCATAGGGATACTCAGAACTAGAAACTATCTCTCCAATAAGAGTATCTTTGACCTTAGTAGGAACACACATGGAAATGATACTAAGAGGAACCTTTACACGTCCTCTCTTAGAGGGAAAATTGGCCATTGTATGCTTTGCTTTGACCCAGTCCTCAGCTATCCTAGGGTCTTTAGTATAGCCCACCAGAGTGCCATCTGAAGTGCTTAGAGCCCATCTGGTAACGAGCCTTAAATCATCAGCAAGATTATAAAAGTATTCTTGAGTAGTCTCTGGTAAATGACTTACAAAGGTTTCAATTGAAGAAACAGTAAGCGGAACCTGGTTCTCAACAAACACAGAGAAAATACTTTTATTACCCTTAAGGATTTGAAGCTTAGCTATATCAATGTAGCTTTCGAGCCTGAGTTGATTCTCAATAGAATCCTTACTGGACATAAGAAGATTGTAAAGTCCAGTAGACTCTTGAACTATATTGAATAGTTCCTGGTACTTGGACTCAAGCTGAATAAAGTTTTCAGTGATCCAGGCTGGACTAAACTGAGGAGGATCAAGTGAGGGAACAGATCCAACTTCAATCTCTTGATTGTAGATGACACCAAATGATTCAAGGACCTCAAGGAAGTCCTGATGCCTTTGATTGTTTCTGCTTGTATAGAGCCCAGTACTGTTAAGAAGAATTGTATGACTAGGTATGGTAGAACCACACTCTCCTGATAGCAAAGTACCATGCTTAAGTTGATGAGCAAAGTACTTTCTATTGTCAGTATTCTGTAATGTGATTCTTTTCTCGGGGAGAAATTCTCTTTCCGCTTGAATGAAAGAAGGAAACTCTGTGTAATTTATATCGTAAGTTAAAGTGGACTCATGAATAACATCAGTATTTTCAATTTCTTGTTCAAGCTCTTCAAGTGTTTTCATCTGCTTTTTTGTTAGAGATTTTTTCTTTAATGATTGAATCCAATTCTTCACAAGTAAATCATCTTGCAAATCTTGAGAATTAAGAGTGAGCTGGTTTGATAAATAACAATAACCATTGTTAATTAGATCAAGTGCCATCTCCCAATCTGAATTACAAAAAAGTGACTGGTCAAAGTAAAGAGTAAAATCTTCATCCAACCAGTCACTTGTGGTAATCTTTGTTTTTAACTTCATGAGTTCCCCCTGAAAAGATACAAAGGAAACAACCTGAAAGGTTGGTAATTCTATAGGTTTTGCAAGTCAGAATAAACCGACTCAAACCATTCTAGATCCAAATCCCTGAGGTACTTCTCATGGGCAGTAAGCAAGCTTAACATAACACTCTTATAAGTATTCAGGTTGCGATCAACAAGAAAACTATAAGTACGAGATAGAAGTATAAACTGAAAGCAGTCATTGCCTGCTTTCTTAGAGGCAAGGAAGCGAAGTCCCTTTACTGTTTCGTTTATAAACTTGACTTCTGGTTCAGTAGGGATAAAATCCTTGCCCTTATATCTGTGAATGAAGGCATGAGCTCTATAACCTTTATTAAAAAAAAGAACCTTATTCAACAGTGAAGTTAAATAAGGCTCTTTATCCGGGAAACCTGGAAGAGTAATCAGTACGCCGCTATCTTGCTTGCGGTTTTTCATAGATTCATCTTCTGAATTAACAGAGACAGGGACTATACTTTCAATTGGTAATCCAGTATTGTCTTCCTGAGATGATTCCGTCTTCGCTATCTCGTCTAAAGTATTGACAGATAACTCCGATACATTCGTACTATCTTGCTCGATGTACTCCTGGTTTCCAGAACTAGAGAGTATTAATTCTACTAGTTCTTTTTTGGTTTGACCTGCTGTTGTTGCAGTATCAAATCCAAAACTCTCAGCTACATAAAGTAGCTGTTGTTTGTTCATTTTTCCAAGTTCAGAAGCTGTATGCATAGTTTAATAGGGGTTAAATGTACCTATTAATTATACTTCTGATCCTTTCAGTCCATGCATCTTTAAGCTGATTGTTAGGTTGATTGCTTCTCAGTACATAGGCTGGATGAAATACTCCATGTACACCAATCTGAGAATCATTAAACT
>Ga0129333_10003620_pt1 | contig 14495 bp, 17 predicted proteins | sample CPB6_08_DNA_FD_94474 | JGI IMG/M metagenome (GOLD analysis project Ga0129333, IMG submission 94474) | Freshwater to marine salinity gradient microbial communities from Chesapeake Bay, USA - CPBay_Sum_0.6_0.8_DNA | ecosystem: Environmental > Aquatic > Marine > Coastal | place: USA: Chesapeake...
ACAGTTTCATCAACTAAATCCAAAACATAATCAGTTTCAGGTAGTATATTTTTTCGTAAAACTTCTTCTGAAATGTAATCTTCGATTTTTTCTTGAATAGCTCTTTTGATTGGACGTGCACCGAATTTATCATCAAAACCTTCCTTAGCAATCATCTTCTTCACTGAATCGGTAACTGTGATTTTGAATTTCATAGAATCCAATCGTTCAACCAATTTAGATACCTCGATTTCAACAATCTGTTGAATTTCGTTTTCTTTCAGGGAGTTGAACACAACAACATCATCGATACGATTCAAGAATTCAGGAGTGAAATAATTTTTGAGTTCTTTTTGGAGCATCCGATTCTTTGTTTCATCCTTATCGTTTTCTTTAGCGACGGTATCAAAACCAACTCCTGTACCAAAGTCTTGTAGTTTTTTAACACCAATGTTTGAAGTCATAATAACCAAAGTATTCTTGAAGTTGATTTTTCTACCCATACTGTCGGTAAGGTGTCCATCATCCAATACTTGAAGTAGAAGTGAGAAAATGTCTCGGTTGGCTTTCTCGATTTCATCAAAGAGTACAACTGAATAAGGTTTATTTTTTACTGCTTCAGTAAGTTGTCCTCCTTCACCATGTCCAATGTACCCTGGAGGAGAACCAATCAAACGACTCATAGAATGTTTTTCTTGGTATTCAGACATGTCTACACGGATAAGTGAATTTTCATCTCCGAATATTTCTTTTGCAAGTTGTTTAGCCAAATGAGTCTTACCCACACCTGTAGAACCCAAGAACACAAAAGAACCGATGGGACGATTTGGGTCTTTGATGCCAACTCGGTTACGTCGAATAGACTTGGAAATTTTCGAAACAGCCTCGGATTGCCCAATTACTTTTTTGTTTAGGTTTTGTTCCAAGTTCAACAACGCCTCACTCTCATCAACGGTAAGTTTTGTCAAAGGAATTTTAGTCATAGAAGAAACAACTTCGTATACTTGTTCTTCAGTCACAACACTTCGATTAATGTTACTATCCTCCTCGAACTTCTTTTTTTCTTCTTCAAGACGTTTTAGAATTTTCTTTTCCTTATCACGTAGTTGTGCCGCTTCTTCATACTTTTGACGTTTAACCACCAAAAGTTTCTCTTCTTTGATACTCAGAGCATCTTGTTTCAATTTCTCAATTATCTCAGGGAGTTTGATATTAACTTGACTTCGAGCACCTACTTCATCCAAGATGTCAATGGCTTTGTCAGGGAATCCGCGATCGGTGATGTATCTGTCCGCCAATGTCACACAAAGCTTCAAAGACTCATCTGAATACTTCACTTTGTGGTGAGATTCATATTTGTCTTTGATTTGTGTCAAAATAAGAAGGGTTTCCTCAGGAGTAGTTTGATCGACAAAAACTTTTTGGAATCGACGTTCGAGAGCTCCGTCTTTTTCGATATGTTCACGATACTCATCCAATGTTGTAGCACCAACACATTGCAGTTCACCACGAGCCAATGCGGGTTTAAAAATATTGGAAGCGTCAAGAGCTCCTGAGGAATTTCCTGCGCCGATGATAGTGTGAATCTCATCGATGAAAACAATAATGTCTCGATTTTCGTGAAGTTCATCCAAAATCACTTTGAGTCGTTCTTCAAATTGTCCACGATACTTGGTACCTGCAACAATAGAAGTCATGTCCAATGATACAATGCGTTTATCTGCAAGATTTTGTGGACAGTCTCCCTGAAAAATTTTCATAGCCAATCCTTCGATAATTGCGGTTTTACCTGATCCAGGTTCACCTATGATAATAGGATTATTTTTTTTACGACGAGAAAGGATTTGTGCGATTCGGTTGATTTCTTGTTCTCGTCCGATTACGGGATCCAACTTTCCTTGTTCCGCCAACTTAATCAAGTCACGAGAAAAGTTATCTAAAACAGGAGTTGAAGAGTTAATTGTTTCAGGACGACTCTTACGTGGAGATTTTTCGTTATTATCTGCAGATTCAATCATAGTGTTCTAATTTGTTTTACAAAAGTAACAAAAATTATGATACAAACAACATTTTGTCATTGTGTCATACAATTTTTTTCTGATATGACAAATTGTCAGGTTATTACTCTTGTTTTTGTGTTGGCACATTTTTTACAAATATATGGGAAAATAAACACAAAAAAAAATTAAATCATGTTTTTAACCACACGTAGAAATTCTTTATTAGATCATTTCTTTAATTCATGGGACGTTCCAACCGTAACATATACAACGGGTGGAAATTACCACTCAATAAAAAACGAAACAGGTTACCATTTCGAAATGTTGGTTCCTGGTTCATCAAAAGAAAATGTCAAAGTAACCGTAGAAGGTGAAAATCTAAAAATTAAATGCAAGTACGAATCTGATTTTCATTCATACGATGTCGACAAAAGTTTTTCAGTACCCGAAGGTGTTGAAGCGTCAAAAATTAAAGCAACTGTCGAGGATGGTATTCTTAAGATTAATCTCCCATTTAAGAAAAAAGAAAAAGAAAAAAACATAATTGAAGTCCTCTGACAATAACCCCCACCACAAGTGGGGGTTTGTTGTATTTATATATTATGGAAAAACCTTGGGAAAAATTTTTAAATACAGTAGGACAAAAAAAGTTGGATGAGATTTTGAATTTATATTATCATCTAAGAAATTTGTTCCAAGAAAATAATGTAAAAAATTATCAATTAGAAAAAGGGGAAGGTTTGACTCGTGAGATGTATGTTACAAGAGATAGGATTATCAACCGCACGATTGAACTTAATGGTGTGTTAAGGAAGTATGGATTAATCGAAAACCCCAAAGAAGAAAAAGAATATAGTGATTACTTAGTCTCTTTTTTTCGTAATATAGATTTGGAAACACCTTTACAAGATTAAAAACCATGGGAGTAGTTAATGAAAAAATAGAAGGAACAAAGATTATAAACGAAATTGAATCTTCGAATTTGAAAAAAACCGTTTATGATACCTCAAACAAGTCTTTGATTGCCACATTCAACAATGGTGCTGAATATGAATATGAAAATGTTCCACACCAAACTTATACAAAATTTAGAATGGCAGAGTCACAAGGAAAATTTTTTAATGTTGAAATATCAAAAAAATACAAATATAAAAAAATAGAAAAGTAACATACTATTTATTATGGTATGACAGAATTCGATAAAATAATTTCTAGCTTTTTTGTTCAAGATTCACTAAACTCACAGATTTGGGAAAATCCTGATTCATCCGAAAGTAAAATGATACCTTCGGTAAGGGAAAAACTTTTGGAAATTGCAAATGAATTTGTAAATTTTTTGGGTGTAGAAATATTTGTTCAAGACGTACACATGACAGGTTCTCTTGCAAATTATAATTGGAGTGAGTTTTCCGACATCGATTTACATATTCTTTATGACTTTAAGGAATCAGGAGAAAAAAAAGATTTATTAATTGAACTTTTCAAATTGAAAAAAACTTTATTTAATTCCACCCACAATATCAAGGTAAAAGGGTTCGATGTTGAGATGTATGTTCAAGATACGTCGGAGTCTCATTTTTCGACTGGAGTTTATTCGGTTTTATTTGATGAATGGATTGCAACCCCATCTCAAGATGAAGTGACAATTGATAAAGAAAAATTGAAATCCAAAGTTAACACTTGGATGGATTTGATAGATGCAACCATCGATGAAGTTGAAGATGATGAATTGGATGATGCGTTAAAAATAATTGATGGAATCAAAGATAAATTAAAGAAATATAGAACAATTGGTTTGGAGTCAACAGGAGAATATTCTTACGAAAACTTAGTCTTCAAATTTCTTAGAAGAAACGGTTACATACAAAAGTTATTTGATTTTACAAATGAGTTAGTAGACAAACGATTGTCTTTGGAACAAAATTTTGTGGAATAACATACATTTGGGTGTAAAAAAATACAAAACACATATTTCCGTATATTTATTTAATAAAAATTGTTATGGCAGATCAGAATGTTGTAGGTTATTTACCTGGTTCAGGTGACACCTTAGGTGTTGTTTCAGAATTTTACAGTCCACACCCAACTTGGACTGAAGGGGAAGATCCTACTCAAACTGTCACACAAAGTAATGCAATCACATTAGGTGGTTACAATGGATTAAACAACTAACAAAAAAAGAAAAATGGGAGATTTAAAACCTATTGGTAGTGAAAAATTGACAGGACAGTCCAAACTTGCAAGAATTATGGAAATTGCAAGATATGGTGAGACACCTAAGTCCGAGATAAATGAATCATCAACAAACGAGTATTCAAGAGTCTTGGCTGATGGACATACCTATACAATCGTAAGAGAAAAATCAGGTTACATTGTAAAAAAGGGAATCAATGAATCTGAATTAGATTACATTGAACCAATGAAAAATAGAAAGTATTATAAGTCATTTTCACAGGCAATGAAAAAAATCAATTTGGTTGCTGGTGAGTTAAACCGAATTCACGAAAATCAAGAAGGTATCAACATGTTTGGAGAACAGAAGAAATTTGTTCTGAAAACTCCTGAAGTTGAAGTTGATGATACTCCCGCGATTGAAGACACACCAGCAAGTGATGAGCCCGCACCATCTGTAGATGCCGATTTATCGGTAGATGCTGTTGACACACCATCGGGTGATGACTTGGATATTGAAATGGATGCTGCTGATGATGAAGCGGAAGGTGATATTGACATAGATGCTGAATTGGGTGGCGACATGGGTGATGAAGAGATTTCTGTTGACGATGAAGAAGATGAAATGAACTTCAAAACCATCGAAAAGTTAACAGGTAAGTTGGGACAAAAATTAAGAAAAATGGATCAAGCTGAGGGTTTAACCTCAGACAACATGAAATACGTTATCAACTCTATATTATCTGCACTTGATTTGAACAACTTGGATGAGGCTGATAGAGAAGATATTTTAGCGTACTTTGAAGAGGATGAAGATAGTATCGACTATGGTGTTGATGATGAAACTGATTTGGATGTAGAATTAGGTGGAGATGACTTAGATTTAGGTATTGACTCTGAAGTTGAGTTAGAACCTGAAATGGAAACAGAGGAATCTGTTTATTCCGAGTCTAAGATAGATAAAGTTTTATCGAAGTACTACCAAATTAATGAATCTGAAGTTAAAGCAGAACAAGAAAAAAAAGTAAAAAAATTCATAGAAAATAAAATCAAAAACGTTTCGGTAAAAAAAGTTATCAAAGAATTTGCTGAGACTGTTGAGCAAGAGTTAGCTTCAGAATTTTTGGTTAAAGAAAGTAATAATTTAAAGTTCATCGGTAAAACTAACTTGAAAAATTTGGTTTTCGAGGCGGATGGTAAACAAGTAAAAATTACACGTACAGGTGAATTACTATGAGTTTTCTAATCTACGTAAATGCTCTTGGGCCTAATTATAAAGGTGACAATATCTATGAGTTCATTTTTGGTGAGAATGTAGATAATGTTGAGGGTGATTACTGGGATTACGAACCAGCAGGTGGTAAACCAACTCCACCATATATAGATTTTATAGAGACTGTCGGAGTTTTGAAAAATTCAGAAATAAATTTGAATTTGATACAAAACTCCGACTTTTTTTCTGTCTATGATGCCGTAGAAAATGTAATTTCTTTGGCTTGGGAAAACACCGATTCAGAGTATGTCCAAAATGGATATAAAAGATTAGTTTTTCACTATGGTGAAAAAATTGAAAGTGTAAAAGATAAACTATATGAACGTGACATCGTTTTAAAATTTGATAAAAATCTAGTTGAAAATGAATAAGATTAACCCAAAAGTAATTCGTTTGATTAAGGAAGGTTTCAAATATGAAACTATCAAATCTTTGGATAAGAAACAAATTAACGCACTATACAAAAGAATGGTGTCAGAAGTTACTATGGTGAGTAAGAGTGACACCGATACAATCAACAGACTCAAAAGTGAAAAAAAACCATTTGAGGTTTATGAAGACGAAGGGGATGATTTAGATTCTCAAAATGCGTTGGGTAAAGATGCTATGAGTGCTTATACCGGACAACAACCACCCCATGATGAAGTCGATATGGCAGACGATGGTATGGGTGATGACTCTGGTGATAATAGAGAAATGATGTCCGATGGAGAAATAAAAGAAAAATTTAAATCAGAAGCACAACAGGGATATTTCTTTGCAAAATGCGAAGAAGAGGGACCTCGTTCTAAATGGTGTAAAATGGCGAAAGAGTTTTCGGACAAAACAGATTTTTATAGGTTACCTAAAAAGGTAAATAATGAATCTTTTGAGAAAAAAGTTGACATAGTAGAGTCAGCTTTATTAAATTTGATTCACAAACACCTTCCACCTCAAATGAGTAAAAAAGATTTTTTGGATTTAGTAGAAGCAGATACAAAAGAGGCACCAACTAAGACACCAACTAAAACACCAAGTAAACCCGAGAGAAAAACTCCTTATCAACCGAAACATAAACCAGCACCAAAAGCTGAGCTTCCAGATGAGTTGAAGTTTGGAAGTTTGAATATTCAGTTTAAAGATGAAAAAAAATAAAATACAAGAGGCGCCTATTTCATATGATTCACCTGAAAGGATGGATCCTTCTTTACAATCTAAAATTGAAAAAGGTGAGACTCCTTTCTCAGATAATCCCGCGCTACCTCAATCCGAAACTGACTCATTTGAAGAAATTATTGCATCCAAAAGATTCAAAGATGTTATTGATAAAGTAAAAAGATATACCGGAGTACAATCAGTTACAAATCAAAATGCGTTCATGCAACTTCAAATGATGATGATGAATGCCGTTAGACAAATCAAACAAATAGAAAATCAGCACAAAACTGAACTTGAAAATTTAGCAGTGGAGTTGGTTAAAAGAGAATTATCAATCCCTGAAGGAACATTCCAATATGATGTAGATTTATCTACAGGTATGGGACAGGTGGATACAAGTAAAATGAGAAGACAGTCCGAAGAACCTTCATCGGAAGAAATCCAACAAGAGTTCAATGTAACTCAAGATGAGGCTGAAGAAGATGTATTGAACTTTATCGATGCATTCGAAAAATTTGACATGGAAAAAGCAAAGAGAAGGTTCATAAATTCACTCATACAAGGTGCTTCAAAAAAAGGACATTACATGTTCGAGTTAGTCAGAAACGAGTTGAATAATATTGATGAGAAACTTTTGAACCTTTATGGTATCATTATGTCAATAAATGATTTGCTATATTGGGTTATGCCTGACGAGGCGATGTCTATGATGGCGGGTTCAGGTTCAGGAGCAGAAGGTTCTGTAGAACTTGAAACCGAGACTGATCCACCTACAATCAAAGCTAAAGGATTATTTTTCCCAATTGTCGTGCACGAACTTATCAAAGGAGTTTACGAAGTTTTGGGAAGTCAGGGATTACCAGATGATCCAAGACAGGCGGAAATGGTTATGGCATCCCAAGATACCTTACCATATGAAATTTGGGATTTGAGACTCGGTCCTGTAATTTGGGAAAAATTCGTTGAATCATATCCTGATGAACTATTTGAAGATGATATGAAGGAAATTCAGAATTATCTATTTTCAAGATTCTCTATGTTGACAACTGAAGAATTCTTTGATGTTGCTAAGAAAATACTTTCAGGTTCTAAAGACGGAAAAATGATTGTTAAGAAAATGGTAGATGAAATCATAAGTGAATTACGTGATGAGGAATATAAATCTGCCTTGGATTTCTTATCAGACGATGACGATGATGATGACTTTACAGATTTCTTAGGTACATTGGGAATAGGACCGGCTAAATAAACCTACCCAATCTAAAAAAAATGTCTTTGACAAAAGAACAAGTCTTATTGGAATATGCAAAATGTTTGAGGAATACTCCGTATGCTCTCAAAACATATTTGCAGACATACGACAACACTCAATCGAAGTATGTCCCATTGGAATTGTTTCCGGATCAAGTAAGTTTGATTGAAGATTACGATACACACGAAGAGAACATTGCATTGAAGTATAGACAAGCGGGTGTGTCTACGGTAACATCTGCATGGGCATCAAAAAGATTGGTTTTTGCAAAAAAAACAAAACCAGAAAAAATTCTTATCATTGCAAACAAACAAGATACGGCAATTGAAATGGCAAATAAAATCCGTGCCTTTGTTGAACAATGGCCTTCTTGGGTTGGTGTTGGATTTTCGAATGAGAAAAATGCTCAGAAACATTTTAAATTAAGTAATGGTTGTGAGGTGAAAGCCGTTGCAACATCAAAAGACGCCTTGAGAGGTTATACACCTACTATATTAATTTTTGACGAAGCTGCTTACATTGATGCTGATGATGATTTTTGGTCAGCTTGTATGGCATCACTTTCAACAGGTGGTAAAGTAATTGTTATTTCAACACCTAATGGATTCGATCCGATTTATTATGGTATTTACGAACAAGCACTTCGTGGTATGAATGATTTCAAAATCACGGAAATGTTTTGGTATCGCGATCCAAGATATTCTAAAGATTTAAAACTACTGAAAGTCAAGGATATAGTTCATTACATGTTAAATCGTGAGGACTATAAAGATGATGAAATCACCATTGATTACAGCGAAGTTTCACCACGAGAAAGAGACTTTGAAGAATTGAAATCAAAGTTTAACGATGGATACAAACCATACTCTTCTTGGTTTGAATCTATGGCTAAAAAATTGAAATTCGATAGGAGAAAAATTGCACAAGAATTAGAATGTAATTTTTTAGGTTCTGGTGATAGTGTTATACCTCCTGACACGATTGAAAAAATCAAAGAAAATTTTATTACCCCTCCTGAAAATAAATTTATGGGAGGTGCGTTATGGCAATGGAAAGAACCTGAAATGGGACATAAATACATTATGGGAATTGACGTTTCAAGAGGAGATTCTGAGGACTTCACTACTTTTTGTATTGTTGATTTTGACGAAAGAGAACAAGTACTCGAGTATTTAGGTAAGATTCCACCTGATGTTGCTGCTGACGTTGCTATGAAATGGGCAATCATGTATAATGCATTTGTAGTTATTGATATAACAGGTGGAATGGGAGTTTCTACTTCACGTAAAATGCAGGAATTGGGATACAAAAACTTATATATAGATGGAATAAATTTGGCTGACAAATGGAAGTACAATCCAAAGGCAGATGAAAAAATACCGGGTATAAACTTCAATAATAAGAGGGTTCAAATTGTTGCTGCTTTTGAAGAAGCTTTGAGACATGGATTCAAAATAAGATCCGCTAGGTTGTTGAATGAACTCAACACGTTTGTTTATGTAAATGGGCGTCCAGATCACTTGAAAGGACAGCATGATGATTTGATTATGGCTTGTGCCATGCCAATTTATGTTGGTGAAACTTCATTTACACAATTGGACAAAGTAACGGATGTTACTAAGGCTATGGTTGAGAGTTGGACGGTGAATAATTCTCCAAACACTCATGTAACGAGTTTTGATCCAAATGTACCTGTATTCCCAAATGAAAGGATGTCACAGTTCAACAATAACCCAACTAGAGAAGAATACCTAAAGTATTCTTGGTTATTTGGTAAATAAACTTTAGTTTAATTATCAAAATATTACTATTTATTATAAAATTCGTACATGGCAGATAATAATCTAACGGTTTGGCAGAGGTTAAGTAAAGTATTCGGTCCAGATTCCACTTTGGATCAACAAACTCCTGTTTATCAATTCGACAAAAAAGAGTTGTTACGAACCACTTCGAAACAAGAGTACGATAAAGAAAAATTACAGGCACAACAGACTCTATACTTAGGACAGCAGTGGGCAAAGGTTGAAAGTAATCTTTATACTCAGTCAGTATATTACGAACCCACAAGACTTTCAGCGTTCTACGATTATGAGAGTATGGAGTATACACCTGAAATTTCAGCAGCTTTGGACATTTACGCAGAAGAATCCACAACAACAAATGAGAATGGATTCATGTTACAAATATATTCTGAATCTAAAAGAATCAAATCTGTTTTAGCCGATTTATTTAATAACAAGTTGGACGTTAACACCAACCTACCGATGTGGACGAGAAACACATGTAAGTACGGTGATAACTTCGTGTATTTGAAATTAGATCCTGAAAAGGGGGTTGTAGGATGTCAACAACTTCCTAATATTGAGATGGAACGTATCGAGCGTGGTATGAAGTACAAACCATTAGATCAGAATCAACAAGGTGAGAGTAGAGGGTTGAAGTTCACTTGGAAAAATAAAGATTTGGAATTTAACACATGGGAAATTGCTCACTTTAGACTTTTAGGTGATGACAGAAAATTACCTTATGGTACTTCGATGTTGGAAAAAGCAAGAAGAATTTGGAAACAACTTCTTTTGTCGGAAGACGCGATGATGATTTATCGTGTCTCAAGAGCACCTGAAAGACGTGTCTTTAAAGTATTTGTTGGAAATATGGATGACAAAGATGTGGAACCATATGTACAAAGAGTTGCAAACAAATTCAAACGAGATACTGTAGTTGACAATAAAACAGGAAACGTGGATTTGAGATACAACCAAATGGCTGTGGATCAAGACTACTTTATTCCTGTAAGAGATCCAAACGCACCCAATCCAATTGATACTTTACCAGGTGCACAAAATCTTTCAGAAATTGCGGATATTGAATATATCCAAAAGAAATTATTAACGGCTTTGAGAGTCCCTAAGGCGTTTTTAGGGTTTGAAGAGACAGTAGGTGATGGTAAAAACTTAGCCCTACAAGACATTCGTTTTGCTAGAACTATCAACAAGATACAAAAATCTATGATACAAGAGTTGAATAAAATTGCAATTATTCACTTGTATGTATTAGGTTTCGAAGATGAACTTTCAAATTTTACACTTTCTTTGACGAACCCATCAACGCAGGCGGATTTGTTAAAAGTAGAAAATTGGCAACAAAAAATACAACTATACAAAGATGCTGTGGCGGATCCAGGAAACGGAATACAACCAGTTTCTTCTTCATGGGCAAAAAAACATATACTCGGATTTTCGGACGAAGAAATCAAATTAGACATCCAACAACAACGTATCGAAAAAGCCGTTGCATCTGAATTAGAAAAAACACCAGAAGTTATAATACACACAGGTCTGTTTGACAACATTGATAAACTTTATGGTAAAAAACCTGGTGAGGAAGCAACTGAAGGTGGTGAAGAAGGTGGTGCAGGTGAGGACTTAGGTGCTGACTTAGGTGGTGATTTAGGTGCCGAATTAGGAGGTGCTGGTATAACTGATATTGGTGCGGAAACAGAAACACCAGAAACACCTGAAACAGAAACAGTTCCTGAGTCAAAAGAAAAAGATTTGAATTTAATTTTAGAAAATGACAACTTCTTAGGTGAAGATTTAGAAATTGATTTATCTAAAGCAAAGTCATCATTAAGTGAGATGTCAAAAAAATTGAGTGAGTTACTAGATGAATGATATTTATAAAAAAAAATAAGTATGAAATCGTTCGGACAAGTTAAAAGTAATTTTGAAAATGCCATCGTTAAAAATTATGGCAAGGAATCCTTCAAATCAATCATGAAGAATTTTAAAACTGTTGTTTTGGAAAGTAAAAATCTTTCCAAAGTTTTCTACATGTACGACGATTTGTTGACTAAAAAATCTTTGACAGAAGAAGTTGCCACAGAATATATCAACGAAAGTTTTTCTACGTTAAAATCTCTGATAGAAAAATCTCAAAAAGAAATTGAGGCATTACAGACTTGGGTTGACACGTTAGTCGAGAGTGACGTAGAAAATTCATACTCCAATATTGATACTGTTATTTACACGAATTCAGTAACAAAATTACAGAACGTCGTAGAGGCAAAATTAGAAATCAAAAAAGTTTTAAAATCTTCAGAAACGAAGAAAATTAACGAATCACTTAATCTACCCTTGTCTTCCATGTTGAAGATAGCTGCTAACACATTCAATAGTGAATATTCTTCTTTGAATGAAAGTGACAAAAACGAATTAAAATATTTGTTGTCCCTAAATAAAAAACAACTTGTTGAGGAATATAATACCACCAAAGAGGAAGTTATTGAAAAATTACAAGAATCACTACAAGGTGGAGATGAAGATTTAAAAACTACGGTTCAACAAACCATCGATAAAATTAACGAATCTGAGATTGAGTTGGTTTCGTTATATAAGTTGAAACAACTCAAAGAAAATCTTTAATCTTGTTCTTTGGATTTAATTTTGTGGGTGTAAATCGCCTTCAATTTATTTTTACGTTTCTGAACAGATTTTTTTACAAATTCTTGTTTGTTTCTAAGGTTATCTAACTGTTTGGTTTTAATAACCTTATATTTGTATTTTTTTAATACTTTATCGATATTTTCCCCCTTTTTTATTTCAATGTGAATCATTAATTTTTTTTTTATAAATATAGATATTTTTGTCAATTTTTGACAAAGGGTTCTTTGGTTTCTATTATTATCCATATAATAAACATTTTACATTTATATGATTAATGAAAAAAGGAAAAACATCCAAGATAAATCTGTTCGACAAGGCAAAGTGTCATTATGGAACAGTTGATTCTAAAAGTTTTAAATCCGTTTATATTGTTTTACAAAGTTGGGTATCACCAAAAAAAGAATTGGAACAGTGGGAAAGAACAACATCAAATTTACACAGAAAAATTAAACACACCGTTTGTGAAGTTATAGATGGGGTATATTTTGACAAGAATTTTATTGTCGATTTAGACTTAAGAAGTAGTGGGATACAGATGGATAAAAGAAGTTTTATGAATTTAGAAATAACACTATTTCTTAAAAATGATTTGGACTTTAAAAGTCCCATCCTACGAGAAAAATTAAAATCAATTATTTCGAATGTCTACAAATTTGACTTGTTGGACTCAGAATATTTTTCTTTACACAAAACAAAAAACGACAAAGTTACCGATATTGAAAATTAAGACTATTTATATAAAAAAATATTTATGAAAGTTTTAACTCCAGGGGAAATTGGTAAAGGAATTCTAATTGAATATGATGCGGGACACGTATCTCCATATGACACTAGAAACTTGCAAGTTTTACAAGAGCAAAAAACTCAACTTGATTATTCAAAACCTTTTGAGTTTTATGCGGTTTTACAAAAATTCAATACACCAAACCGTAACGGTAGAATTTACCCCGAAAAGGTTTTAAGAAGAGAGGCTGAAAATTATAAGAAAGCAATCGAAAAGGGTACTGCATTATCAGAGTTAAATCACCCTGAATCTTCTTTGATTGATTTAGATAGAGTTTCTCACATTATCACCGACATATGGTGGGAAGGTAATGTTTTAATGGGTAAATTAAAATTATTGACTTCACCTGGATTCCATGAAAGAGGTGTCATCTCTTGTAAGGGAGATATGGCGGCTAATTACCTAAGACAAGGTGTTACTATGGGTGTATCATCAAGAGGAGTTGGCTCTTTAGTTAAGAAGGGTGAACAAAATGAAGTTCAAGATGATTTTGAATTAATCTGTTTTGATTTGGTATCATCCCCATCAACACCAGGGGCTTACCTATTCTCAAACAAAGAGGATAGATACAAGTACGATGAAAATCTTGAGGAGGAAAAGAAATTAAGAGATGAAAGAGTTGTAACCTCTTCACCAAAAATGGATAAGTCGCTTGACTTAATGAGAAAATTATCTGATTATTTAGGAAATTAATTTTTTTTTATGGACGAAAAATATTTTGTAGCAAAAGTACAATATGATTTACCCGATGAAAATTCAGGAAGAATCAAAAAAATCAGAGAAGAGAAACTTGTTCAAGGTTACAACGTCACTGAAGTTGAGGCGAAAGTGACAAAAAAATTTGAAGGTTTTCCTCATGAGTGGAGAATCACTTCAGTAGCTGAAAGCAAAATTGATGAAGTTTTTTAGTAAATAATTTTTTTCAAAATTTTTTTAATCAGGACTAAGTCCTGATTTTTTTTTGCCCATTATACTGCAATGTTAAATTTTTTATAAAATGGATATATTTATAGAGTAAAATAAACCATAACGTTTGCAAAAAAAATAAAGATGAGTAATAAAGAAAAATCTTTAGTTGAAGAGGCATTACTACAAATGAAAAATTTGGAAGAAGCCGTTACAGAAAACGCAAAAGGAATACTTGCTTCTACTATGAAGGAAGAAATCAAAGAATTAGTAAAAGAATCTCTTGAAGAAGAGATTGGAGAAGGAATGGAGATGGAAAGTTCAAAAAAAGAAGAAGAGTCAACAATGGCTGAACAGGAAATGGAACTCGATATCGACGACACAGAAGAGGAATCTGATAATGATGATGAGGAGGAAATCGAATTGGACTCTGAAGAATCTGATGATGACTTCGAACTCGACATGGACGATGAGGAAGTTATGTTACCACTTGATTTGACAGGTGCATCTGACGAAGAAATTCTTAAGGTGTTCAAAGCGATAGGTG
>Ga0129333_10003621_pt1 | contig 14494 bp, 14 predicted proteins | sample CPB6_08_DNA_FD_94474 | JGI IMG/M metagenome (GOLD analysis project Ga0129333, IMG submission 94474) | Freshwater to marine salinity gradient microbial communities from Chesapeake Bay, USA - CPBay_Sum_0.6_0.8_DNA | ecosystem: Environmental > Aquatic > Marine > Coastal | place: USA: Chesapeake...
CGACAAAAGAATTTAAAGGATTGGCTGCCGACTTTGTACTTGCTCTAAAGGGCGTAGGGGTAAATATGCCAGAGTATACATATTCTGGTGGTGGAATGCCAATAAAAACTGATGTTGGAGCTTTTGCTTTAGATCAATTAAATCAATTTGGAGCTGGGATAGATTCTATTTTAGCTCAAGGCGATATTTCTATGACTGCTAATGGAGATATTATAATTGATGGAAAAAGTTTGAATAAGAGCGGAGGAAATGCTGGCACCTCAGCAAATCCATTTAAGCCAAGCATTAACCCAACAGAAGTTTCTAAAAATGAAAGAGGATTTTTAAGCGATTCTTCAAAGAAAAAAGTTCTATTAAATCTTTTGAATACAGAGGATAATGTTAAGGCTGGAAATATATTTGAGTGGGATGGAGTAAGATACAAGATAAAAGGTATTGGAACCACCACGCAGAATAAGAGTGGAGTATATACTGATGTTAAAGGTTTTGATATTGCAGCTTTGCCTAAAAAAGCTAGTGGCGGATTATTAAAAGGTCCAGGAACTGGTACCTCAGATTCAATTCTTGGCATGTATGCAAATGGCGGAATGGTAAGAGTATCTAATGGAGAATATATTGTCAATGCTGATACTGTATCTAAATTAGGAGTACCATTCTTTGACCGCATAAATGGTATGAAATCTGGCGGACTTATGCTAAACTATGATATACCTAAGTACGGCAGTGGAAATGAATTAATTCAGGCCATGGCATACCAGCCAGATCTCGGCGGAACAGTATATAATGTTGGAAGTGTTACAATGCAATTTGCAGAAGCACCAGCCGATGGTAGAAAACTGTTTGAAGATTTCAAGGCTGCTATGGCATTGGATCAAAGAAAAACTGGCCCACAGATTAATATGAGTAGGAGATAATAAGATGACTAACGGAAATAGAACAACCTATTTGCCAAGAGGCTCCGCCATACAAGTATATGCCAGAGATTTATATGCCGATCCAACAGACACTACAAAAGCATGGATTAGATTATCTGAGCATAATAGAAGCGATATCGCCATGGATATAGAAAGAATTGAACAGTCACAAAGAATGGCTAATGGTTCTCTCCGTAAATTCTTTGTTGCTGATAAAAAACGTTTTAGTGTTTCTTGGACGATGCTTCCAGGAACAAGGGGATATACTGTAGACGGTGAATGGGGAGCTTTAGATTTAATTGAATTCTATAACAGTAGCGAGGGTCAATCAACTTTTGATATTAGATTAAACTTTGCTAAAAGTGGAACAAGTCAAGAATCATCTGGTTATGAGCCTTATACTGTTTCTTGTACATCTTTTAGCGCAACTCTTGTAAAAAGAGGACAAGTTCCTTTCTATAACATATCAATGTCAATGGAGCAGGTATAGTGATAGCTGCTAGCAATGATTTAAAAAATATATTCTATAACTCAAGAACTGTAAACATTGGGGCTGGCTGCACAATAGAATATAATATGAATACATTGCTAGATAATATAACTATATCTACAACCGCAACAGATGCTGATTATATTGATGACGTTATAGAAAATCCTGGACAGATAATTAGAATTAATCCATTCAAAAAATTATTCCCATTAGATTCAGTATTAAAACCATTTAGACCAGTAAACTCTGGAATTAAATATTATATCCAGCTAGATGCAGATCATCAGGGAGCAAATAGATTTTTAGATTATAGAACCACTCCGTACACCACCGCCTACCCAGCAGATAGACCAAGAGTTTATTATCCAGGAGTAACCACATATTATAAGTATTGGCTTACCCCACAAGACACTGGGGTAAATGTAACTATAAAGTATGTACAGAGCACAGCAACAATCAGCGAGGCTTATGCTACTGGCGAAAAGGTGGTATATAAGACAACGGCAGATCATGGTTTTACACAAGGTAAAAGAGTTACAATAACTGGATCTGGTAATGCAGATTTTAATTTAACTAATCACGTAATATCTTCAGTTCCAGATTCAAGAACATTCTCAGTAGTTAATTCATTGGCAGAAGCAACATTTACTGGAACCAAAACTGCTACGCTTGTAAATACCTCTGGAACCGCTACTCCGACAAAACCAGCGCTAGCAAACAAAATTGTTATTAGATTTGAAAAGTACCACTCACTACCAGCGACATGCTCAGTTGTCATAACGTATAACGATAATACAACTGCTAGTCCTTCAGCTTTTACTGTTCCTTCAAGCGGCAATTTAAATATTTATTACAATGGAACTGCTTGGACTGACTCAGCACCATTTAGCTCAGCTCAGCCAATTTCCTATCCAGCACCAAAAGAAATTAAGTCTATCGCTATAACAACTCCATCGGCAGGGGCGGGAAAAGTAATAGGCCTAGTAGAAGTATCAGCAAGATGGATAAAAGACATAAGTTCAGATTTAATTACATTTGATATAAGCAAAGAATCAACATCAAACCCAGAAGATATGCTCCCAGTTGTAAGCATAACTGCAAATAGCCTATCCATGAGTTTAGCAAAATATAATCAATCTAATCTAAGAGTATTGACATATAATAGAGATGACGATTGGACAGTAAATCCTGCTCCAAATGATGTAATATATTTTGCAAAAAATGCTGAGGTCAGACCTCATATAATTGCTTATCATTCTTTAGGAGCAGTTACTGACGGATCTTTAAAATACGATAGAATACAGCAAGGAACTTTTTACTTAGACTCACACTCAATATCTCAATTTGGAGATGTAGAATTAAACGCATTAGATGGATCAAAACAATTAATGGAAACCCTAATGCCAGACTTAATTTATCAAGATGCACCAGTAACTTCAATCATTATGAGCATATTAGATTCAATAGGATTTTCTAACTATAAAATTAATATGTTATTAAATGAAGCAAATAGATCAATAGATACTTCTGTTCCTACATTATCATTATGGTGGAGCGAAAACAATAAAACTGTTTGGGACTCATTACAAGAGTTGTGTAGAGACATACAGATGAATGCATATTTTGATGAAGATAACGTGCTACAGTTTTTAACAAGAGATTATCTTTATAATAAATCAACTATTGACTGGGAATTTTATTATGCACAAAGTGGAGACAAGCTGCCTAATATTATAGACTTTAATAAGAAAGAGTTGGCATCTGCAAATCAAGTAAAAATTATATGGAGAACCCCAATGAATTCTTTGTATACTCAAAATGCATTAGACCTTTGGACCTCAGAACCTTCATTCTTAATATCGGGCGGATTAAGATATGACATTGCAGCAAATACTCCTGCAGAATTAGTAAACTTTAATATAGATTTAGACAACCTTGATCCTCTGACTAGAGTAGAATCAACATTTAATTATTCTGGATATTTCTTAGTAGACTCAGAAGTATTTGAATATGATGCTATGGAATTTGAATACGAGCCTTTAGATTCAACCTCAACAGAAACTGTATTTATTGGATCACAAGGAGATTGGTCAACATATAGAGCATTGTCAAAAACTGGATCACAATATTTTAAACCTACTGGTCGGTATAGAATTAAAGCAAGAGGAGTGTTTGGAACTACTCCTGCCGCACACAAATCAACTGCTGCACAAACATTAGATGCTTGGAAGCAAATATCAAAGGATACGTGGTATTAATGTATTACAGATTATTCGACGACGGCGGCGAAGTTAGCCCGAACCTACAGCAACTATTTAATCCAGACATTGTAAAGCTTTCTGCCACATCGGTCAGAGTTACTATATCTATGCTTGGAGTTATTGGAACTCCAACTTCATACATAGTTAAATATCAAAGAATGCTCAATGATACAACTACAACTGGATCTGAGTTAACTCAAACATCTGCTACCAACGGAGTAACTTTAACTGGTTTAGTTGAAAATGGTTTATATAAAATAACAACTCAGTTGACAAATGCTACTATTACTGGAAATAAGGTAGAGTTTCTATACAAATTATCTTCAATTGAAGAGGACCCATATAAAATTGGAAATCAAAAAAATGTTGGAGATAAGATAACTGCAAAATCATTTTTAACTATAACTGGCGGGGAACAAAGAGACAATGAGTATACTTATGCCTATAGAACGTTTGACTCCATACAGCTGCCAGCCTCAACCAATCAAAGCATAGGTGAAGGCGCATTTAATAGAACTGTAAAAAATTATAGCGTAGGATATTATTCATTTGGCACATCAATAATTTTTGAACCATTAATTAAATACAAGCCGCAAGGAGCAGCAATAGGGTTTTTCTTTGACCAAGATAAAACCTCTGGATATTTTGTTTCTTTAGAAACCAGTGCCACTGCAGCCGCAGCCAATACGTCGCCAGTTAAAATATTTAAATTAGAAAATAAACAAATTAAAAAGCTTGTAGACTCTCAAAAAGGAAATAGGGCTACGCTAGATCAATTATTCGCAGGCACAGTTTACAACGTTGATGTTAAGGTTAAAGTAGAAAATAAAACTATAACAATAACTGCGTATATAAATGGATTTAAGATAGAGGCTAGCGATACAACTTCTGCCGCTGCTAAAAATGAAATATTAGATCCAACCAAAAAGGTTGCTCTTGTAGGAATATCTGGCACAAGCATGTTTGATTACGTTTATGCTGATACGATTAATGCGACTAACTATGACAAAGACTATCAAACTTTAAATTTTTACAATGGCCAATTTTCTGGAGACTTTTTAGATCTAGCTTATGGAGACATGCTATATAACGCCAGCAATCAAGATGTTGATATGCAATCTAAACAAAATGCTTTTGATGAATTTGGAACAGTTGTAAGAGAGATGGCTAGGAAAAAAGTTACATTCAGCAGCGCCCCAGCAGTTCCTATTAGGTGGACTACTGGTGCTAATAAGCTAGTAAATATTCTCGGACAGAATAGCGATAACTTTAAATCTGATGTATTGGTTCTAAACAATAGCTCAATCACAGTCCCACTCTCAGACAAAGGAGTTAATCAGCTTTCTATATTTGGAAATACAATTGGATTCTCTGGCGAGATAGAGTACTCTACATCCCCAGCTTCAGAATATTCGACGGCGGAACCAGTAATATTTGAATCTGCTTGGCTACAAAATGTTAAAGATGTAGAATCATTAGCTCAATGGATTAAGGGTAGAGTTGTAAACAAATCAAAGATAGTAAATATGTCCATATTCGGAAATCCATTAATATCAGTGGGAGACATAATTACAATTGATTATTCGTATCAAGGCTTTACTTCTTCTCAAAAACTGATAGTTGTTAGAGCAAATCAAAGATATCAAGGAGGGCTAGAAACCGATATAGTGGCAAGAACTCTTTAGCCACATTAAATGGTATAATTAAAAAATGGCAAAAATCTCAGAGTCAGATATAGTATCTAGCGGCAAACCAGTACGCCCAGCAGGACATAAAGATTTATTTTGGTATGACCCAAGCAAGCCAATTGTAATTGGAGAAGAATCAGAATATCGTGCAACTGGAGTAAGATCAATAACTGGGTCTTTGTCTGGCTCACTACTTTCGGGTGCCCAATCACCAAAAGGACCTGGATCGGCTGGCGTAATTGCGGGAGTCATAGAATCTTCAGATGTTCCAAACTTATCTGATATAGAAAAAATTGAATATATAAAGTATTTTGATCCAGTAACAAAAGTTGAAAAAGCAAAAGTTGTTATAAAAATTAGAAATTCTAGCAAAAATAAATCTAATGTTGTTGGCGTTGATGCAAGAATCTATCAACCGAGAGGAGCATAATGTTAAAGGGTACATACATATTTTATGAAGATGGCAAAGAGATTGCTCGTCGCTCCAATGTAATTACTAAATTTGGAAAAAGATTTTTAACTAATTTTATAGCTGGTAATATCTCTACTCTTGGAAAAGATATGGCTTTTGGAATTGATCCCACGGCAGCTAGTCAAGACGATACTAGATTAGGTTTTGAATTCTACAGGCTTCCAGTATTGTTTGGAAGCACAGATATACAGTCGTCCACCGCTGGAGATCCGCCAGTAACAACCACAAGCTACTCAGTTGTTTATAAAACAACTATTCCGCAAGACGTAGTCGGTGAAATATATGAGGTTGCCCTATATCCATCTAATAGAATTTCTATAAATAATTTCGACAGCAAGTTTATTACAGACTTTGACGATGTTTTAGATTGGGAAGATTCTTCTGGAATTAATCCTTTAACAACCACTTCAAGTTACAGAATAGGTGGCAATTTGTTAAGAATGTCGGCAGCATCTGGTACATCTAAAGAATACAAAGCTACTATTCCTACCTTAAATTTATCTGGATATAGCGATCTTGATACTATTAGACTTGCATACAATAGGGAAGATGCAAACTTATCTACAATAAAGATAAGGTTGTATAGCGAAGCTTCTAAATATTATGAAGCTACAGTTACGCCGTCGTCAGGAACTGGATATAAAATATCTAACGATATTCCACTTTCAACATTTTTTGCTGGAGCCACAAGCCCAGCACCAGATGTATCAAATATAAATCAGATAGGAATTGTTGTTACGGCATCTGGTGGCGGATCTACAACAGTAGGTTTAGATGGCTTAAGAATAAATGACGAGGATACTTTTGATCCAGTATTTGGAATTATTAGTAGAACCTCTAACACATCGCCATTAATTTCAAAATTGGCGGGAAGACAAGTAGACGTAGAATATAGATTAGATCTGGGATTCTAGTATGGCAGAGTTATATCAGGATCTATTAAAAGACACAAGCGAATCTTTTGAAGATGGCAATTATTTTCTTGTCACAATATTAGATCTTGAATTAGGAACAACATATCCACTAGAGTTTAGATGGAAATACAAAGATGGAACATTTGGAAAAGATTGGTCTGCTGCATACAATATAACCACACCATTTCGCACATCACCAAATACTCCTAAATTTTTATCAGGAAATGTTGTTGGAGGAGCAGGATTTTTAACTGTTGAATGGGATGGAAAAGACAGTGGCGGAACAGATTTAACAAATATAGATAGAGTAGAAGTTTGGATTAGCGAGCCACCTTTTGATTCTACTAAACCAGTATATTCTTCAAAAACAAAATTTAAAACACAGATATCAGCTCCAGCAGGATCATATACCGTAGCATTATATTCGGTAACAGTAAATGGTCAATATTCATCAGTAAGTTCAGCTTTTACAGTAAATGTAACATCACCAGCAGCCCCAGTGACATCGCCAGAAACCCCAGAAGCTCCAACAGCAAGAGCTGGCTTAGCTTCGGTTATAGTCGAATGGAGCGGAAAGAAAACTGGTGGAGGAGATTTAACAACAACAGGCTTTGCTGGAGCAAAAGTATATATTGGGACATCCGCAGGCTTTACTCCATCAGATAATAATTGGGTTCATACATTAAACTTTGCAAATGGTTCTAATAGAGTTGCTATAGGAGTAGGTTCTGTTATAGATAAATCTCTTGGAACAACCTTAACATATGGCACACCTTACTATGTAAAGATAGATACAATAAATGCAAATGGAACATCAAACAACAATCCAGTATCAGCATCTGGTGTTCCAGTAACTGTTTCTAAATTGCCAGCAAGTGAAATAAGTACAGGTATACTTACTGCTGAAGCATCTATAACCGCTGGTATTAGTGGTGGTGCAAGAGCGGTGCTTTCAGGCGGCCCTAGCCCATTTATAATCTATGGAACAGATGGCACAACTAAATTGTTAGAATTTATTGGCGGAGCCACAGGAACACTAGCCATTAATGGAGGCGGAACATTTACAGGAAATCTTTCAATAGGCTCTGGCAATACAATATTTAAAGCAGAGCCAGCAACTGGAATATGGTTAGGAAATGCAACATATGGATCAGCTCCATTTAGAGTTTCAACAAATGGAGCCCTCTTCTCATCATCTGGAGATATTGCTGGTTGGCAAATTAATCCTACATTTTTACAGAATACTTCTGGAACATTTAAGATTAGCAGTACAAATGCTGATCCTCAAATTCAAGTGGGATCAGATGCAGGTGGACATATAAGAATTTCGGCAGGCAATGGAATAGGACATTACTCAAGTGGAACTACATTAAGTGGTAGATTTACTTTAAGTCCGACAGGAACAAGTCAAATATCTGGATGGATTATTGGAACAAATGTATTAACCAGTAGTAATAGTTTGGTTACTTTAAATAGTAACGGAACTATAACTGGAGCAACTATAGAAGCAGCTACATTTACATCTAAAAATACAAGTAGCGGCGGTATTACAATACAGGAAAGAGTGACTGGCTCAGACTCTATAGTATTTTATAGTGGAAGTTCAATACAAGGTTCAATAGAATCTTATTCCACAGGAGGTTTTGCTGGATTAGTTATAAATGGTCCAAACAATAGTCAACGTTTACAACTTACCACAGGAGGTTCGGTCCAATTAATTCCTGGCGGCGCAGGAGGAACAGTACAAATTCTAGATAGAGATCTTAATACAATATCTCTTATAAACAACCAGGGTCTTTTTTTAAGCCCCTCATCACCTACAGTTTCTAGTTTTTTTGCTAGAAATATTCGTGGATATACTTCTTTTACATCAGCAACTAACACCGATGGAGCAATCGGTGATATAGCATTGGTTTATACCCCCTAATGCCAGCTCATATTAGATCAGCATCTGGATCAGGAGGCTGGAAATCAATATCTTCAATGTTCATAAGAACAGTTGCTGGAAGCGGCGGCTGGAAAAATATAACACAAGGATGGATTAGAATATCACAAGGTGTTGGAGGATGGAGACAATTTTTTTCTTCAGTATTGACTCCTGTAATTGAACAAAAAGTTTTAATTGCCAAAAGTTCTCCTATAAACAATACAAATTATCATAACTCCACATACCCAGTAACTTTAATTGGAACTAAATATCATTTTCAAAATGCAAATACATTTGCATATCAATTTTTAAAATCCTCAGATGGAGTTAATTTTACTCCAATACAACTAACACCTGTTAGCACAACGAATCCATCATCTGGGTCATCAAGCACTGTAACGTATCAATTGCAAAATTCAGATTTTGATTCAACAACAATGTATTTTAAATTTTTATATACTGCAACAAATACTACATTCGGTACAACAGGAACATCGACTAGCGACTCCAGCACCTCGGTAATATATTTGGATATTCCTGCACCACCGCCTGGTTTTCCAAACATAAATCAATCAACAATAAGCGTAGCATCTACAGCTAGCAGCGGAACATGGATAGGCAGTCCAACTTTATATGACTGGAAATGGCAATATGGTCCATCAAATTTAACTTTAACATATCAGGCTGATAGAACAATAACATATGCCAGCATATCAGGAACAACAGCCACAATTACAGCATTTGATCATGGTTTTAGAAGCGGTGATTTAGTTACTATTTCTGGAGTCAACGGATTATATAATGTTTCTAATGTTACAATGTCTTCAGTTCTAACTAATTTATTTTCTTATCCGATAACAAAAACAGGATGGTCATTTTTATTTCAATATCTAGTAAATGATTATGTATCATATAATGGTAGCATATATAGGGCAACTACCGCTACGCCAAGTAGGTCAACTTGGTCATTTTCATCAAATTATACAGCAGGTCAATATGCTGATTATAATAATCAATTATATGTAGCAAATCTTAATACCCCTACTCCAAGATCATCATGGAACAGCTCAACATTTTACACCACTGGACAGTATGTAAATTATGGAGGACAAGTTTGGCAGGCTCTGGGATCAAACAGCGGTCAGACCCCAACAGCATTAAGTGATTTTTGGCAACAAATAAATATATACCCAGGAGGAAGTTATTGGACTCTTGTAAATATTTATCCTGGAGGATCTTACTGGGAGTTACAATCAGGAACTATAACAACATCTGGAACAGCGACTGGACCTAATTATTATGAAGGTTCAAGTTCTTCACCAATATCATATACAATAAATTCATTTCCATCAACAGATTATAAAACTGGAACATCTTTGTTAAGTCTTACAACTAGAATGAATGTTGCTGTGTATAATGCTGCATTTAATAGTTCCGCCAATTCAGCATCAAGAACTATATATGGGTATCCTTCATTCTTTTTTGGAGCACAAACTATCACTGGCACAACGGCATCTATAATCTATGCAGAAGCAAATATGAGTGTATACGATATAGATGTCAGAACAGGTGGAGTTTCTATATCTGGATATCCTAAAACAAATCAGGCTAACTCTTCACCAATTTCAATAACAGGATTGTCGCCAGGGGTTACATATACTGTTTTGGTTACACCTAAGAATGCTGATAGCCCTAGAGTTTCTGGAGTTCAGAAGACCACATCTTTCACTACACCATCCCCACCAGGAACTCCAACAATATCTTTTAGCAACGTAAACACTGGCGGATTTACCGTATCTTGGTCTGCAACTAATGCAACATCCTATACGGTAGATGTTAAAAATACTTCATCTGGATTAACAATCGGCGGGTATCCAAAAATTAATACAACTTTAACTTCTGATACTATTACTGGATTATTGTCTGGAACCAACTATACTGTTTATGTTACTGGTAAAAATTCTTCTGGTGATGGTCCTCAAGCTAACAATAATCAATATACAAACGTAACTCTATCTTATAATGGAAATAGTAATACAGGTGGTAGCGTACCATCTTCAGGTCAGTTTTCTTATAATGCTACTGCAACTGTTCAGGGAAATCCAAATTCATTAAGCAGAACATATGCAACATGGGCTGGGTGGACATTGTCATCTGATGGATCTGGAACCGTTTATGGTCCTGGATTTACCACTACTATTCAAATGAATCAAGATAGAACTTTATATGCAAAATGGAATGCAAATATACCAGGAATACCCTCAATAAATTCAGTTAGTTATTCGCCAGCTTCTCCAAATCAGTCAAATAACTCTTTAGTATTTACTGGAATTAATTTTGGATCCGATACACAATCAGTTCTAATCGAATGGGGAACTACAACAGCATATAGTTCTGGTTCTACTTCTGTATCTACAAATGGAGGGTCCTACACAACTTTAGGAAATTTAAGTGCTAATACAACATATTATTGGAGAGCAAGAGGATACAACCCATTCTATAACGGTTATGGTTCCCCAGTCACTGGATCTGTATTTATTCCACAAGCACAAATTGCACCAAATAATGGAACTGCTACAATATCTCTTCAATCTGGAACTTCTGGAAGAGTAGGGGCTGTATTTTCAGCTACAGGATCTGCACAAGGAAGTCCTACTCCAACTATATCTGGATATCAATGGCAATACTATATTCCATCAACAGATTCATGGACTAATGTGCCATCTGGTGGTACATCGTCGACATATACTACTGCATTTAGAAATACAACATATACTGATGTTGGAAAAACTTTTAGATGTCTAATTACATTTTCTAACGGAGTTAGCCCAAATTTAACTGTTACTTCATCTAATACTTTATCAATAGCTAACCCAACAATAACATCTATTCAATCTTATTACCGTACCACCGCAACATTAAATCCAACAACTGCTGGAGGAGCACCGAAAAGACCTCCTACAACAGATGGAAGCTCATATGTAGTATGGTATGTATTTGGGTATAATTTTCAATCCATCATCACCAGAACTGTTATAAATGGAAATACTCAAGCTTCAACAACAACTAGTGATTCTCAAAATATTGATCCGTTAAGCGTTGGTATATATAGACAAACCGCAGTGGGCGGAAGCGGACAAACTTATATTTTAAGAGTAGATCCTAGAGTATTTCCACAAGGAGGTGGATTTAATGGAACGATGTATGCAACAAATTCTGTTACCCTTAATTCCACCAACCAGAATAACTCTCCAATAACTAACTCATTGAATGTGATATTCAGCCTATGATAAATAAAATAGAAATAATAGACAATAGAATTTTAGAGCTAGAGAATCAATATGCTCTTACTTTAGAATATATTAATATGATTGATAGTGGTATGGAAGATCCTGATATTACCATAGAACAATGTCAGGCTAGACTATTATCCATATTAGAAAAAAAGCAAGCTTTAGTAGACTATAGACAAACTATAGTCTGATATAATATAATAGGAGGGAAAATGAGCTACGAACTAACTAATGAAGAAAAGGCTGCTATCGTAAACCAGCATATTAAAAATCTGGAATACAATATCTACAACCTTCAGGTATCTTTGGTAGAAGAAAATGCAGTATCTACACCAGATGCGGCAAAAGTTTCTTCTCTAAATAGCCAAATTTCAGAAGCCAACACAAAAAAGACTGCCCTACTGGCAGAGCTTGACGAACTAACAGTATAGGAATATAATGGCAGAAAAAGCGGAATTAGTAATTACCGCCCTACAACAGCGCATTGGAGAAATTGTATCTAATTATGAAACTCAAATTGCAATACTACGGGCAGAGATTACTCAACTATTGGAAGAAAAGAAAGCAAAAAATGAAGCTGTTCAAAAGTACGAAGAACAACTTGATAACCTCGCCAACTAATTTTCCATCTGGCATAGCAGTAAAAACCGATAAGGCAACATACTGGATAAAAGACGGAAAAAGATATAAGCTAATTTCAGATAGGGCGGCAGACTCGTGGACCTTTACTACAGTAAATGCCACAGAAACCGCCTTATCTAACATTAAATTAGTTGGTAAATTAGGATTCCGTGATGGCACTTTGATAAAGAACATAGCGGATGGTAAAATGTATTTAATATCGCAGAATAAAAAACGGCATATAGTAAACCCAGACTCATTTGATCAATATGGCCTAGATAGGCGATTAGTAGTCGAAGTTTCTGAGGCGGAAGCGAATATGCATAATCTAGGAGATAACCTATGACAGACTTCAACCCAGACGTAGTATTTAATGCTGGCGCACCTATTGATGTAAATAAATTAAATCAATTACAAAGAAACATCAGTAGCATATATGAAAATAATAGCAGCATGCTTAATTTGACAAATACTACTGTAGGCGGAATTCAAAAAGAAATTAGAGTATTCCCTATCGTCGATGTCGGGCAAGTTCCAGACGTAAAGGTAAATGGAAATAGTGTTCAGTTTTCGTTTAAGAATACAAACTTTACAAAGCCACCCACAATAGTTGCAACAATTGCATCTAATTTATCTACAGAAACAAGTTACTCTGTGAGAGCTACTTCTGATAATGAGCGTAGCGCTAGGGTTGAAGTCGTATCAACAAACCCAAAGGCAACGGGACAAATTATTGCAGTAAATTGGATTGCCATAGAAATGAAGACTATAGACTTTTGACAAACCAGAAATAAATGTTACAATTGCGGGTATGCGAGTTGCTACCCGCAACTTTTTCTAATTAAAGGACATAATGACAAACGATCTCAAATGGATGTTATCGTCAGATCAGCAGTTCCCTTATCAAGATGATAAGATGATCAAGCTTTGGTTTGAGGTAATGAAATGGTGGAAGCCAGATGTAGTAGACATTCTAGGCGATACAGACGATCAGGCATGCTATAGCAAATACACAGAAGGCCGCTCAGCAGAATTTCTAAAAATGTATAAAGACCAAAACGGTCATTCTATTATGCCATTGATGCAACATGAGGCTAAAGGCGCAAGAGAATTTTATGCGATGAACCGTCAGGTTGCTGGCAAGAATGCAGAACTATTTACTGCTTTAGGTAATCATGATATTCGTATTTTTAATTATGTAGACGCCAAACTTCCAGATCATATTAAAGTTGTAACTCCAGAAGCATTATGGAATTTGGATAGCCTTGGATATGATTATATTTATTACGACGAGTTGCCTAAAAAGCGCTACGGAGATATACATGTCCATCACGGAATATCAGTAGCAGATACAGGCGCAGTTCGTAAGGATATGAATGATCTACAGATTTCATTAATCCGTGGACATTCACACCGAATTGCGTCACATTTTCAAACATATGAATTACGTAATAAGGGGAAGGGCGAAACAATTCGTGGGTATGAAATTGGTCATATGTGCGATCCAAAAAGTTCTGGAATGAAGTATGCCCAGCACCATGATTGGCAAAAAGGTTTTGCTATTGCCCATATTGAAAACGGCAAATGGCCACATGTTCAAATTATTGAAGTGTCGCCAGATTATTCATGCGTTGTTGATGGCAAGGTGTTTAAAGTATGATGAGTTGTAAAAAGTGTGGCGGAAGAGTCTTTGTGGACAGAGTCTTTTCGCAGAAATTACACGTAGAACTTTTCTGCATAATGTGTGGAAAGCGTTGGATGATTAACAAAGATAGAAGTGCATTAGGACAATGGCTGGAACAAAAAGAGTTCGAACACCTAAAAGACTACTCTATTTTTTCCTAGACGGAAAAATACATAAATCTTTGCGGGTATCTCGTGCAAGAGATGAGATAGTTGCCTGGTGCTACCCAG
>Ga0129333_10003623_pt1 | contig 14489 bp, 18 predicted proteins | sample CPB6_08_DNA_FD_94474 | JGI IMG/M metagenome (GOLD analysis project Ga0129333, IMG submission 94474) | Freshwater to marine salinity gradient microbial communities from Chesapeake Bay, USA - CPBay_Sum_0.6_0.8_DNA | ecosystem: Environmental > Aquatic > Marine > Coastal | place: USA: Chesapeake...
ATCTAAATTTTTTTTATAAATTAAATCATCTCCATAAAAAGAAACTGCTTGTTTATTTGTTAAAAGTGAACATACTTTTATATCTCTTAAATTTTTATGTTTAAAACCAAATTTATTAGCTCTATAAGACATATCACCATCTGCATAATAATATTTATATTCATTATTATACATACCTATTTGTTTGAATATCTTCCTAGAATATATCCCATAATTTACTATAATTTCCCCGCCTTCATTTGAACAATCTGCTAAACACCAGCCATCTTTTTGGTCAATTCCAAACAACCATTGCTCTTTTAACATATCCTCTTTTAAGCCGTATTTCCAATTAAATAAATAAAAATCATATTCAGAATTAATATTCTCAATAACCTCTTGCCATCTATTAACTAATAAAACATCGTCATTCCATTGACAAATATAATCGTATTTACAATTTTTTATACCAAGATTCATAAAGTGTGGATAACTACTTCGTTTTCCAACTTCTATTAATTTAATTCTAGGATGATTAATAGTTTTTAAAAATTCTATAGTTCCATCAGTAGAACCACCATCTACCAAAACAAGTTCTAGCCTATCATCAGTTTCTACTGTGTTTTCAATTAGGCCATATAAAAGATGTTTTCTGTTAAGAGTTCCAGTAATTATACTTATCATATTTAATCCATAAAATAGTTTTTATATAACCAATCTTCCGCAATATTAAATTTTTTTACTGTCTCTAAATTTTCTTTTATTGCATCCATTTTAGAATAATATAAATCTTCTGTTAAATTTTTTATATCAAATAAATCATCCAGCATGATAATTCCATCAATATTAAAAAATTTTTTTATATCAGGAGTTCCTAGATATACTGGTATCGTTCCTACTGCAAAACAATCTAATATTTTTTCTGTAAAATATGATTCATATATACCATTTTCTACAACAATAGAAAACATATAATCTTCTAGTCCTTGTTCTTTTTTTTCTATTTCTTGAAATCCTCTACCAAATAAATCAATACTATTTTTAAATTTATTAGCTAATTCTAATCTTTTTTTATGTCCATCAGTTATATATTTAGTAGATGATATCATGGATACTAATTTACTTTTTTTTCGTATTTCAATTTTATCAATCCATGTTCCATTAGCTGGAGCAAACTTATAAAAAGTATTATCTAAATTAATCAAATCTTGACTATGAGTAAATATATTTTTATATTTAGTTTTTAAAATATGTGTATTTTCTAAACAAATTTTATTAATTTCTGGTATGATATGTTTTGATTCTAAAATCCATCCAAATTTTGTTTTATCATTATTTTGCTGAAAACCGTAAATTATGGCATTATCAACAAAAAAAGTTGTATCATTATTATTAGAATTATATTCCCAAATTATGTGTTCTGGTTCTTTATAAAGGGTTGAACTTTTGGCATGTTGAAATCCTCCACCAAAAAGATTGAATTTAGTTTTCATTTTATTGCTTTATATAAAAAGCTTCTCCATAATTGTGTCCTTCCCAAGATATTTCTTTTCTAGAAAATTCATAAGATTCTAAAAATTCTTCTAGAACTGTATATATCGCGTTGTTTTCATATACTTCTGCTCTGTTTACTTCACAATATATATAATCAATGTATTTTAATACTTCTACAGATCCTCTTAAAACTTCTAGTTCATAGCCTTGAGCATCAATATTCATAAAATTGTATCTTTTTCTCTCTTCTTTTGGAATATCTTTATCTAAAGATATTATTTCAATATCTTCTGTAGAATCAAAAGTTATCATAGAATATTGTTGTAAATGCAGTTTAGGTTTTAATATTGAATTTGATTGCCCATTGTTTGCAGATTCTACAAACATTTTTGCTTTTTTTTCTTCAAAGCCAGCAGCTTTATTGATTAATTTAATTTCATCTGTCTGTGGAACATTTTTGACAAGTTCAGAAAAATTTTTACTTGCTGGCTCATAGAAAGCCATATATTTTATATTATATTTTTTATAAATATCGTATTCCTGACCATAATGTGCGCCAACATGTATAACTCCATTTATTTTTAAATTATATTTTTTATATAATTCTTCAAAATTCATCATATGCATATTTTTTTCCAACTTTCTGGTATCAAATCGGATAAATTATAGTGAGAATACGCTGGCCCAAACCATTTTTGTGGAGCTATAACTAATTTATTTTTGTTACTATTAAGCCAAGCACCCCACCAACTAAAGCTACTATTACAAATAATATTATTATCACAACGAGACATTAGCGATAGATCGAGAATATCTTTTCCAGTATTAATTATAATACTATTTTCATCTTTTAAATTTTCTTCACACCATTTTGGATCGTCAGAAAAAATTAAATATTGAGTATTAGAAAAATTTTTCTTAGCTTCTTCAAAATATTCTTTTGAACATACTGGGTGGTGCTCTGATAGATTTAGATAATCTGTTCTTCTAACATGAATAGATGTGATAGATCTATTTTTATCTAATTTTAAAGATGTTAAAATTTGGTCAGTCGCAATCTTGATTGGATCAATAAAAGTTAATTCTTTTCTTATTAAGTATTCAATATCTTTAAAATATTTCTCTGATTGAAAATACCCATAAATATCTGTATTATAGGGTAAGGAAAAAAAATCTTTATCAAAGTGAAAAGATTTTTCTTTAAAAACATTTTTTATGTTATTTTGTATTACTTGCTTAGGCATATAAATTGCTTTACTGTTAAAAATATGCATTCTGTGAGAATTAACTCCAGAACTACCTAAGTTAAGATCTGGCGGAAGTAGGCAAGTAGGGCCTGCGTTCATAACAGATACCGCTCTTAACGCAGCATATTGAAATAGTTGATTGCCTAACCTTCCATTGGAACCTAATGTTATTGAAGAATACATTATAAGCCAGCCCTTTCATACTTTCTTTTATTTCGTAATTCTAATTCATAAGAAAATTGTTCTTTATGGTCAATCTTGAAATCATTTAAAGGATTTGCCATATTATATACATACAATATATCATCAATAAATTCAAATCTTTCACCCGCAAGTTCGATTAAAGGAAACATCATAGCTAAATCACAAGTTCTTTTATATAAATTTCCATTTTTATCTAAAAAATCTTGTTGATCAATTTTTTTCCATAATTTGTATTTAAAAGTCCTTAGATGACTTATTAAAAATCTATAATTTCTAAAATTATTAGACTCAACTATATTTTTAGGATATCGAAAAAGAGGATTTCTTGGCTCCCCCGCAGGATAATCAATGTGATTACCATACGTCATAAGACAATTTGTTTTCTCGTATCTATTTTTTACTTTCTCCAAAACGTCTTTATTGGCTAGCCAATCATCGCCATCTACATGCACTATAACATCTTCATCGTTTGGATTACTAATATCAATACCAGCTATATGATTACCTAATGCATATTTTTTTTCTGTATTTTGTATAAGTTTAAATCTTAAATCATCAAGAATTGCAATCCTGCATTCTTCAACTGTAGAATCTGTCGATAAATCATCTAGTAAAATACATTCAAAATTTTTATGAGATTGTTCTTTAATACTTTTTATAGTAGTGCCTATCCAGTTTTCAACATTGTACATTGGCACTATAATTTTAAAATGCATATTAAATCCTAGTTTAGTTTACTTATTAGGTTACTAAATTCTTTAATTGAGTTTGGAAGCCACTCAATGCCATATTTTTCATTTATTGTTTGTTTTTTTAAACAGATATTAGGGCTATAGATGTTGTCTTTATTCCATTCGACATACGTATTATCATTATGCCACACTAAAGCGTTTTTATTAAACGATAATAAGTAATCATTTTTATATAGATCAAGCGTAAACTGAACATCTTCTGGAACGCCATCACCAGTTTGATCAGCAAAAACTAATTTTGTCTCATCCCATTTTACCTTTTCAAACACTTCTTTTCTAATCATAAAAAAAGCAGAACTCTGATAAAGTCTTCTTTCAGTTTCTGGCGTGTCATAACCTACCATCGTATGGGGATTTAAAGTTGCTCTATCCCAATATCTTCCTCCGTCTGGCAAGAGGACTTTATTTCCTAATATATCCCACTTATTTCTATTGCTGTAATCAACTGTTTCATCAAGCCAATTTTCAGATAATATGATATCATCATCACAAAATACAATATTTTCATATTGTGCTTCTTTAGCTGCGTGGTTTCTTAGTACCGCTACTTTTCTTGAAAATGCTTCTGTTTCTTTTTCAATTAATTTAATTTTGTCACTTGATTTAAAGTTTTTAATAGAACCACAAATTATTATTTCATATGGAATATTTTTCCAATTTTGTTTTTCTATAGATTTTATTAATAAGCCCGTTTTTTCTTTTCTAAAACCAGCAGTTGGTATGCAAAAACTAATTCCATCAATAGGTTTAATTAACTTTTTTTTTTGATTTTCTAAATCAATAGATTCTAAAAATGAATTAAATACTACTTCTTTATTAAATTGTTCTTTATTATAAGAAGAAATTTTCTTTGCCCAGCTTTTATAACGCCCATAGTCTTTATAGGCTTCTCGCATTTTTAATTTAATACTATTAATTGTAGGATATGCCCAGCTAGTACCAGCTTCCATCACCCCCGGCCAGACAAACTGTTGCTGAATTGGTTTTAGTTCATATTCAATCTTCCCAAATAATTTTTTTATTTCTCCTTCTTTAGAAAAACCATTTAAGAAATCTAAATGACCACCCCAATCAGTTGCCAAAACAGGCATTTCATTATTAATCGCCTCAAAAATTGGTAGGCCAAACCCTTCCCCATGTGTAGTAGTTACAAAAGTTTTAATTTTTGGATGTTTATAAAGGCCATGAAGTTCATTTTCATTTAGATGGCCATGAATCAAATAAATTTTACATTTTTTAGGCCCTTTTGAAGAAGTCAAAGCTGATAATTGTTGTTCTACTATAAACTTATCTAATTGTGAGTCTGCCGCTTTATTTGTTTTGATTACTAAACCAACTTCTTCTTCCCTAAATTCTTCAATAAAACAAGAAATTAATGTTTCTATATTTTTTCTTGGACCCCACTGATTTACAGTTAAAAAATTATAGTCATAATCTAATTTAATATCAATTTTTGCGTCATCTATATTTTTAAACGGAAAATGTACAACATCGATCGGTGTAGATACTGAAAAATTTTGTCCTTGTTCATCGGCAAAAACAGTATTTTTAAATACGTTTTTAGAAAAATAACTTATAACAATTATTTTATCCATTTGTTGTGATGGTTCATACCATGCAGGCGATATATGACTAGTTTCAATACCGGCAGTATAGCCAATATTTTTTTTAGCCATTTTTTTCCATTCATTTGGAATTGTAATTTGTAAAGATAAGTCATAGTCTGGATTGTTATTTGTCTTTTGTAAATAATTTTCTGTTTTTAATCTTAAATGATTTATAAAATTAAATTCTTCTGTTTCTTCAAATATATAACCTGTTTGCCCCCAGTTAATAACATTGACATATAAATCATATTCGTTTTGTCTTGTTCTTAACGCTTCAAGAGCAAATCTAGACATTTCTCCATAGCCGCTACGGCTTAAAAGCGGAGCATTAATTATTAATTTTTTCATCCTAAAATTCCTTTATAGACCATTTTGAGTAATTTTTTCTTGTTTCCCAAGAACCGTTTTTTTCTATAAATTTATCCATTACCTCTTCCCAAGCTTTAGCAAATTTTTTGTAATCATATTTTTCTAAAACATAATTACGAGCTTTTTTTCCCATTTCTTTACGTTCTTCTGAACTTTTTTTATACATTTCTAAAAGAGCATTAATAAAATCTTCTTTTGAAACACGATCTTCATAAATATAAGGAACTTCTTGTGAACCGATGATCGCTTTTGAAGATGGTTGTAGACCTATTCCAAACCAATTTCCTTTACCATCTGTTACCTGTTCTTGTAACCCTCCTGTCATATTTACTATAATTGGAGTCTCACAAGCCATGCTTTCAATAGTACCCATGCCTACACCTTCGGCATCACTAATATTTACAATGCAATCAGCAGCATTATAAAATTTAGCTAATTCTTGTGGTGGAACTTTTGCCACAGAAAGCCCAAAATTTTCTCTTGTTAAACCAAGCTCCTTTGCTATTGCTTCAAGATCTTGTCCATGAGGATCTTTTGGATCTGTATGCATAATAAACATAGCTTTATCATGACCAACACGATCTAAAAATTCTTTATACCACCAAAGAATTGTGCCGCTCATTTTACGTCTTGCATTTCTATTGTTCCAAAATAACATAAATTTATTTTTTGGTTTAATATGTGACCATTCACCCTCTGGGAGTGGTTTAAAAATATCTGTATTAACAGTTAAAGGTATATAAAGCTCATCTATTTCAGGTGCTACATTTTTAACAATATCGCTAGACACCTCAGACATTGTGACAACCATATCATTTGATAAATAAAATGGTCTATTAAATTTAGGATAGGGATAATTGTCCCAAACATGATAATAAATCATAGGAACATTTGCTCTAATCTCATTTTCAATAGCCCAAAGCCAAGTCCAAAATCTTGGATCTGTCATAAACCAGATCGCATCAAATTTATGAGCGTGAATCATATCGCGAATCTGTTGTTGAGTCCCATAGCCGTCAACAGGTATTATGATTAAATCATCTTTCCACTGATCTGTTTTAACTGGCCTATAATCTTGATGTTTTATCGCGCCACCAAGACACACAAAACTATACTTGCCAGTACTTAAAAGCGCCTCAATAAAATATTTTGTTTGTGTTCCAACTCCGCTTGGAGAGAATGGATGATCTGCCAACACTAAAATTTTCTTCTTGCTCATTATTTTGATTCCTTTAATAAATCAGCCTCATACATTATTTTAACTAACTCTTTAAAATTAGTTTTTGCTTCCCAACCAAGTTTCTTTTTTGCTTTAGAAGGATCTGATAAAAGGAGAGGAACTTCGCTTGGACGTTTAAATTTATCATCAATAACGACAAATTTCATAAGATCAAAACCTGCTACTTCTGAAACTGCGTCAACAAGATCACGAATAGTTTGAGTTTTGCCTGTCCCAATAACAAAATCGTCTGGTTCTACCTGTTGTAGCATAAGCCACATAGCCTCTACATACTCTTTCGCATAACCCCAATCGCGCTTTGCATCAAGATTACCAAGATGTAATTCTTTTTGTAAACCTAGTTTAATACGTGCAGCGGCTTTTGTAACTTTACGGGTTACAAATTGTTCACCACGACGTTCACTTTCATGATTAAAAAGAATACCACTACAAGCAAAAAGCCCATAGGCTTTGCGATAGTTAATTACAAGATTGTGTGCTGCTACCTTTCCACATGCATAAGGAGAAACTGGCTGTAAAACAGTTGTTTCGCTTTGCGGAGCATCCATATTGTCACCAAACATTTCACTTGTACTGGCCTGATAAAAACGGGTTTTTGGAGAAATATTTCTAATTGCCTCAAGGCAATTTAAGACGCCAGTAGCATTAATTTCAAATGTACTCTCTGGGCTGGTAAACGATACTCCTACGTGACTTTGTGCTGCTAAATTATAAAACTCGTCTGGTTTATACTGTTGTACAAGTCTCCAGATCGAGGCACTATCGGTTAAATCACCATTTTCTAAAATTAAATTAGGATTATTTAACAAACGTTCTATATTATAGAGTTTTTTATCTTCCATAGCTGAACGTCTAACAATACCTATAACTCTATAACCTTTTTCTAAAAGTAATTCTGCTAAATAACTTCCATCTTGGCCAGAAACCCCTGTAATTAAAGCTGTTTTCATTTTTTCTCCTTAGTACTAATAAATATTTTTTTCATACAATATTTATAGCTTAGATATTCTACTAATTTATTTATTTGTTTTTCACAAGATAATATTTCTAAAAATAAATCACATTCTTTATCTTCTAAAATAATAGAAGCAATTCTTTTTTTAGGTACAGTCTTCTGTTTCATAAAATTCACAATATTTACAATTAAGTCTGTTTTTAGGAAAATTACTTTTATTAATATTATGCACTGCTGTATCTAAAACTTTAAGTGCATTTTGCATTTTTTTTGGGCCACTAGTTACACGGAATACTTCAACTTGATTCTTCTTAGCGGTTCGCTTTAAGAGTACAAAATGAGTTTCAATCTCTTTAGCGTCAATTCCCTTGATTGTACCAAAAAAATGTTTATAAAGGGTTAACTGATAATTTGTCATGGGATCGCTTTTTTTCTCTAAATCCCAACCCCATGAACAAGTTTTATAATCAAGAATATGATATTTCCCATCATCTGTCTGAATGATAAGATCCACATAGCCTTTAAAATCAAACTCGCTGTTTGGAATATTTTGTAACAGTTCTTCTTCCGCTGATACGACCTTGAACGAACCAAAGTATTGCTTTAGTGAGTCAAGAACAAGGCCAGCAAGAATTACTCCCTGATCATGCATTTCTTTGATTAATTTTTCATTTTTTTGATAATCTTGTGGTAATTTTGCAAGCTCTTCTGCAAATTTTTCTTTGAAAGTTTGTACTTCGTCTACGCCTACATCAAGCAATTTTCTTTCACAAGCTTCGTGTAAAGCTGTACCAAAGATTGTGTATTCGTTACCAGTAAACCGCTTCTTCCCATCAACGTAATTAAGCTTGTATTTGTACGCGCACTCTTTCCAAATTTTTAATGCCGAAAACGAAATATGCGACATGAGTTGCCCCTTTGTCGCATATTATAGCACAATAATTTAGAATGTCAAGGACTATTTTATAGATAGTCTCCGTTTAATATACCTATTATTTTTTTATACACTGCTGGCGATATTCGCCTCACTTCTTGAGGCGTTGATCGATAATAATGCTCAAATCCATTAGCAAAATATTCTCTTAAATCTGTGCAGCCATATGGAGAAAGAAACAGGTTTGAAGTGATAACACCTAGGTTATCATAACCTATTTCTTTGTTCAAGAAGTCATCAAATTCTTGTGAAAATTGTGTAGTTACGAATGTTTTTTTGTTTAATTTATAGTCTTCTTTTAAGATATTAAACAGATATAATCTTTTCTGTAAAAACTCATTTTGTATGTCGCCATCGCTATAAATAAAACCTTTTGCTACATCTTCTACGGCGTGTGCAAACTCATGAATTATCGTATCAAAAAGTGTTTTATTGCTCTTTTGTTCATTGCTTATAAGTATGCTTCCACTTATATATAATGAGTCAACTTGACGATCATTTAGTGGTTTAAAATCACCTACATATATGGAATCAACATCATAAATAATATGTTCTGGCAGGTCATTTTCTATCTTTTTTAGGACAGTTTTAACACTAACTTGCTCTGGTAATGGGTTAGCAATTTGTACTGTTATCCTACCAAAAAGTTCATATTCGCTTCGATTATTTTGTGCTCTTGTAGCACTTTCATATATGTATTTAATCATTATAAAACGCTTGCCGCTAGTGTTGCAACAGCGCTCCTTTCGCCCTTTTGAAGGCTTACATGGCCAGCTAATTCATATGGTTTAAACTTCTCAACAGCATAAGTTAGACCGTTATTTGTAGCGTCTAGAAAGGCTGAGTCAATCTGTTCAATGTCGCCAGTTAAGATAATTTTTGTATCTTCTCCAACGCGAGTAATGATTGTTTTTAGCTCATGCATAGAGAGATTTTGTGCCTCGTCAATGATAATAAAAGCTTTTGAAATCGAACGTCCACGAATGAAGGTAAGAGCTTCAATCTCGATTGTTCCTTGTTCTTGGAGCATCTTCATATGCTCTTTATCATCACCCATAAGGAACTCTAAGTTGTCTTGAATTGGGGCAATCCAAGGCATCATTTTTTCCTCAAGAGTGCCGGGAAGGAAACCGATATCGCGTCCCATTGGTTGAACTGGGCGGCTCACGATAAGTTTTTTGTAAGTCTTGTCATCAAGAATTTGTTTAAGGCCAGCAGCGAGTGCTAGAAGCGTTTTACCACAACCAGCCTTACCTACAAGCGACACGATTTTAACATCTTGGTCAAGCAATAAATCAAATGCAAACTGTTGTTCTTTGTTCTTTGCACGAACATCCCATACGCCTTCTTTATGTTCTACAACACGACGTAATGGATGATTATAATTTCTAAATTTAGCTAATGCCGTCTTTTTTTCATTTGCGTTTGATACAAGCATTACAAACTGGTTTGGGAATAATTTAATATCTTTTTCTTCAACAAAAATGCGCTCACCACCATAAAAACGGTCGATAAGCGCATCATCTACTAAGTGTTGAACAAAGCCAGTATATACTTCTTCGGCTTTTTCAACAATTTGATTTGTTGTATAATCTTCTGCTACTAATCCAAGCGCATCTGCTTTAACACGAACGTTTATATCTTGCGAAACAAGAATAATTTTTACGTCTTGTGGCTCACCATTAAAGCAATTAAAAACTGTAGCAAGGATTTGATTATCTGGATCTTCCATACTCATATCGCTTGGGAGTTTATAATCACCGTAATTTTTTACTCGTAATGTGCCTTTTCTACCACCAAGCTTCACACCTTCTGCCAAACTCCCCTTCTCTCTAAGAGAATCTAATTCACGAATTACTTGTCTAGCATTAGCTCCAACACCATCTTGGCGTTTTTTATGCTTATCAATTTCTTCAAGAACCTTTAAAGGAATTACAATATCATTATTTTTAAAAGCATAAAGAGCATTAAAATCACTTAGGAGAACATTTGTGTCGAGAACATAGATTTTTTTTGACAATTTAATTCCTCATGTGGGCTACATACGATTCTATTGTAACAGCTTTTAATTTATTTTTAATGTCTTCTGATACATTTAAGCTGTCAATATTATTACCGCTTCTTTCCATGTCTTTAATTAGTTCGTAGCCGTCTTTAACATTTTCTTTCTTTAAGATAATTTGATAGGCTTCAGCTAGAAGCCCCGTAGAAGCGAGATCTCTCTCCACAGAGGGTAAGTTGATGGATAGCTTCTCCAAGCCCTCCATAATCGATTTATAGGCCATTACAGCGTGTCCTAGAGCTACCCCAATGTTGCGTGTAACCGTTGAATCGGTTAGGTCACGCTGCATACGTGAAATTTGTAATTTACTAGACATAAACTCTAAGATGCAGTTTGAGAATTCTAGATTTCCTTCTGCATTCTCAAAAAGAATTGGATTTATTTTTTGCGGCATAGTTGAAGAACCAACTTCTTCTGCGGTTACACTCTGCTTAAAATATCCATAAGAGTTATACATCCAAATATCACGGCACATATCGATTAAAATATTATTGATCATTCGTATTTTATCAAAATATTCACTGATACTTTTATTATTTGCAACTTGAGTTGTGCATTTTTCTGGATCTAAATCGTATTTTCTTAAAAATAAATCAACAAACTTATTCCAATCATGTTTTGGATAAGCGATATGATGCGCGCTAAGATTACCAACAGCGCCCCCAAACTTGGCTTTGAAACTATGCTCCATAGTTTCTGACCAAACTTCTTCTAATCTTGAAAGAAAAACAATAATTTCTTTCTCAAAAAGTGTTGGTACAGCAAGTTGACCATGTGTTCTGGCGGGAAATACACACTTATTTTTTGTTGCAAATGAGTAAATTGCGCTCATCATATCATTCATAACTTCTGCCATGAATGATTGATTAAATCTATCAAGCGATAGACTGGTGGATAGACTATTAATATCTTGGGATGTTAAACCAAAATGTATATAATGATCGTATGGGATATTAAAATGTTTAAATCTTTCACGTAAATAATATTCTATAGCTTTAATATCGTGCTTTGTTTTATCTTCAATAACTTTGATATGTACTGGCTGAATATCTTCATAAATATGTGTTATCCAGCTACGCTGTTCTTCAGTAAATTGTAAATTTAATTCTTTACAGAGGTTAATAAAATAGCTAATTTCAATTTCTGTTTTAAATCTTAATTGAGCATCTTCGCTAAAAAAATCTTCTAGTTCTTCAACTTTCTTACGATAGCGATCATCAAGTGGTGATAGCATTGCTGGCTCCAATCTTTGTGACAAAATCATTCATAACAATACCAGAAGCAACGCCAGCGTTAAGAGAACGAACAGAACCAAACTGAGGAATATAGACACAATAATCGCAGAGCGCCAACGTTTCGGGCGTAATACCGACACCCTCTTCGCCAATGATAATAAGAGTATTGTCTGGCCATTTAAAGTTAACCAGAGCAGCAGCACCAGCAACACTATTTTCAACACCAACAAAGGTGTAATGCTCCTTTAATTTCTTCAATTCTTCGATAGTGCGGACATGATTAACATTAGTATAATGATGAGTGCCGACAGTTCCCCGCTTGTCATAATGTTTGTTACCAAGATAATAAACTTCTTTAGCATTGAAAGCATTTGCATTGCGAATTACCGTTCCAATATTAAAATCGCCAGCAAAGTTTTCCATCATTACAGCAAACGGAAAAGCAGTTTTCTGGAGGTCTTCCTTAACTAGTTCTGTAGTCCACTTCGTAAGTCGATCCCACTTATATTTATCAATCACATTTGCATTTGGGGGAATGTACATTATGCCACCTTTGTAAAGGCCATTTCGCTAAATGACCAACTACCAATTTTACCAGTGTTTAAATATATTGCAGTAAATATATCCCAATCAAGCTCTGGTGTTGAGCGTTCAAGTCTTAACAAAAGATAATAATCTTCCTTAAATTTTACTATGTCACCAACGCGAAAATTAGTGGAGTGTTGCATTTGGATCAATCATAAAGTCAATTAATTCTTCTTCGGCGCTGTACATTTCCATAAAATCATCGTATCGCCAGCCGTGCGCTTCAAAATTAGCTTTAAAAAGCGTATTCATTGCCGCTTGATACGCAGCTTCGTATAGTTCCTTGACGATTTCGTATTCAAGAACCTTCTTGCTTTCGCTGTCGTTTGCCATGTTAGCCTCCAAAATAGCTTGACCACCAAGCTATGAGACATACTAACATCTCATAACGTAGTGGTCAAGTAGAACAAACTAGATGCTGATGGTGGGATTTGATACCCACGATACGCCGTCGCGTAGTTTTGCTTAAACTACATCAGCAAATTGGTGGAGAGAGTAGGAGTCGCACCGCACGGAGTCCAATGAACGACAGATTTACAGTCTGCCCTCGCCCTCTACGAGTATATCTCTCCATTATACTTGGCTGGCGAGGCAGGATTCGAACCTGCGACCCGATGGTTAACAGCCATCTGCTCTGCCGACTGAGCTACTCGCCAGTAATTTGGTAGCGAATACGGGTTCTGCCCCCGTCCCTTTGCCTTGAAAGGGCAACGATCTACTAATAATCTAATTCGCCATAATTCTATAACTTTTAGACGATAGGGCCAATATTAAATTTCAAGTAATGGTACACAATCATCAATATAGTCCCACTTTTCATCCCAGCCTTTTTCTTGCCAAGCCTTGTTCACTTTACGCCAAACAGCAGCGGGCATTTGAACAGTTTCGCCATTTACACGAAAGAATACATAACTTTTGCCATCTACCATTTCTTCAAATACTAGAATTTTGTTTTTCTTGTCGTGAAAAATGTCTACTCGCATTGGCATTTAGTTTCTCCTTTGTGGGTATATCGGGCAGTATAATTCTTCTCGTTTTTTATTTTTAGGACATTTATAAAAACCAATTGGATCTTGCACTATTGGTCTATCGTCTTCGGTGGTTATTGCAATGTATATGTCAGACATCACTTTTGATAATACTGCTGTCACTGCTATCAAAAGGATCAATAAGATTTGAGTTAATCTGTCCGGTTGATTCTCCATCTGCTAGCCCCTTTCGATGAGTATTATACATTAACTCAAGCGATTCAATAACTAGCTGATTAAATTTTTTATCAGACCATCTTTTCCAACCAAGAGATTGTTTTATATTCTCTTTTGCATCATCAGGAATATTAAAAACAATAGTTGATGTACCATCAGGATTATCTGTAACTGATTCTACTACAATTCTTCCAAGAATTTTTTCCATGTTTACCTCAAAATAAAACGGAGAAACATGATGAAAGCTACAACAATTAGTACTTGCATTACAACCGTCATCATGTTCTCCACTTTATATGAGCTTTATTGCATTGTCAACTACTTTGTTTCTGGGACCGAAACACCGCCGTCTAGTACTGGCGGGGCTACTGGAACTGGTGCAACTTCTGATACTGCGGCTGGCAATGAGGAAATTGTTGGCACGCCAGCAGTCATTGACCCACCACTTTCTACTACTTGAACAGTTCCCGCATCAAGACCTTCGACCAAAGACTTCTTTTCTACACAAGAAGACATGGCAAGAAATCCAAAACCAATTGCCAGACCAGCTACAAAAGAACCAAAATACTTAACCATTTTTATGCTCCTATTACCTCATCAATGAGGCCATATTTAAGACAA
>Ga0129333_10003624_pt1 | contig 14486 bp, 23 predicted proteins | sample CPB6_08_DNA_FD_94474 | JGI IMG/M metagenome (GOLD analysis project Ga0129333, IMG submission 94474) | Freshwater to marine salinity gradient microbial communities from Chesapeake Bay, USA - CPBay_Sum_0.6_0.8_DNA | ecosystem: Environmental > Aquatic > Marine > Coastal | place: USA: Chesapeake...
AAGTCTTCTACTTGAGCACTGGCCCAGTGTGTCATATTGCGAATTTCTTGCGGAGTGGTAAAGTGCTTTTTGACCACTGCCATAGCATTGACCCAATAGGATTTGGGCTTGACCATGATATAGTTTACTTTGAAATAAAAGAGAGGAGCTCTGCAGATCCATAATAGGTGCTTGTTATCTTCTCGTATCAACTCAAAAGTTTCTGCCCGCATAACTTCATCACAATCTGAAATAACAATTACATCGTTATCTTGTGCTTCTGTTAGACCACGTGATAGGCAGTTACGTTGATAGTTTTCTAATACCCATGCATTGGGGTGCGTAGGCATATCAGTGACTTTGATATGAATAATCTTATCATGGAACTTTTTATACCGATCCCAATTTTCTTCAAGGTAAAAAGGTTTGTCTCTACCTTGATGTGTTTTGTTAGCTTCACAGATAACGAACTTATCTACATAATCATAATGCTCACTGAGTCTTAATTCTAACAAATCAAATTCATTGTAGAATGTAAAACAATCATAAATCTTTCTCATAAATTTGCACCTAATACAATTTGACAAACATGCTCAAGTCTTTCGATATGTTCAAAGGCTTCCCACGCAGTCTGTCCTACAGCAACTACACCGTGTCTATCCATACCTACAATATCTGCATCCTTCATAGCTTCTTCCACTGCTAAACCCAATGATCCACTGATAGGAGCAATCTGAGGAACAGATGGTCCTACTCTGGTATATCGATTAATCTCTGGAAATTCTTGTGCAACATATTGCAGATCTAAACCTGCGTACATGGCACTGATGATATAGGTAGGATGTAGATGTAGTACTACTCTATTCTTATCAATAGTTTTTTGCAACAGATAGTGCAAAGGTAACTCACCGCTGGGGTTAAGACCTATGGCATTTACACTGAAGTCATCTTCAATGCGTTGGACATTTTCCCAAGGCATCTTAATATCACGCTTGATTTGCGTTTCTTCTTCTTGTGTAAATTTTAACTTGATAAACAGTTCGGGGTAAAGATGTTGTTTGCGTACACCACTTGGAGTAATGTACATATGATTTTCAGTGGCACGTCTAAAAGAAGCGTTGCCATCTCTTGTTGAAATCCAACCTCTTTGATAACTTAGTTTTAATACTTCACAGATTGTGTCGAGCATATAGATGATGTTGTTAATGGTGCCCCAGGACGGATTTGAACCGCCAACCTACTGATTACAAATCAGTTGCGCTACCGTTGCGCTACTGGGGCCTGCATCTATTTAACTCTGTGTATAATGTGCAGTTGAATTTTGTGGTACCATATAAAGCCACCACATGGTGCTGGGCCTGAACTCGCAGGACAATAACATCTTGTCCCAGTCACTGAAGTCGGCAGTGATATCCATATAAGGATTTTTATTACCCTGCTGAATAATTTTAATATCGTGTGTTTGTTTAAATCTATCTAACAATACTTTTGTTAAACCCGGTTTGTTGCAATCATGGCACTCAACCATAATTGTTGTTTTTTTCAATTCTGGAATTTTATCTAAATCTAAGATATCCAGTTCAGCACCTTCGCAGTCCATAAACACAAATGGGTTCTGATGGTTACTGAGATATTGCGAGTAGTTTTCGTTTGTGCAGTCTGTGAGAAACTGTACATTATGGATATTGTTAACGCTGGCGTTTTCTCTTGCGATATCAATAGCCTGTTCTGCTACATCAAACAAGACAGCTAACTTACCGGTTCGTTGGGCCATACCTAACCCGTAAAAGCCTTCAGCACATCCTATGTTAAGAGTTATGTCTGGCTTGTTATTAATCACTTCTTCAATGTAGGGGAACAATTCACATTCATACAAACCTAAAAGTTTGCCGCCCACATCGCCATCACCCCAACTCCATTTAGGTAATACAGTCATACCTTTGAAAGGACCTTGATAAACCTTTCCCCCGGTACGTGACCTTATTACATGTATAAGTTCTATTCTACGTTCGTAGCTCATTATTATTGTTATATGGTGCCCCCAGCGAGACTCGAACTCGCACCCGAAGACTGGCTTCTAAGACCAGCGTGTCTACCAATTCCACCACAGGGGCTTTGTTTAATTTATTCTATTTTTAATTCTCTAAAAATCTTTTGGTGTGGCCGGTAGGCTTCGAACCTACAAAACACGTTGACTAAGTCTCGTGCCCTTCCCCAGCTTTCCAATAAAGGGTGAAGCGGGAGGTCTGCCAATTCCCCTCACAGCCACAAACTATTATATATTAATTATCTGCAAATGTCAAGGGATTGTAAATACTTTATGATTCAAACTATTACCTGGCGACACATTTCTTTAATTTGGATAACTGAATTATGGGCAAATAGAACAAGCCCAATAGAAAAAGTCAGCCATATGATGTTAGAAGGTCCGGATATGGACAACTCAAAATTTGAACCTACATTTTTTGGTTACTATGACGGAGCAAATTTAGTCGGTGTAAACAGCGGTCATATGTGCTGTGACGGCAATTATAGATCTCGTGGGCTGTATGTAAAGCCGCAGTACCGAGGCCAAGGCATTGGCCAACAATTATTACAGGCAACTATCGATCAGGGCAAAAGAGAAAAGGCCAAACTCGCTTGGTCTTATCCCAGACAAACAAGTTGGCCTACATATAAAGCTGTTGGATTTGATTTAGTTAGCGATTGGCAACCTACTGAAACCAGCGAAAACAATGCCAAATGTTCAATGATACTCGTAGTTAACTGAGCTATCGTTTTCTCTAAAAATGCTGGCACCATTCTTTAAATGGAAGTTACGGGCCATTTCTGTTTTAGGACTTAGAGTAATAAACTTCTTAATCTGTGGTTTATTATCTTCTATGTACTTCTTAGCTTCTCTAATTAGCTTACGGCCAGCTCCGGGTTTGTAACTCCAAATAGTATAAAAAACCGCAGTAGTGGGAATTTCACTCACTGGCAAAAGCTGATTTTCGTCAACTGGAATATAATCTTTGTAGGTTACACAGACTACAGATAAAGGTTCTGGATCTTGAAGAACAAATATTTCATTGTTATTACTGATTCTAAATTCAACAGGTATGTAGGGACGCACAGGATCATCCTGCACAAGTTTAATTAACGGGTCGGTGAGTGAATTTATAACATGTAACATTGAATATAATCATTATAAGCGTATTTATAAAAATGGCCGGTCCTGAGGGGTTCGAACCCCCAACCACTGGTTTCGAAGACCAGAACTCTATCCAATTGAGCTAAGGACCGTTATCGGATTTTGCGTAGATATTCTCTACCTACAAGCCCGCTTTCTACATCTCGCAGAGCTTGAACACAGGGTCTATTTCCTGTGGTTGTAGTTGTATTTTTTTTGCTGATTTCACGAGCTCGTGCGGCCGCAATTAGGATTAGGTCAAACCTATTACCTACCATTTCTACTGCTTTTTGACTGCTGATTCTTGCCATTTTTTACCTTTCTGGAGCGGGTAGCGAGAATCGAACTCGCAAATTCACCTTGGCAAGGTGACAGGTTACCTTTACATCATACCCGCGGATATATCTTAATTATCTTTCTAAAAATGTATCGCCATTCATTATCGATAAACTTAAAATTTTCTCTATCGCAAACTACAACTTGATATTTGGAAAACAGTTTTTGTAGCAAATGAAAATTCTTTTCTTTATCGACGTTTAATCTATCTAAAGTTTCTGAAATAAAATCTTGATCAAAGTCTGCATAATCTTTAGTCCCTGTCTTCTTTACTAAGATAATGTTAGAATCAGAAGGCTTCAACCAATTTGGAACTATAGGGTCGGAAATATAACCGCAAACAAATGATATACATCCGTCTGGTCTACTGTCATATTGTACACAACCTTGATCTTTTTTGCAATATTGACAGTTATTATCTGGGTCAGCAGTTAGCCCACCATAATTTATAGTCAACCAACCTTCACAGCATTTGGTACAATCGATACAGGACTTTTCAGTATCCAAACAGTGTTCTCCTAACATCGTTGAAGTAATTATCTGCTGGATATTTGTGTCGTAGAGTTAACACAATTCTATAATTATTGCTGTTTGAATTATCCCAATCATGCCACATATCCGTATTGACTAAGACTCCCTCATAGGGTTTGGCAATCATTGTTTTAATAGGTGTGTGTTTGGAGTTATCAAACCCTTCTATTTCTCTACTCCAGCTGTTGTATACATCATCGATCTTGTATTCTTTTAAATCTTCATCACTATACCAACTTGTTTTGCATTTATTATCGAGAACTCTGATGGTATAGTTTAGGCTGAATCTATGGTTGGCACCGTCTTTGTGCGCTGTATAAGCATAGCCTGGGGCAGTGATAAACAGACTTACTCTATCCTGTTGAAACGGAATAACCTTGGCCGCAGGAACAAGACTTAGTATCTTTTGACTTTGCTCCCAGGGAAAAATATAGTGCTGGAAAACTTTTATATCAGACAGATCTGGAATGTGTTGATGACAATAGTCCAGAAGATCCTTAATACCGGGATGTGTAAACCTTATGTAGTAAGGACTGCTGTCTTCTATAATCTCATGTTTGATTGTCACCTGGTTGTACCCGATAATTATCTTCCACGCTGTCTGGTGTACTTACTTCGATAACAGTACCGGCTTCGTGGCAAATAAGCTGATGAGGTAGCAATGGCGGGTTGTGCCAAACATCTCCAACTTCTAACGGCTTTTCATATACCGATGCATTTTTAGTGTCGATACATTTCACAGTAAATTTTCCGCTTAGTACGTACCAAGTTTCTTCTTTTTCGCTGTGAAAGTGCATACTAAACTTTGCACCAGTTTTAAAAGTCATGAGCTTGCCACAGTACTTGTCATTGGTGGCCCAGATTAATTCATGACCCCACTTTTTATCTACTTTACCTTCTAATCGCATGCCTAAACCTTTTAACTTGGAACTACATGTGGGATGTAAGGAACTGCTCGAGGACCACCATAGAGTTGTTCGAAAAGTTTTTTAGCTTCTTGCGGAGTGTCCGCATAGATTCTTTTCTTTTCTTCACCTTGTGGTGTTCTAACAGTAGTTTCATACATTGGCATGTAATTCTCCTTTGTTGGTTGCAGAGGACGGAATCGAACCGCCGATCCCCAGGTTATGAGCCTGGTGAGATGCCCCTTCTCCACTCTGCGTCTAATTGGTCGGAATGGTGGGATTCGAACTCACGACCCTCTGCTCCCAAAGCAGATGCGCTAACCAGACTGCGCTACATTCCGAATAAACTTACACTTTCTCCAATTGGTCTTCAGTAAACCATAATGGAAAATAATTTGAAAAAGTTCCCCAACGGCACCAAAGTTCGAGTACTACTTCAATCCTGTCGTTGTCTACTTTTGTTACAACTCCGGGACAGCCTTCGACTTTTTTGTCTCGAATTGTTAACCTAACTCTATCGCCTTTGGTAAACTTTTTCATAATAATACATGGTAGGACGTGACGGGTTCGAACCGCCGACAGCCTGCGTGTAAGGCAGGAACTCTACCAACTGAGTTAACGTCCTTTATTTTACTTCGTTACCAGCAAGGTCAACCCTGCCAGTTTCATATTCTTCTTTACGCTGTTTATATTGCTCTTCGGTTAGAGCGTGCCACCCACAGCAATTACCTGTGGGCGATCGACCACAACCGCATGAACCTGCTTGTTTCTGTTCAGTCATTTTATTCTTTCCAAAAATAGCATCCCAATTAGCGTCAAACGTTTTTAGATTAACGCTGTATGGTCTTGCCCTTGATCCTTTACTCATACCGTAACTGTCTCGTCTTGTTGTTTAACAAATCGACCCCAGTTAACGTAATTGCAAACTTTCTCAAATACAAAATACATTATAGCATTTGCTACTAACATTACAATAGCAAAAGTAGCCGCAGTTTGATTAGATCCGTCCAAAACAAACTTGGCAATTGTAAAGGTCATGATAAGAACAATAATTCTATATACAACGGTCTTTACAAGAATTCTTTTGTTGGAATCTACTCCTACTTCATCTCTATTCCAGCCGGTGAATAACCAAGCTCTGTCATGAAGGTAATAGGTTAGGCTTCCCAGGATAAGAGCAAAAACTCCCATGGCTGCAACCTGTCCACCAGTGCCGCCTAAAATAGCCGTAACTGCCATTGTTAGAAAAATAGAACAAATCCTGTAACCTACAGTTTTTGCCAATGTCCTTAAATGTGTTTCGCTTACAAACATAATAAATCCTTTATCTTAAATTGTCAAATTCGATCACTGTAATTCTTGTATTGTTTAACCAGAATTTAACACTGTCTACGACAGTACTTATCTTAATAGGTTTGAAGCCCATGTTTTCTTTGGCTCCCTCAAGATAGCCCATCTTCAACAATAAGCATCTATTTGCATACTGCGGTTTAAACTTTTTGAAAATTGTTTCTACAATCTTCTTTTCGTTACAATATCTATTAATATTGAAGTCGGCGGCTATGCTTCCGGAAGTAATCAATGTAACTTTTGTATCAGCCAGGCCAGTAATAATTTTACCTTGTGCGGTATCAGCGTGAGCGTTATTGAACACAATATCGCAGGTCCTGCAAACTTCTAATATAGTTTGAACATTCTTACGAAGGTCGTAACCAGTGGCACGACTCATGCCAACCACTTCATGATCTTTAACAAATTCTTCAGTTAGGGCTGATCCTAACAATCCTGTATGACCAATGATTCCAATCTTCATTCTATTTGTTTTACTTCGATACCTGATTTCAGTAAGAATTTAATTCCGCTGTCGTCTCTGTAATCTTGATTATAGTAAACAGTTTTGATTCCGGATTGAAAAATCAGTTTGGAACATTCCATACAAGGAGCGTGTGTTATAAAAATTTCTGCATCTCGACCGCTGTTAGTAGACTTTGCTAATTTTGCAATAGCGTTCGATTCGGCATGAAGAACTTCTGGCTTGGTCTTCAACTGATACCGATATTCTTCTTCGGCTTCTTCATTGTAATCAACGTAAGGCCAACGTTCTAAAATTTCTTCAGGACTTAGCCAACCACCTGCATCATTGTCCATCCACTCTTTATCCTCACAGTCGTTGTCCCAACCTGCGGGCATACCATTATATCCATAACTGATTACAGTATCATCTTTGACAATCACAGCACCGACATGAAGTCGGCGTGCATGACTTAGTTCAGCCACACGTTTTGCCCAATCCATGTAAAGTTGTTTGAATTTGTCTTTCATTGTTTTTGGCCTGACCGGAGGGATTCGAACCCCCGACCAACGGATTAGAAATCCGTTGCTCTATCCTGCTGAGCTACGGTCAGATATATTAATTACCTTACTGTAGCATTAAGCACTACAGCATTTGGATCCTTGAGGACTTCGTTAACGCGGTCCTTAACGCTTTGGTCACTGATAGTGTTTACTACCATTCGACTGCGATCAAGACTTGCAACAGGAGTAACAATCACTCCGGTGTTGCTGATCTGTTCTTTCTTTACTTCTGACTTTTTCTTACCAAGATCATCGAAGGCTTTAGTCTCTTCGTCAATCTCTTTCTTAGCTTCTTCTTTGGCCTCGGGCTTTTGTTCATCGAGTTTCAGTCCCATTAAAACAAATGCACGATATACATTAGGACCTTCAAGAAGAACTTTCATATCTACAACTTCAACTCCGAGAAGATTTACATCTTCAATGGTTTTACGAATAGCTGTAGTGGAACTATCATTGTAGTTTCCATTCTTGTCAGATTGGAAAATCTTAGTTTGTTTGTCTACCTTGGTCCCCAACATCTCTGCGATTTTAGCCTGTGCCAAAGTCTTGGCCTTTTCCATTGCCATAGAGTAATCTTGACTTCGAGAACTGGCACTGGCAAAAACTACTCCGGCTTCTTTGGGAACTTTGTACATCCATGCAGGAGCGGTTTCTACAACAATGTTTGAAGGTTGCTTATAAACAATCTTCTCAACTACTCTTTCCTTGATTTGAACCTTGGGCTCTTCCTTCTTAGTTTGAAAAGTTTCGCAACCTGCCAAACCAACTGCGGCAATAGCCAAAGTAATTACTGATAGTTTCATCATGTGCCTTTCTGTGTGTTAAAATTTATCTACAACTATCCACTGCCTTGGATTGAGCTTACAGACAATACCATTAATGGGTTGCAGATTAGCACCAGTCCAATTCATTTCTACAAACCAACGGCATTCTTGCCCTTGGTGATAAAATGTTCGATGGTATGTAGGATGAGGACGCAATTGAGTAATATCATCTACGATATTGCCTAACTGTGTACTGACCATTTTAGGTTTCTGATCATCTCTACAGACTACTACACTTTCAGTTTTAATTGTACTTTGATTTAGTCGTATGAGCAAATTATTTTTTGCCACTTCTACTGCTACACCGCATCCGACTTTAGTTGGTTCGTGATCATATGTGTGATCACCATAACTGCGTAACCATTGACCTTTTACCAATCCGTCAATGCGAGCCATGCACCTTTTCCTGCCATGGTCCAAATTAATTACATCGAAATTAACATTCCTAATTTCAGTAATTTCTCCAGCATTGGTCGTTGTGGTGCGCTGTTGCAACACACAGTCTTTGGCAATAGCTGGTGCAAACACTGTGGCAAAAAGAATACTTATAAGGGTCTTGTGCATTCTTTGTATAGATCTCTAATGTTTTCTTTAATGATGTAACCGTATCTGCCGTTGCCTATATCTCTATTGGCAACATATTCTTTACTAAGTTTACCAAATATTTGAACTTGACTGTTGGCCCAATTGATTTCGTCTTGTGTAGGTGTTAGGCTTTTGAGCCAGGTTAACTGTTGTTCTGCTATTTTACAATCTGGCTGAAATCTGGACAGCTCTTGAATAGACGGACGTGAAGGTTGTTGGAAACCTGCACAGCCCGCTAAACTAAGAGAGGCTACAAAGAGTCCTAATTTCCCAAAGTTTGTGTTTGATAACATTAATTTGGCTATCTGATGTTTTGATTTCATAACCCACCTGGATTTGTCTTTCCAAATAACTGGTTAATTCTTTTCTATTCAAACAATCTACAGGAATGATTCCTACTTCATGTGCGGTAAGGACACGTTGTCCAGTTGTGGAACAACCGACCAAAGCCAAACATAAAATAATAATCGCTGTCTTCATAGTATTATTATACGGTAAAACCGGTAAACTGTCAATGGCCTCTCCGCCCAGAATCGAACCAGGATCTATTCCTTAGGAGGGAATCGTTCTATCCATTGAACTACGGAGAGTAAATAATTCTATGTTATTGGATAGTATAAAAGATATTGTTAAAAAACACAATAAAATTGGTATATTTGTGTCTGGTGGTTTGGATAGCGGATTCATGCTGTACCTATTCCACAAGTTTAAATTAGAGTTAGGAACAGATAACCAATTTAAAATTTATACAGTAGAACGTCCAAATCAAAGTATGATGTTTGCTCAAAGAATGGTTGACTATATCAACAGAGAGTTTGGATCAAATCATACAATAAACAAAGTAGGTACGGACCAACTACACCACAGCCTTCATATTGCCAGCGGTATTATAGAAGCAGGCAACGATGACACTGAAGTATTTGTATTAGCTGATACATTAATACCTGGAGAAGTCCCTAATGGTCCAAAACGTAGATTAATCAATCATCCCAAAGTTCGACAACCTTGGTTATTCTTAGCCAAAGATGAAATAGTACAAAACTGTATAGATTTAGAATTAATGGATTTAATGACCATTAGTCATTCTTGTGAAACTACAAACATGATCCCTTGTAGGATTTGCTGGCATTGTAAAGAACGTAATTGGGCTTTTTGGAAATGTGGGTACCCAGATCCGTTGACTATAATGTCAACGGATAATCTGAGTTATTGATTAGATCACATTGTAGGACCGTTACCGTTGCGGAAACCAACTACACCACCTTCTTCTTGGATACGCTTTAACACATCCTCAAATAAGATAGGTGCAAAGTTTGGTGTTTGTTCTACGCAGACGCAGTGATATCGAACGTCGATCTCATCGCTGTATAAAACTTCACCAGTTCTGGCATCAACTCCACGAGCCTTCTTAACGCGACCTGCGTGTAAGTGTCCGTGAATGTTAGTACCAAAACGACCCATACTGGCTTCGTGAACAGGAATGTGGCTTAAGATTAAACCGTTCATAACGTGGTAGGCACGTAATTCACGAAAGTACTGTCCGTATTCTGTGTCACGAAAGATGTCGTGGTTGCCACGGATAAGCACCTTGTCGCCGTTAAGGCGGCCTAATGTCTTTAAGGCCTTCCGGTTTATAACCGCATCTCCAAGATGGTAAACCTTATCCGTGGGTTTGACTCGTTCGTTCCATGCCTTGACCATGGCTTCGTCCATTTCTTCGGGACTGTCCCAGGGCCTTAACTTGGTAACACCATCATCTCTTGTAAAGCGACAAACTCCGGTATGACCAAAGTGCGTGTCGCTGACTAAAAATACACTTGGCATAATATGCTCCTCTTAACATTCCATGTCTATGTTGCGACCTTTGTCCAAATCTAATCGAAGGTTTCGTGATACTCGTTCGGCCACTATTCGGTCAAAGTTCTGTTTTTCAATTACCTTGCGATAATCATCTTCTCTTTTCTTTTGTAGATTAACCTGCTCCAAATTGTAGTCGCGAATTCGGATTTGGTCAAGTTTTGAAATATTCATTTATCTTCCTTCGTACTGTGTCTGTAAGTATAGCATCAATTTACCACTTTGTCAACTGACCAACTTATTAAAAAAACGTTTCTGATCTGTCCAGAATCTATCTTAGCTTCGTTAACCCCATGTGCAATATCTCTACTGTAAATCAATAGTCTATTAGAAAAGGGAATTATTTCTTGAGTATCCGTATAGAAGTTCATACCTGTTTCTGGTGACCAATCTTTGTGAGTGTATAAAATACTTGTATAGCTTGATTCTAATGGATAATTTCTAACAGATCCATCTTTGTGCGTATGACTTATATATCCAGGCACAGTTGACTGGAACCGTATACTAAATGGATTAGCATTTAATTGCAGTTCTTCTTTAAAGAATTTTTGAATGTTGATTAGAGTAATGTAAACTGCAATACCCAAATCTGATTTTATCTTAGAAACATCCGCCTCATCATAATTTTTAAATTCCATCCAGGATTTAGTTTGATGTAATGCGTTAAGATTTATTTTATTTTGAAATTGGCAAGTTAGCAATTCAAAAACATTGTCTTGTAAAAAATTATCTTTGACTACAAGCATTTAAGGTTTGTAAAGTAATTTGTCTATTGATCCAGGTAAAATTAGATCTTCTATATTATAAAATCTAATTGTAATTGCTAATCTCAGCTTGTCCGATGTGCTTACCCCATGCGATATTTTTCCGCCCTTGTTCAGTAAGACACTATTTTCTTCGGGCTTGTGTAAGAAACCTCTTTCGTCCCAGAAAAATCCACCATCTCCATCTGTCTTTACATAAAATGTAGCACTGGTTACATTGTTGTTCTTAGAAAGGTATTCATCATTATCTATATGCCTGTCTAAAAAATGTCCCGGCTGTAATACATTCATTATTCCTCTAATAGGAATCCATGTTGCCTGATTGAGAGGATGATACTGATGAATCTTATTAATTAATAATAGTATGTTAGGATTGATAATCTTTAGGTAATTTTCTTTAGCCCATTTTACAATTGTCTGATTAGTATTATCCCAGTAACCATCAATATCACTAAGTTGCCATAACTTATAATAGTTCCTATATTGGCTTGAACCAATCATAGTATATTTTTTATTATCAACGTTTAGTGTGCGCCTCTCGTAGTTGAAAGGATTATTTGATGTGAAATTAGTTAGATAGTGTCTAACAGATGCGAACTCATTTGAAGATAAGCAATTCTTATAGACCCAAACATCATCTACATCTGCTACCGACAAACTTTTTATTTTCATTTAATGGAGGTAGTACCAATCTTGGACGGTGCCCAGGCCGCAAAGAATGATTGATTATCAACATTTTCTAATGCAGTTGCAATATCAGATGCTACAACGCTAACATCAGTAACATTAGGGTTTACAGCAAAAAATATTAGATTAGGAGTATCAAAGCTAATTGACGAATTGTCTGCTGTTGCTCTAATTTTGAAACTACAGAGTTTGATACGCTCATTGGCTCCCCAAACAATATTAGTAGGATTGTTGACTGTTATAAAATTTTTATTAAAAGATACACTATCATTAATAAAACTATTGTCTTCATCAACAACTAACGAATAGGTAAAATCCATGTCTATGGTCTGACGTAATCGTGAAGTGGGCAGTACGATGTCAGCATCAAACTCGACTGGTTGTGCCACTGCGCCAAGGTTCCAAGAATAACTTCCTTGAGCAATATGATTATCTGAAGTAATAAGATATGCCAAGTGGTTTTGGTCCATTGTAAATTTTGCAGTGTCTAATAGTAAGGATCCCTTGGTAGCATATTCTTTGGTTATTCTAAATGCATCTCTTCGGTATACGTTAAACAATGCTGAAGCCGCGGCCATACATCCGGATACATAACCTGCTGATGCTGAAGATCCGCTGACCTTGATATATTTGTTAGGTTCTTGATATGAAGCAAGCCACACGTCTACACCTGGTGCAAACATATCTATGTGCTCACCCATGTTTGATGTTATCTCTAAATCAGCCTGACTAAAATTATTGAAGCCTGCACCGATGTCGTCTTGATCAGATGCAGCCACAGTAAGTACATTTTTTATTCCAGCAGGTGTTAGATATTGTGTATCGGCTCCACTGTTACCAGCCGCTGCCACAACTGCAATACCGGCACTTAAGAGGTCTTTAAATTTATCCTCGAGATAAGTGTTTTTTGCAACAGTCCAACTGCAATTAACAATCATAGGGATTGACGTGTCGCTTAGATATTTTTGATAGCAGGCATCTAATGCCTGTCCAATTTCTAAAGCATTGGGCTTTGTGTCTTTGTCAAATATTTTTACATTAATTAATTTTAAGTGTCTATGAACGCCAACTCTATTACCACAGACAGCAGAAGCTACACCTGTTCCATGGCCGGCGTTATCACTAAAGTCACCATTAAACTTAGGTAGCGCAAATAAATTTTCAGTTTCTAAACTTTGAAATTCATTATGGTTAAAGTTTATTCCAGAATCAATTACAACCACATTCGGTTTCTGAATAAAGTTAGTTTGGGCTAATGTAAATTCTGTTTTTAAAGGACGAGTTCTGCTGGTCATTCGAAGTCTTGCCCAGTCATAGTCTTGTGGTAAATTATCAGTGGATGTACTGTATGGTATCTCACTCATTAGTTTTACAGGAACATCTATTTGTTCAACCTTTCCAGATAGTTCTCTAAACAGTGTTAATCCTTCCGATGATTTTACTGCCCAATATTTTTTGCCACCGGCCATAACCAAGCCATCTTCGCCTACTTCAGAAATCTTAGTATGCGGAGTTAAAACAGTTTCTAAACTATCTACCTGAACTAAGAACTGATGCTCTGAGGAATCTGCTGGCTGAACAGTGCCTTGCATGGATTCAGCAAGAGTGCAGAGGCTTAAAGGAATCGTAAAAATTCCTTGATCGTTCGGGGCTATCCCTGTTAGGCTTTGAAAATCTGTTCTTTTTTGTATTTCTGTAAATGTGCAGATCAACATGAACTTTCCTTAAATATAGTTAACTATTTAGCACATACGATGTTCCACGTTATTTCCAATATTGATTTGGATCATTTTGAGTTTGCAGATGATCAGCACGAAGTGCCTAACGGAACCAAATACATACTGATTCCGGGTAGCATATCAGAGTATCATAAACGATCTAATCTATTTTTGGATACTTTAGCTAAAAGGTATCCGAGTTGCAATATTATTATGAATGTTGGATATGACGAAATGATTGGGCGGAATCCCTACAAAATTATAGACGCATTTCTTAATAAAGTATCAGTTAATAAGGATCAAACTCCTAATCTTTATTTTCCAAAAGGAGAAACTATTGGGGACTTTAGTTTTTATAGTGCAGTGGGCTGGCCCAGCTTTACACCAGAAAACTACGAAGCGTTTATTAAAGATTCTAAGTTGGTTGAAAGTCTGACAGGAGAACTTTATATTGATGATATATTAGTTTGTAATTCTTGGCCTGTTTATCTGACCTATGACAACTACAATGAATTTGTAGAAGAAGAAAAGAATAATATCAACAAATGGTTAAACGATAGCCGATGCGAAAAAAAGATATTACTATTGGCTATATCATCTATCAGTGAAACTTTTGACATTCCTTGCACATACTTAGATCAAATAATCACACAAGATAATCTCTTTATAGTTTCTACAAGTAAAACAATTACAAGTTCAACCGATCAACTAATTTCGTGTCCGGGAAGATCTCGGAATAACTTATTTGAATTCTGAATAAGATAGTCTTGAAC
>Ga0129333_10003625_pt1 | contig 14484 bp, 16 predicted proteins | sample CPB6_08_DNA_FD_94474 | JGI IMG/M metagenome (GOLD analysis project Ga0129333, IMG submission 94474) | Freshwater to marine salinity gradient microbial communities from Chesapeake Bay, USA - CPBay_Sum_0.6_0.8_DNA | ecosystem: Environmental > Aquatic > Marine > Coastal | place: USA: Chesapeake...
CACCAGAATTTTTTCTGACTTACGAACCAATCGCTCTTGACCATTGGCCGACAATTATTACTGTTGCTATTTCTACTAACAATTTTGAAAGATTAATGCTCGGCGTTGCTGGTGACCCGATGTATCGAGCAAATTACAACATGAGGACATATATTTGGGCAAAAACCGAAGGTTCTGAGGGGGTCACTTTGATGCGTGACCGTCTTACGACGGTTGTGCGGGCGGCTTTGCTTGATAGACCTTCTTTGAATCGCCACGATGAGGTTTATGGCTGTGATGCCTATATTGATGAGTCTTCTATAACTGAAGAATTTTCTGACCTTACTTTAATAAAAGGTGACAGAGTATTGGCTGGTGCGTATTTAGGCTATGATTTAATGTTGAACGAAATAATGTACCGAGACCAAATCAGTGATTCATTAGAAGTAGAGACAGAAACTGTCAATCTTCGTGGGGAATAGCAAATGCGTGTAATTACCGACAAACTTTTTGAAGGCGAAGAGGGAATGGTGCGCGTTTGGAATCAAACCGATGGTTTTGTCGCTTTGACTGAAGAAGGGCATTTGCTTGATTCGCACAAAATGGCTTGGGTTGACGATAACCCTGTTGTGCAGAATCTTATTGAAATCGGTCATGTTATGGTTATGGCTGGCGTATCCAAGAAAAGCGCAAAAAAAAATGGGAAAACCCGAACAAAAGCCTCGGAACGCCAAGAGAGCGTTATCTCCCAAAGTCTTCCTGTTGCCCAAACGCAAGAGGTTGAAGAAAATATAAGTGAAATCAATGAAATTCAGGTTGCGTCAGAATCCAAAAATACTGACGATTTACTTGACAGTCTAATTTTGGATAGTTCGCAAATTTCAGACAATATTGACAGCGTTTCAGTTGAGAACATCTAACTAATGTATACTCGCTGTAAGCAATATTTCCTGAGTTGCATTAAAACGACGGAGGACGCCGGATGCCCGGAGTAACAATTTCCACAGCAGTTCGCACAGGCGCTATCAACACGGGGGCGGCACCAGCCGCCACCTTCTTTGTTGTTGGTCAAGCACAGCGAGGAATCGACAGTCAAGCAGTACTAGTTACATCGCTTGAGGATTACGAGACAAAGTTCGGTGGTCATGTAACAGGTCACTACACTTGGTACTCGCTTAAAACATTTTTTGAAGAAGGCGGAGTTAGCGCCTATGTCGCTCGTGCGGTAGACAGCGATGCTGTAAAAGCAGATATTGATTTGCTTGTTGGCGTCTCTGACCCAGGCATCACCTTGACCGCAGTAGGTCGAGGGGCTTGGGGCAATGACCTCAGCGCAACTGTTGTATCAGTCGCGGGTGGCTTCACTCTCACAATCGGCTACTCAGGTGTGGAACTTTATTCCGCTTCATTTGCAAACTTGAACGAAGCAGTTTCAGCAGTGAACACTTCTGCAACTCTTTCAAACTATTGCACAGCCGCATTGACAGCAGGTGCTGATGGAACAGATGACCTCGCCGCTCTTGCCTCAACAGATTTCTCTGGTGGCACAGATGGCACAATTGCAACAGCCGACTTCACATCGGCTCTTTCAATGTTTGCCGAAGACCTTGGTGCGGGTTGTGTTGCTATCCCAGGTCTTGCGACAGGTAGCGGTGACGCAACAATTTACAACGCATTGAAAGACCATGCATCAAGCAACAACCGTATTGCTTTGTGCGGTTTCGCTTCAAGCGCAAGTCTTTCCAGCGCTCGTTCCGCTTCGGAAGCATACACAAGCACAGACGGTCATGAGTTCATGGCTTTCTACCATCCTTGGGTTGTTATCCCTAATGGTTCGGTGAGCGTTTCAATTCCACCTGAAGGTTATGTTGCGGGCGCTCGTGCTCGTGCACACAACGCTGTAGGTCCATGGCGTCCATTCGCTGGTTTGAATTCAGAAGCACAATTTGTTTCTGGTGTAAGTATTCCGGTTAGCCGTTCAGAAGGCGACCTTATGGAAGCGGCATTGGTTAACCCAATCCGTGTAATCAATGGTCGCGTCCGAATCTATGGTGCTCGTTCGCACTCGTCGGTTGTTGAACAGTGGCGTTTTATTACTGCCCGTGACACAATCAACTATGTTGCTGTTGAGGCCGAGAAGCGTCTTGAAGACCTTGTATTTTCGTCAATTGATGGTCGTCAAACATTGTTTGCGTCAATCATTAACGCAGTTCAAGCAGTTCTTGAACCGATTCGCATTAACGGTGGTCTCTATGAAGGTTTCACTGCTGATGGTCGTCGAATTGACTACGGTTACACCGTCAAGTGTGATGCTTCAATCAACCCTCTGTCGCAACTTGAGGCTGGCTTGGTTAAATGCCGTGTCGGTGTTCGGGTATCAAGCGTCGGTGACAAGATTGAAGTTGATTTAATCAAGTCAAATCTAACAACTGCTTTGGCATAACGGAGGAATAAATGGCACGCCCAGTTCTTTTTAAGAACCTCGCAACTCAGCGTCAAGTAGTCGCGAAGATTACCCCTAGCGACGCTAACGGGAGTCTTCCTACATTCCCTGACTATTTCACACAGGTGAGCGGAGGCGAAATCACAGCCTCTGTTGAGAAGGTTTATCATGGTGGAGACATCTTCCCTGAGACGCTTTGCGCACCTTCGGAAATTGGCGATGTGACTTTGACTGGTTATGTTTCTTCGGATGCGGACTTTTTGAGCCGTCTTCAGCAGTTGCGTCAAGTTGTTGGTCGTGTTCGATACAACATTGATGTGCATGTTTTTGATTGCGATATTGCAATTCCGGGTGCTGACAGGTCTTACACAAACGCTCTCCTTGTTGGTTTGACTGAGCCTGATGGCGATGCAACTTCGGGTACTCCAGCGACTTTTGCGATGACTTTCAGTATCTCAACCGTTTCTGTAGCACGCACACCGCTTGCTTCTGAAGCCTAATCCCCTAAACATTTAGGGTTTTAACCCTTCGGGGGTTGCTTTTTATAGGTTGACCTTGTGTTAGTGTTTGCCCTATGAGCACAACAGACGACTTCAAATATCAAGTAAATAGCGAAACCGATACTTCGGGTGCGGATGATTTAAATGTATTAAATCAGTTAAAGTCCGTTATCCAAAAGAAGGTTCAGCGTGAAGAAATTTATATTTCTGTCCCTGAGCGACCGGGTGTCATGGTGCGTGTTTCGCCAAACATCACTCAAACACAGTTGCGTGCGTGGCGTAAAAATGCTGGCGATGATTCAAAGAAAGGTCTTGACACCTTAAAATTTTCTTGTAATGTCATTGCGGCTACATGCACTGGTCTTGTGATGAATGATGTCGTTGTTACGAACGATATGGGTATTGAACTAACTTTTGCTTCTCCTGAAATTATGCAAATGACTAATACGACACGCCCACATCCTGATTGTGTCCAAGCATTTTTTGGTTTGGAGCCACATATTGAAGCAGCGGCTGTCGCAATTATTGAAGCATCTGGTTATGGGGATTCGGTTGATGCCGTGGACCCCACGAAGAGGTCTTCAGAGAATTAATAGACGATGACCGCATAGTTATTGCGGCACGACTCGGAGACCTCTTCCACTGCGACCCAGTTAAATTGCTTGACAGCGATATGAGCGAATGGCTCATTCGTCTTGCCTGTGCTAAAGTTATAGAACAGGATAGAGAAAAACAGGAAGCGGAAGCGAAGCGTCAATCACGACGCTAGGTCTGCTGGAGCGCTCAATATCCGTTTAACAACGGAGATTTGGAATGGCACGAGAGCGTGTAGTAATAAATATAGAGGTCAACTCTGATGTTGCCACTATTGAGGCTACCCGCAAAGCCCTTGAGCGCCTAACGAAACAGAACAGTGAATTAAACGACGAATACGAGCGTCACACTAAACGCCTTAAACAGGTAACGAAAGAGAACAAAAAACTTAAGCGCGACAATGATGTTGTCGGTAATTCTTTGCGTAATCTTGGAAGAAATCTTGCCAATGCGCAAAGTCGTTTTTCTGGTTTTAGAAAATCTGTTTTTAGTTTGCGTAGAGATTTGGGTGGTCTAATCAGCGCTTTCGGTGGCATGATTGGTTTAGTCAACAAACTGTCGGTGTTGGAAATTCCGCTTCTCGCTGCAGGTATGGCTAGTATCACTTTTCTATTTAATAGCGGTGCTGGTTTCGTGAAATTGTATCAAGCCGCTATGAGTTCTTTGGCTTACAGCACGGCTGGCGCGGCTGTAGCGATAACCACTTTGATTGCCGCTCAAAGAGAGTTCCAATCAGTTCAGTTTGCCCCCATGTATACGGAGGGTGCCGCAAATACTGCAGACAGGTTTGTTGCCGCTTCGCAAGCGATGAAAATGTTTGTTGATAGTTCGACGCTTGCTGTTGTCGGTTCAGAATCTTTAAGTAAGGCTTTCGGTACATTAAGTAAGCAGTCTCCTGTTACTAATTCTACTATTGCGGCTTTTGAAGGTTTGATGAACATTGTTGCTGGTACTGGTGGGGATATAGGCAAGGGCTCAGAGAAACTTGCAGAATTTTTGGCTACTGTTCAAAAGAAAGGGCTTGGTGGCGCGGGGGATATTGCTAAAGAGTTGGGTCCTGATTTTGAAAAAATTATTAAAGAGGCTCAGGCTTTGGGTGTTAAAACTTCGGACGAGTTTTTTAAAGCGGCTGCTGAAGGTACTTTGGGTGAAACATTCCAAAAGAAATATGCGGGTCAACTCGATGCGTTAAACAATACTTTAATGGGTCGTTTCAAGCAGGCTGTGAGTGAAATCAAAGGTCTGTTGGGTGACCTTGGTGAACAGTTTTTGCAACCCGCAGGTGATGCTTTGCAAAAAATTCAGACGATTATTCAAAGAACGATTCTTCAAATTTCGCCGATGTTGGTACAGTTTGGAACAGAGAGTTTCCTTGCTGATGTTGTAAATATGGTTGATAAAGCATCTCAAAAATTTGTTAATTTAATGAACCGCTATCTAGGAACAACTCCGGGTATTTTTGAAAAACTTGGCGAATATGTTGATGCAATGGGTAGAAGGTTTGAAAAACTTCAGGACTGGGCTCGACAATTTAAAGATGCCGGTCAAGGTTTGATTGACAATTTTTTTGGTCCTGTGTTTGACGGTCTTGCTGACAAATTTAGTGGCGGTATGCATGTTCTTTCTGACTTGGTGGAAGGTAATGGTCCTGCTCTCAGGGAACTGGCTGACGCTCTTGTTGGGGTGATTGGCGCTATTGGTGATTACGGGAATATGTTGAAAAAAGCATTTTTTATGGTGATGCCTTTAATTGTGGTTTTTCTAAAAATTACGGAAAAAGTTTTTTCTATTTGGACAAAAATTAGTAACAGTTTGATGAGTTTGTTTGGAAATATTCCTGGCGGTTTAGGTAAGGCTTTGGCTGTCGTACCTATTCTTTATGGTTCTTTGGTTCTGTTTAGTCGATTCTTCAAAGTGTTCGGTGGCATGTTCGGTAAGGACATGAGTGTTCGAGCGAACAATGTTTATGTGAATGGGTCTCCTGTTGGTGGCGCAGGAATGATGGGCGGACCTTATGCAGGGATGAGTGCTGGAGGTAAAGGCACTCCCGGTTTAGGGAAGATGGGATTCATTAGTCGCGCAAGTAACGCAGCAACAAATCGTTTTCGTGCTGGCGGAACGGTGCTTCAGGCTGGTCTTGCTGGTGCTACTGCTCTCGGTAGACAAGGTAAATATGCCATGGGTCGAGGCAAGACATTTATGAACGCTATTGGTGGCGGAAATCTACTCATGATGGGCGGGGGGATGGCTGCTAATTATGCTGGCGGGCAAATTGGAGGCACTGCAGGAGGGGTTGTAAGTGGTGCTGGAAATGTTATGAATATGACTGCTATGGCTTCAATGCTTGGTGCAGGAAAACTGTCTCTTGGCAAAGGTGCGCTTGGCACTGGTGGTCTTGCTGGTGTTGGCGCAATTGGTTATGGCGCTTACAAGGCGGGAGACATTATTGGTGGAAGATTTAAAGACGACTCAATTAGGTCAAAAGCAACATCTGGTTTAGCAGGTGTTGCTACTGGTGCTGCGATTGGTGCCACTATAGGAAGTTTTGTTCCCGTTATCGGTACTGGTGTCGGTGCCGCAATTGGTGCTGTTGTCGGTGGAATAAAAGGATACATGAAGGCTGGTCAGGCTAGAGATGATGCTCGCAAGGCAGCAAAAAGTGTTGTTGGTGGAATCCTTGAAGAGACAGACAAAATGTTTGCCGCTGGTGATGTCGAAGGTTTGCGGGCTCAACTCGCTGGATTGAATGACACTATCGCCGCTGGTGCCGCTGGAGATATTGATTTTTATAACAAAAAAATAAAAGAACAAGGTCCAACAATTCGTGACCTAACTGAGCGCATTAAAACTTTTGATGCAAATGCGGGTTTAGCAGAGCGTGCTTTCGGTTTGAGTAGTGATGCGTTGAACAAGTTGACAGAAGAAGCAGGCATTGACCCACAAAGAAAACTTTTAACATACAGAGACATACTGAAACTTGTAGGCAAAACCGCCCAAGAACAAGCCAACATTATGAAAGCATCTTGGGCAGGGCTAGGAGGTCAAGCACTTACTGGTGTTTTAGGAAAGTTCGATACTTTCCGCAAGAGAAAAGAAACAGCATCTGCACTTAATGCGTCGCAACAAGAACTTTTGGGTGGGAAAACAAGCGAGGAAAGCATGATGAACTTCCTTGAAAAACAAGTTAATTTCAGTGTTGCTAAATATGGTGAACTTGGCGGTTTGGCTAATGCCTATTCCTCAATTATGAAGCAAGTTGAAACAGGTAGCGCACTCGGCACTCTTTCTCAAGAAGATAAAGACAAACTAGTTGAAATGGCTAAAGGATTACTTGACCCGGCATCGTTGATTGGGATGATGGATAAACAGCAGTTGGCGGACTTGTTGGGTGGCGAATCAGGAATGAAGAACCTTACACCAGACCAAATTTTTGAAAAAATTAGTAACATTGCTGACGGCGACCCAGAAAAAATAGCGAATATTGCTAATTCAATGATTACTGGTCGGACTGGTAGGACTCAAGAACTTCTCAATCCGGGGATGGCATCAACTTGGAGTTCGCCTTATGGTTCTATGCCTAATACGAACCCTGGATTTAGAAGCAATAATGTGACTGTGAATGTTTCGGGTGTTTTGGATAGGAGTATTGTGCGACAAATTCAAGAAGCGGTTGATAGGAGTATTAGAGATGCCGAGGAGAGAGGCAGTTCAATAGCGGGGTCAGGTAGAAGGTAGTTATGGCAACAACAGTAACAGCATGGGTTAGGTTTGACCCTTCTTCAACAAACGCTAAAGCGCTTCTTGATAATGACGCCGTATCTAATGTGACCCCCTTAATTATTCGTTTGCATCCATCTCAATCTTCTGAATCAACAGAAGATTTTCAATTGCCCTACAATCCGATTCAGGTAAGGTACGGAAATTTGTCGGACGAAATGGCTCAGATTGAGCGTCCGGGGACTACTCCTATTGTGGCTTTCAAATCGCATCGTCTTATGACTGTTGATTTCAGTTTTATTTTGGCTCAACCCGGTGACGGTTTGGCAACGAGTATTGATGAATCACTTGTTTTATTGAGAAAGTTTGCTGCTAGTGGGAATCGTGTTGTTTCTTTGGTGAATTTTGATTTGTTGACAAACAGCCCTCATACCTTTAGAAATCAGACACCAGAAGTTCGAACTAAAGGATTGTTTTTCAATATTGTTGATATGAGTCTTGAATCCGTTAGGCGAAATAAAAGCAACCAAATCTCTCAAGCGAATGTTACTTTTAGTTTGGTTGAGAATCGTAATCCAAAAATTAATGTTGTTCAGATTCCGCCCTTACCTAAAGTTATGCCTCCTAAAAAATGCAATAAACCAAAATTTCGCAAAGCAAACCCAGATAAATGCATCAAGAAAAAAGAAACAGATAAAGTTAAAGTTCCTCCATCTACGGAAGTATCTGAGGCTGTAGCAAAAGACACTCTTGATTCCCAAGGCGCAGGAGCCCAATACGGTTGGGTTGTGACGGAAAAAGGGCTGCCAAAACCATAATGATAGATACATCTGTTTTTTTCATTGAACAGTGGGATTCTAAACAGAGAGTTGATTTTGCTCAGGCTGTAACAGAAATTCGTGTTAGTTACGATATTGCTGGCTGTTCACAGTTAACTGTGAGACTAGTTGATGAAAATTTTAGAATGTGGAACGCTAACTATTTTCAAATTGGAACAACTTTTATTTTTAAAAATGCAAGATTTCGTTTGGCATCTACCGAAATTCAACAAGGAGAAGGGTTTCATTATGTTGTGACTCTCGAACTTCGAGAAGAAGCAGTTCAGAAAATGAAAGAGGACAGAAAACCTCAGGCATTTAAATCTTCCACGGGATTTGATTTTGCTCAAAAAGTTGCAGCACAATTTGGTCTTGAACCTGTAATACAGAGAGTTTCTGGTGTTAAACAGGCGGCTATCAAAGTCAAATCAACCAATAACCGTGAATCTGTTTGGGATGTTTTGCAAAGAGCGGCTCAAGATATCCAATTTTTATGTTTTGTGGCTAACGGTAAATTGTTTTTTGTGTCCCCTTACTATCTTTTAGGTCGGTGGGGAATTGACCAAGTTCAAGGCGCGACATTTGAGACCAGAGACGGGAAAACAGAACTAAGAACCTTGAATTACATTCCTTTGATTTACCCTTCCGACATTAGTTACAGATTTTTTCTTCTTTCTCTTCCCAACATGAGGCGTTCCGAAGACTCCCCGAAAGAATCAGAAGGTAGCGCATCACTGTGGGGAGGCGAAGGGTATGGGGATGCTCAAGGAACAGTTTTTGATATGCGAGCCGGTATGACTGTTTTTGTTTATGGCATCCACGGTTTTGAACAGGCATACATCATCACATCTATTGAATACATGTATGGACTCCCCGAACCTGTTGAAATAAAGTTTGCTACAGTCAGTAAATTGGCGCCAGCGGATAAAGATAAAGTCAAAGGGAAAATATCTGAAGAAGTAGTAATATCTGGGACGGGAGGCTGAAATGGTAGTCAACATCTCTGACTCATTCCAAAATTTTCAAAGACCAGAATCAACCCAAACTTCATATTCAACTTTTAGTTCAATCCATGTTGGTGTTGTTACTGCTTCAAATTCGGCGACTAATACTGTTTTTGTTCGAGTCCCATCAGTTAACGAGGTTTCGGAACTTGGACCGTTCAAATGTATGCAGGGTTTCAATAACTTAGTTACGACACCTGTTAAACAGACGGTGACGACAACAACCGCAGTCGTGTCAGGGACAACCGTTGTTACAAGTGCAAATTTATCTAATACAACCACAAATATTTCTGGACAGTATGGCAACTTGGTGCTCCCCGCTGTTGGTGACCGTGTGGTTGTTTTATTGTTTAATTCATCTCTTGACGAAGGGGTAGTGATAGGAAAATTATGAACACTTTACGATTGCCAATCAACTTTAGCGTTGACAGCAGAATAGAGACCATCACAGAAGGCAGTGTTGAGTATTACAGCACCCTTTTGGCTAATACATTGCGTATTGAACCAAGAGAGTTGCCAATCAATACCTCTTTTGGTGTTTTAGACCCCGCATTTGATTACCAAAAACCTATAGATGCCATTCGTAATGCGTGCCGTTATATCCCTGAAATTTTGATTATTGATGTTTCGTCTAAACTAGATAATACGGGCTCAATTGACACTATGGTCAATTTTACAATTAAGGAAACCTGATGGCTAACGCTGATTTCACACCATATATTGATTTGACCATCTACGACAATGATGCGTCAGATATTTACGACGAGTCGGTGCAGTATGCGCAAACAGCGTTCCCCGAATTTCAACCTCGTGCTGGCACAATTGAAAACGCTCTTCTTGAAGCGACTGCCTACCAAACATCTACGCTAACTAGTTCGATTAATCGCCTTCCAGACGGCTTGATGGAGGGGTTGTTGAATTTGATGGGTTTCGCTCGCAAACAATCCGTTCCTGCGTCAGCAACAGCACAATTTGAAGTGACTGTCAATACGGGTGTCACAATTTTGCAGGGCACAGTTGTTTCTTTTGATGTTTATGATTCGGTATTGGGGTTAACCCAATATTTGTTTGAAACAGATGAAGACCTAATTATTTCTTCAGGTTTCACCACGGGAACGGTATCTGTTTCTGGTGTTAACGCTGGACAGTATCCAGACATTCCTCTACCTAGTCCTTTAACACTTGTTTCAAGTACACCATATGTTTTTGAAGTCACTTTGACAGGTATTGCTTCTTCGGGTGTTGATGCGGAAACAGATTCTGAATATTTTTCTAGGGCTGTAAAATTTCTTGCATCATTGTCAACTTCGATAACTACATCGTCTCAAATGACAAATTTTATATCTGTTAATTTTCCTACAGTAGCAAGGTTTAAGGTTTATGATTTGACTGACTCAACAAACCTGAACTTTAGTGCTAGTCCTACTCCCGGATATGTGACTGTTGCATTATGTGCGTCAAATGGTGACCCACTAACAACCGAAACAAAAACAATTATTGAGCAAGAACTTGAAAACCGTCTAGTTGCTGGTTTGAACTTGAATTTAGTTAATATGACAAATTTTGCTGTGACAATTAATGCCGGTGTTTCTGTCGAGCCAAATTATTCAACTGCCACTGTTTCTCTTGCTGTTTCTGAAGCAATAGAGTCATATTTGTCAATTGCTGGATGGGATTTTGCGGAATCAATTGATGTCAAATATTTGACAACTATAGCCAGCAAAGTAAATGGCGTAAAATTCGTAGACAGTATCACTTTAACTTTGCCCTCAACTCCGCTAGCATCAATGTCTGGCGTAAATATTGACCTTGTTAAAAAGGGCGCCATTCCTATAGGTTCCTGCACTACAGTCGCGGTCTAATATGGCTTCGACAACCAATTATATTGATGAATCAGAAAGACTATTTTCCGAAACGGGCTATGTTTCAACACTTATCAGTGAAGAAATTTGGACTACGACTGGAACATTGCAAGCAGATGCAATCACATATCAGGATGCAAAATTTGGTTCACTAAAACTAACTGGAGGGGTAAGTGAATCAGTTTTTTATAATGCTTACGACATTTCAAAAGTACAGCCATCACAATATTCTTTAACAACATTCGTAGAAAACAGCGACTACATTGAAGCATATTGCTCAGTTAAAGTATCTAAAAATGCGGTGGTTTCAGTAAGAACCACTCTTTACGAGGTTGCTTTACATGTGCCGACAAATTCTTTTAGATATGTAACTTCTTCTCCGTCTGTAGTTGTTGGGCAATTTGGGTCACGGGTTATTGAAACAGGACATTTGGATGACTCAGAATTCCAAATTGTTAGGGCTGTTCCTGTACAAATTCCTGATGACGAAAAACGATATTCCGTTGCAATGGAAGTAAAAGTAGAGTACTCAAACAGTTCAAATATCGGTTACGCGAATATTTCAAGACCAACTTTAATTCGCACCCATGCTTGGTTGGATAACAATTTTTTGAACGCTTGCGTGCGGGTAATCCCAAGTACTTTTCTAAATCAAGATTTTGCAAATTTTTTAAACAATAAACCAACATTTCCACTTATGCGTCTTCTTGATGTTCTGACTAATTCTGCTGGTGAAATTTTTGAGACACACGACTCAATAACTCATCTTTTGATTGAAGAGGGTTTTGACAGTACAGAACTTTTGTCATTAAGTACTTTGATTAGTCCAGATGTCGCAGATTTAAATACCTTAAGGTGGCTTGCGCAGTTCAGGGGGAGAAATCTTATTGTCACATATGAGCCTTCGACCGAAGGAGAAGAGTGGCAACCATTTGTGCTTGACGAATCAGAATTAGATGGCGTGGGTGTTTTGGCTACATCAAGTGCTTCACTAATTGGTATTTCTGGTGGTGTTATAGAATATTTTAGATGGCAAGTAGAAACAGGTTACTACGGTCATAACGCAGGAACTATTTCTGCTCTTATCTCGTCAATACAACTTTTATTAACTGGTTCAAAAACTGTTACATACGATATTTCTCCTACGGGAAATGAAATAAAGTTTTACACCAACATAACTGAAACATTTAAAGGCGATTTGTTTTTAGTTGGAGATTCATCACCTTTTGTGCTCGCTGTTCTAGAACCCGCTCGTCCTTTGGGTTTGCTTGTAACTCACGAGTTTGTATAGAAAACCTTTACTTGCATTTCTGTTAACAGATTTTAGGTAAAATTAGTACAACCCTTCCGACAGGAGTGGCATGGAAAACGAAAAACCAGTCAATGATTTGGTTATGGAAGAGTTGCAGAAACTTATGCGTCTCTCTTTACCAACAAAATTGGTTACTAATTTTATTATCGTCGCAGAGGTGGCAGACGAAGAGTCGCAAGACCTTTCGCTTATTGTTTCCGACGGTGCCACGCCATGGTTGGCTTTTGGGATGTTAAACAGTGCAATGTCAATGCTTAATTCGGGGGAATATCAATTCCCGTTAGATGAGGAGGGTGAATAATGAAACCAGAACTTAAAGCGAACATGGGTGACCAAGCGGTCAAAGGTGCGGTGTTGGGTGCGGTTGGCTATTTTGGGAACAAAATGGGTATGAGCGCTGAGCAGATTGCGGTAGTGATGCCTTTTGCTTTGACAGCCATGGCTTGGGTTTCCACAAAAATTGGCGACAAAGGCACAACGGCTATTTTCCGTGTTGTGCAAGAAGTCGTTAAGGCTCAAAGCGAACAGAAAAAAAGCAAGTAGTTCCTAGTAGCGTTACTCTGCTACCTTATACTTGTAGACGACATAAAAATGTCGTTTAAAAGTTGGAGTTGCGATGCTCGCTGGAAGATACAACATAATTTGTGACCAAGGGTCAACCTTTCAAAGAGTCATAGAAATCAAAGATACTGACGGTACCGTCTACCCTTTGACTGGTTATACAGCCAGAATGCAGATTCGACGAGAAATTGACGCTTCGGCAACCATTCTTGAACTAAGCACGGCGAATGGGCGCATAGTTATTTATGCGGGTCTTGGCGCTATTGAGTTGAAACTTACCGCTTCAGAAACTTCGGCTATGGCAAGAGGTGGGTATTACGACCTTGAACTTGTAAAAACAGCCACCGGCGAAGTTCAAAAGGTTTTAAGAGGAGAGTTCCGTCTTGAAAAAGAGGTAACTAGATGACATCTCCCTACCCAATACAGGTTGGGGTAACTCTCCCTGACGGCAATTTTAACGCAGTCATTGAAGACCAACGAAACATTGTCACAATCAGCGAAGAACAACCCAACACGATAATTATTACTGTTCCGGGAGTGACTTCAAATATTGGTGCCGGCGTTGTTTATGGTTCTGGTGTGCCTTGGGAAATTGAGGTTGAAATATAATGCCAGTTTTTATTCCATCGGATTATGGAAGTATCGGTGATATCTATATTGATGTTGCCACTGGTGATTTTTATGGTCCAAAAACCGCGGAAGGGTGGCCAGATACTCCGTTTTTTACTGCCCTGATTGAGGCAACTCACGACAATGAGCGACATGTTCATACACAAGCGTCACCTTCAGCCACTTGGGTTATCTCGCATGACCTACACGGTAAGCCATCTGTAACCGTTGTTGATTCGGCATCTACACAGGTAATTGGCGAAGTGGTGTATGATAGTGATGCTCAGGTAACAATTAATTTTACGGCACCGTTCTCTGGATTTGCGTATCTCACATAAGGAAGTTCAATGGCGACAAAATTTGTCACAAATCTTGACCTAAATCAAAATCAGATACTTAATGGTCGTTTTGAGTCGCTTGCCTCCGACCCCAATACTGGCAACTTTGATGGGCGTCTCATATTCAACACCACAGAGGGTGTTATCAAGGTCTGGGATGCCACCGCCAATGAATGGCGTAAAGCCTTAACATCCATCGAAAGCACCACTAACGCCCTCAATGTATCTGAGACAAATGGTGAAATAAGTTTAAGCATTGATGATGTAGTAGCCGCTGGTGATTCTGGTCTGATGACTGGAGCCGATAAAACCAAACTTGATAACGCTACTTCTAGCAATACAGCGAATACTCTCGCAATACGAGACGCAGATGGTCGTATTCAGGTTTCAACACCAGAAAATGGTTTAGATGCGGCTAACAAATCATATGTTGATTCGGCTCGGACAGGTCTAGATGTTAAAGCGTCTGTAAAAGTTGCAACAACAGAACCAGTTGTTCTTTCAACTGGCATCGTTGTAGGTGAAGTAATTGATGGCTATACATTGGTTTCAGGTGACCGTGTTTTGGTTAAAGACCAAAACACTGCATCAGAAAACGGTATTTACGAAGTCCAACCGACTGGAGCGCCAGTTCGTGCTGGTGACGCAGATTCGTCTGCTGAAATCACTTCAGGAATGTTCACATTTGTTGAACAGGGTACATTAAACGCCGATTCAGGTTGGGTGCTTATTACTGATGGAGTGATA
>Ga0129333_10003627_pt1 | contig 14481 bp, 24 predicted proteins | sample CPB6_08_DNA_FD_94474 | JGI IMG/M metagenome (GOLD analysis project Ga0129333, IMG submission 94474) | Freshwater to marine salinity gradient microbial communities from Chesapeake Bay, USA - CPBay_Sum_0.6_0.8_DNA | ecosystem: Environmental > Aquatic > Marine > Coastal | place: USA: Chesapeake...
CTCATGACTTCCTCCCTGCTGCGGCTGTACCGAAATAGAATCCGACGATTGCAACTAGAATTTGTCTGTTTTCAGAAGTGTAGAGATACCCATTAATCTCAACGAAATACTTTTTGGTGGTTTCTGGAATCAAACCAAATAGAGCTTCAGGATTGCTGCTATCTACTTCAACGAAGGTAGGAACTCCGAAGAAAGGAAGAATAAAGGGTGCAGCAATGGTTCCGAATAGAACAGTTAGAACAATTAGCTGTCGCACTCCCTTGCCGACATCTAGGGGTACTCTTTGAGCTGCCTTATCTTGATTCTCTGTGGTCTGCTTGTTGGCAGTAATTAGACGCTCAAATATTTCCTTCTGATCCTGGCTCTTCTGAGCCATGAACTTGAAGATAAATCCAGTAAGGCTTCCGCCTATCAATGAAATCAACTCAGTCGGCATAATAACCTCCAGAGTTATTTATATTGGAATTATTCTGCTATTGGCTCTTCAAGAGGCTTTCTTTTCAAAAGCTTCTTTTTTTCTCTATATGGGTCTTCTAATTCTTTTTGGTTTGGGCCAATGATATCAGTAATTAATAGACCAGGAATATCTCCACTACCAACAGTCATATCTTCAACTAAAAAATCTATTAAAGAAAATCCTTCTTTTAGACAGTGAGTTTCAAGCAAATATAATGATTCGTGTGGATTTACTTCATATTTGTACATTTCACTTAAAAATAAATCTAAAATAGCTAATTGATTATTAAGTGATCCTCTAACTCCAGGATTTGGAACCATCGATAAAAACTTTTTAAGTTTAATAATTATTACTTCAAGTGGATCTATTTTATTTGCTCTCAATAATAGATCTAAATTTTGCTTAAAATTACCCCGCATATCAATGTATCCTTTTTGGAAAGCATCCATGCTGGTATACGGGGCTGCTAGTAATGTCAAAAACTTGTAGATCGTAAAAGATCTAACCAAAAGTCCAGCAGATGATACGGATTCATTTATCATTTTTTTGTATTAATCTTTGTATTCTTGGATCTGGTTGTATTAGCTCTAAATTTACTTCTGGTATTTTAGTCGGAAGCATTTCAAGATTTAATAAAAATGCTTTTAGGAATCCGTGATATTTTTTCTCTATTTTAAAAAATAACATTCTAATAGTATTTTCTATACCAAACAAATTTGTTAATACTAAAATATGATTCTTTATTAAAGTATCTTTTAGTTGCCTTTCCGATTCATATTTTAAGAATAATCTCTTAATATACTTTATTCTCTTCATATCATCATTGAATTCATCAATTGATACGCAAGACGGATTGTTATAATTCAACTTAGCAAATAATTCAAAATTTTCTTCCGTCAGCATATCAATTTTTTTCATCAATTAGGTACTAATGAGAAATTAAACTTATATAAGTTATTTGCTGTTATTACTACGTCAACTACTAGATTTAGACCTTTACCATTATTGAATTCTTTTATTCCATCGGTTACCAAGAATCCATCTTTTTGTAGATCATGTTCTGGAGTAGTTCCAAATGTTCCTCCAAATCTCTTTAGCATGAACACATTTGGTCCAGGCATTAGTTTTGTTTTGGGGGTAAAATCAAAATCTAATCCCATAATATTCATTTTTGCTCTTAGAAGAGACAAAGCACCTCTTGGTTCAATGTATTCTCTACCAGCAAAAGTGGATAGGAATGCGTTTATTCTGTTTTGCTGTGTATCGTTTTCTACACGATGAACGCCGAAATCGCTTGCTGCTGTTCTGGTAGTTTTTGTTGGCTGGAACGGCTCTCCAAAGCCACCACCATCAAAAGATTCAGACTCTATAAGGGCTACTATGTCTTTAAATTTCTTCATTGAGTTCCTTTGATCTATTTATCAAATTTTTAAAGTATTCTAATTTAAGTTTTGATGAAGCGAATCTATTTTTTGATTTTAGTACTTTTTCTACTGGAAGATCATCTTCTAACTTTTCTGGTTTAAATGCAGCATCGTTCGCATTTTTTGCTTCTTCTGGATCAGAATCGATATAATTTTCATTATCTACAAAAGGAGCTTGATTTTCTTTCAAAGACTTCCAGCTACCGCCTTTTTTCTTATACCATTTTGCAGCCCAAGCATTTGCATAAGCACTAGGATATACATCAAATTTTTGTCTGGCAAGAGACTTTGCCTTGGACCACAGTTTTTTGTTTTTTGGAGCATTTTTTTCTAAAAGCTCAGTGAATTCCATAATGTCTTTTGCTTCCCCCAAAAGTTGACTAATGGATTTATTTTTTTCACTAATAATTTTATTTTTAAAATTTGGCATATTAATTTCTTTATTATCTATCATGCAAGGAGGAGTCTTAAACTTCTTATTACGTTTATCAATGTCCATTTTTTGTCCAGGGGTCATTGATGGACCCTTCTTATCGACATCATATTGTTCATTAACTCCAGTATCTACATTTATCGGTTTTTTGCCCTTACCACCAGAACCTTTTTTACCTCTACCTTTGGCTGATTGGGCAGCTCTTTTTCTTTCCACAAAGCTTCCTATTTTTTCTTTTCCAAGCTTTGCGGCCTTTTGTTTTGAGAGACAGGCTGCATAAGGTTCACCCTTCTTGGCATCTCCACATTCTCCAACTCGCTCTCCCTTAGAATTATATCTATCCCATCCAGGTTTACCTCCAGCGGATTCATCGTGAAACCACTTTCCAAGGCCAGACTTGCGATAGACTTCATTTATGTCTTTCATGGTTTGCCCAGTGCTATTTGATGGCTTAATTGAACTTCAATTCTATCCTTTGCATATTTCATTTCTTCAGCAGCAGATTGTTCCTTTAGCTGACTTACTTTTTCGTCGCTACACCAGTGAACTATTGCATAGCCGACGTTTATCCCCTTGCTCTGTAGAGGGACAGCCATGTAAGCTATGACATTGCTAGAGATGAATAGTTGCTTTTGGTATGATTCTTTCATTACAGCAACAATTTCAAACTTATATTTTGTGTCCAGAATTGAACGAATAAAGTCAATATATGCAGAGATAAGGACATCCTTCTTTTGATGAACCTCTGCGCTAATACCAGAGCGAAGCGATTCGTGAGTTAGGCTCATCTTCTTCATAGATACGCCGTCCATGAAGTATTCTCCATTGTGGAACTGGACGATTTGTGCTCTTGCAGCATCAGTGCGAATGCGAAGTTCGGTAAGGATTTCGTGAATCTCTGAATGAATGTTCCAGTATTGCTTGCCTTCCTTTTTCTTCTTGTTTGAGAAGAGCTTATCTTTTACCTTTTTTATTCCAAAATAAGCACCAGTTAGAAATGAAGCGGTAGCTATACCGTACTCAATAAGTTTGGGATCAAATTCAAACATTACTTACCCTTCCCCTTAAATGTATTAGTAATCCCTTTCATGGCCTTCTTATGGGGTTCTCCCTTGTGGTGGCCATTGTCGGATCTATTTTCTCCCCTGCTTCTTAGACGAAGATTATTTGGGGAATTGTTCATGGGGTCGCCATCTTTGTGGTCCACATCCTTACCTTTAATTGCGGCTGCACCCCATTTTTTCTCTGCGGCTCTTCTAGCCTTATTTCTATTTGATCTATGATGACTGGTCTTTTCTGAATACTTTTTTTCGTATCCTTTTAACTTTTCGGTTACCAGTTCTCTTTTTTCTTTTAGAGAGAATAAAGTTTCAAATTCTTCTTTTATTGTTTTTGTGCTCATGTCTCCGCGATCCATACGCACAGGAATTCTAAATTCTTTATCCTTTATTTTTACTATGTTGTATTCGTTTTTCTTCTTTTCTTTTGTTGATACGGTATTTCCTGGATTTAGAGACATGCTAAAATCCAAGTCAAAATTATCTAAGATCATTGTGTAGAAAGTAGAGTCAAGATTTCTTATTACTTCTCCTCCATCTATCAAGATTTGATCCGGAGTCAAGACTGGTTGCATGTCTTGCATAACTTGCTCCACTATTGCTCTATTTTTTTCTATAGACTTGGAAATCGTGCTTCCCTTTTCTTTTCTACCAATAGAAGACTTCTTAGCTTTTTTGAGTCTTATTTCCATATCAGCTTCTTTTGCGTATGAAGCAACCAAATCATCACTGATCAGGAATAACCCATTATCAGTTAAAAGGTGAGTAGCATTATTTCTTGGGTCCATCTGATTAAATCCAGATAGGAAATATCTCGTCAACATAAGTTTAAGATTTTCCATGAAAAATGACTTCTTGAATGTTTTTACATCACTCATTATTTGATTAGCATATTGCTGTATCAAATTGTTTACTGTAGAAAGTTTTGCATTTTCAGGAATTTGATTGTTCTGTAATAAACCACTTGCATAAACAATTTGCATTCCCTCTGGTGTTTGTGTAAGTGGATTTGTATCGTCTACCAGAACACTTGAAAACTCTAACAGCTGCTGTCTTAGTGGTTCGATAAACATATTCATCTGATCAAACTGTTCTGTCTCTGGTGTGTTTGGAATACTCATTGGAATTAGCATTCTAATTACATTTTGTAATTTGACACCATAGTTCGGAGAATCTGTACTTTCTTTCACATAAACTTTTCCAGTCACTATCTTAAATGTATTTTGACCGCAAAGAATCTGTGTTCTTCCTCCACCAGGAATATCAGCTTGTGTTCCCAGTTCGTCTATAAAAATTAGATTCTGGAAACAAGATTCGCCTAGATTGGATAGAAGATTTCTAGCAATTTCAAATGCTTCCTCATCAAAATCAAAGAACCTACCACCCTCAAATTGCTGCATAATTTGTAGTTCTTGCTCAGAAGCACCAGAACAAATTCTAGAAATTAGAATAACAGCATTTTCTATCTGAAAATCTCTATCATCTCTATTTACTGAAGACACTCCAAATTTTTCCGATAGAATCTTATAGGAAATGTTGCTGAGATTTTCAAATACGTTTTTTACTTTAGATCTAAGTCCTTTAAGTTGTTCGAAGACGAGTTCAAAAGGAGGAGGAACAAGACCTTCTTGTTGAATAGCTCCCTCTCCTTGAGGAGCTTCTTCTTGTCCTTGATCGGTTGGTTGATCTTCTGTTTGTCCTTCTTCTTGCTCATTTATTACCTTTATTGATTGAATTGAAAATAATTCATTTAATCTTCGTTCTTCTCTTTTTCTTAGTTTATCCTTTTCGCGGTCATCACCTTTAATTGCAGCTCTTGTTGATAATCTAAAGTCTTTTCTGAAATCTTTGAAGCCACGGAACTTTTCGTTGTGCTTCTTTGTTTCACCAGACATTTTATTTTCAACTATTTCTTCAACTGCTTCATAAAATCCACCAGCTCTTACCCCAGAAACTGGTTGACCAGTCATAATGTCCATTTTTCTGGCTTCTCCTCTTTCTTCGGCATGATTAGCTCTAAGTCTTCTTACCTTTGTACGAGCATTTCTTATTTCTCTATCTCTTTTTACTCTTGCGATAGCTCTCTCTGATGCTTGGCTCTGTCTTTCTTTCTGTAAGAAATAGCCCTCATCCAGACCATTTATGTGGGGAAGAATATCACGGGTATAGTTTTTGATGAAAGTAGGATCGAACCAAGTATCGCTCATACTGGTATTTATAAACAAAAAAGGCGGGTCTTTCGACCCGCCTCAGTTCACTTCCGATTCCATGGGAAGAACTTGGATACCCAAGTCCAAAGTCCCTGACCAATAAGCGCACCAGTTACAAAAACTACTACGCTATAGAAAATAGTGCCTAGAGATTCGCTAATTACTAGTTCCATATCATTCCTCCTTTCTTAAAAACTTATAACCCTTGTAGGTCTTTCGTTTTCCACTCATTAGATCATACATGGCTCCGCGAACTAACTTATTCTCCATGCAGAAATCTAATAAATTTTTGATATAGACTTCTTTTCCTTCTTTATTGAGGAAAACATAGTTTTTTCCTCGTTCTATTCTGATTACTGGTTCTGGTGGTTTAAATTCTTTTACTTGTTTTTCGAAATCTTCTATTAATAGTTTTTCGAAATCTATTTCCACCCATTTCCAGTGTTTTCCTTCTTTTACGAATTTACCACCATATTTTTGGATAAATTGATTTCTAAAATATGAAGATTTGGCATCTTCATTCATTTTTACCCAAACTCTGGTATTTCTTCTATTAACTTGATCTTTCTCGTTCATTGTTCATCCTATATTTTTTTATCGCTTCGATTAAAGAACCTACATGGTTTATTGGTTTGTCTTCAAATATCTGAGTAGTTCCGTCTTCACAAGAAATAAGAATTACGAAATTATCTATTTCTTCTCCAGTTGTCTCTTTCCATAGTAGAGCATAAGCAGTTGCCTGCAACATATAATTGTCTATGTCTTCTTTTCTTTTTTCTCTTGTACTTCCTTTGAAATCAATAATAGAAAGCTTTCCGTTGTATTCTGCGATACAATCTACTCTACCAGCAAGACCAACAGTTTTACCAAACAAAGGAAATTCAAGAGCTTTTATGTTATCAATTTTATCTAAATTTTCCTTAATTTGAATAAACAATTCAAGATCATTTGGCATCAATTCAAGGGAGGCAAGATCCTCATTTCTAAGATATTTTTCAATCGTTGAATGGAGTCTATTACCCCTTGTTGTAACTCTCTTTGCTTCTTCTGGATTTTGTTTTCTCCACGTTTTAAAGAATGCTTGCTTTTCCCAGCCTACAACTGTAGTTACACTAGGAAAAGTACCATCCTCTGTTACATAACATCTACCAATATTAGATTCAGTAGCAGATATGTCTCTCTCAGAGAGAGTAAAATTATGTTTAAAGGTTTTTTGAATCATCAATAATTAGTTGGAAGTCCAAATATACCAGTTCTTCTATATTTGTAAAGTTCTTTTGGATCAACAATTCCGCTACCAACATCTAGTATATCGGTTGAAAGAATTGAAGATCCTCCACCACCACCTCCTCCACCAATAAATGGTACATCAAAATCTGTGGTCGTAGTAGTAGTACTAGTAGTAGTACTAGTAGTATTTGGATCTGGCTTTGGATCTGGCTTTGGATCTGGATCTGGCTTTGGATCTGGATCTGGCTTTGGATCTGGATCTGGCTTTGGATCTGGCTTTGGATCTGGATCTGGCTTTGGATCTGGCTTAGGCTTAGTCTCTGGCTTAGTCTTAGGCTTAGTCTCTGGCTTAGTCTTAGGCTTAGTCTCTGGCTTAGTCTCTGGCTTAGTCTCAGGCTTAGTCTCTGGCTTAGTCTCTGGCTTAGTCTTAGGATCTATTTCTGGAGATGTTCTTGAAGGAACCATTGGTTCTACTGGTTTTTGTCTATATGGAACTGGTGGATTGAATTCTGGAATTTCAAATGGATTAAATCCAGGGACGGTGGTTGGTTTTGCTGGTGGTGCAAATGGTGCTGGCGCAGGAGCTGGTTGTGGAGAAACTGTAGTTTTTGCTGGAGTAACAGGAGCACCATCAACATTAATTTTTGGTAAATAACTTTTCTTAGACAACTGATCAAGTAATTCAGCCCCAACTCTTGTTGCGGAGGTTTGTCCTACTTCTTTAGTTGCTGCTTTTGCTAAGCCAGTACCAAACAAATCAATTAATTCCTCGACACCTTGTTTTGCTATTGCACCACCAGTAAATTCATTTAAATAATTTACTGATTCAGTTCGAATTTTTTTTTTCTTTTTGGCGTACTTCTTCTTTAGTTCCTCTTGCTTTTGCTTTTGTTTAATAAAAGCTTTTAGCTTGGCAGTGATATCTCTGTTATTTGCATCAAGAACTCTGTACTGCCTTTCGCCGTGAATAACATTTAATATACCCTGCTGTGATGTAGCAGATTTAATCAACTTACCATCAGAGGTGGTTATTTCGATTGTATATTTTCCTTTTTTGAACAAAATATCGCTATCTTTTTTTTTCTTTGCTATTATTTCGTCTGCTTCAAGAATTATGTCAGTGAATTCGCTTACTTCATTCTTGTTTAGTTTTCTTCCAAGATATGATTCTGCCAACTGTAGTGTTTCCACAATTTGGTCGATTTTATTATTCTTATTTTCTTCTTCTGTAATTACTTTGGTAGTAGATGTAATAATATCGTGGAGGCTTTTCATATCCTTATTTATCATCTCTGCCACTTCGACCCAGAGACATTTGTGGCTCTATCCATATTTTTATGGTATCTCTTTGGCATGCCTCGTTTCATCTTGGACATCAATTCTCCCCATTGGCCCCCAGTAGCCTTATTTGGGGTAAGGGTTGAGTCTGCGGCTAAACCTGGGGTTTGACCTATCCAGCTTTTCTCTACACCCATTTCATTGCACTTTGGGCAAGGCTTATCACATGGAGCATTTCTATTTGAAATTGTTTCTACTTGTTCGAACAAGTGCTGACATTTTGTACATTCATAATTGTATGTTGGCATAATTTATCCTACAAATTTGGACCAGCACTTGTTCAATTCTATCAATTCTCTTAAACCAAGTACATTGACAAGTGGTGGCCTTGGCTTCTTATGTAGCTTGAGTCCGACATCCTTTGGATAATTATTTGCCTTTTTTAGATTACATTTACGACAACAAGTAACCATGTTTTCCCATGTAGAGCCACCTCCCTTGCTACGAGGAGTAACATGGTCAATCGTTGCTGTATCTTCTGTGAGCTTATCATCACAGTATTGGCAGCTATATTGATCCCGCAAGAAAATATTCTTTCGTGTGGGAGTAATTCGTCTATATGGAATACGAATATAATTTCTAAGAATTATAATCTTTGGAAGACGAATAGTTTTATTTGGTAATTTGATTTCGTAGTACTCGTCAACATCGTGCTCTAGTGCTTTTCCACTGTAGAGCAATTTGACGGCACGATTCCATTCGATAATATTCACCACTTCTTCGGATGCATTTAAGAGTAGTACTCTTTTACTCATCTGCTTATATTTAGGTTTCATGCTCCAAAAGTATACACCAGAGCATAAATATTTCCATGAAAAACTTTCAACAATTAATGGAGATGATTCGCAAAGTAGGTAGCAAGTACAAAGTTTTGGATTCTAGTGGTAAGAAAGTGCTTGGAACTCACCCTACAAAAGAAAAAGCGGCCAAACAATTGGCCGCTATTGAGATTTCTAAAAAGCAAAGAAAAGGTTAATAACCTATTCTCTTGGCTTGCTCAAGACTTTTTTGTTCATATTCTTTACTTTTTTCTCTACTTCTTTGTGATCTTAAGAATTGCATTTGTCTTGATCTTTCTCTTTCACTAGCTCTTAATTGATCAAGTCTTTCTGCATCTTTTCCTTGAAGTCCTTGTTTTATTCCCTGACCCTGAGCATCTACTGGACTATATTCGTTGCCCTGAGCATCCTTTTCTACTTTAAAGGTATCTCTTTGCCTTTTTAATTTACGAGCTTCTAGTTTTTCTTCTTCTCTTTGTGCTTTTAATTCTGCCATTCTTTCAAAAAACTCATTGTCTGATCCATAGGATTTAAATTTTCCAGGAGCTGTTGGGTTTTGATCAACTGGCTGTTGGGTTGGTCTACTAGAGCCACCGAATCCAGGTGGTGGTGGTGTTAATCCACTCCACGGTTGAGGTTGTGTCGATTTGTATCCAGGAGGTGGTGTCAATCCACTCCACAGTTGAGATTGCATGGAATCACTTTGTGTAGGATTCATTTTATAAAATGGATATACACTTGACATTGCTGATTTACCAATGTCTTTTAATCCACCCAATGCACTTGGTATAGATCCCCCTCCGAATAACCTTGATAATCCCTTTTGCGCAGACAATTGATTCTCTCTATCTTGCATAGTAGATACTTCATTTTGCCTATTTCTCAAAAAAGGATTTGAGGGTGGAGCATATTCGTTTAATACTTTATTTGCTGCTGATTCTAATGATTTAATTCTATTTTCGAATAATCCCATACGTTATGTATAAATAGAGTATGGACGCACAAACAGAATATTATGTAAGAAAATATAATAATTTATTAGAGCAAATAAAAAAGCTTGAACACGAAAATAAATTATTAGAAGATTTAACTGCTGGTGGTATAGTTTCTGGCCCTGGGTCTGGTTCTTCATTAGATGATGATGACTTTTCTACCACGACTGGGCCTGGTTCAGGTTCTGGTTCAGGTTCTGGTTCGGGATCTGGAACTAATCCGCCTCCACCACAATTTAATTCTGATATAAACAACGATGGAATTGTAAATGGTCAGGATTTGGGTATTTTGCTTGGAGGATGGAATAATCCATATACTGGACAAAATTTAGGTACTTTTCTAGCATCCTGGGGTCAAACAACCAATCCAGATACTGGAGGACCAGATATTGGAGGACCAGATATCGGAAGACCAGATATTCCTCCAAAACCCACTGAACCAAGACCTTATAGATTAAGAGGAACAAGATTGGTTGATGCTGGATTAGATTCTCGTAGACAAGAGATTTAAAAAATATAAATACATTAAAGGAAACATATATGTCGCCAATTAACTCAGCATTACAGTACAAGATTCAAAAAATGGAAAAGCATCTTTCTTCGCTAATGGAAGAAAATGAAGCTCTAAAGGCTATTATCACTGAAGCAAATGTTGCAGGAATGTCGCCCAGCCAAGCATTTGGTTATGGTGGTGGAGCAGCACTAGGCCAAAATTTAGCAATGCAGCCAAATGTTGGTTTCGGAGGTGCTGGAAAAGTTTCTGGAGCATTTAATCCACAAACAATGTCAGCCTCTTCTCAGCCTGCATTTAGAAGTGCTCCAGCCACTTCACTTGGTCAACAAACTGCACCAGCTCCACAAGGATTCGATGGTGCATATTTTGGACAACTATTGGCTAGCGGAGACAAGGCAGCAATCGCATCTTATCTTGCTCAGTTCATGAACACTCCCTCTGTTGGTGGAGGAGTTCAATCGGCTCGCCCAATGAATATGACCTCAACAATGAGAAGATAATTTTAGAAATAAAAAACTAAAAGCAAACTAGCCCCAGCAATGGGGCTTTTTTGTTATAAATAAACTGAATGAAAACATTTATTCAATATTTGTTGGAAGCACCAGCTGGACCAGGAAAACCACCCTCAGATTCTTCTGGTACACTTGGAGTACCATCGGACGGATTATTAGGTAATCCTACAAAGAATGTTTTAAATGTTCCTCAAGCAAAAACATCAAGCGGAAGTATGGGATTTAAAGTTGATCCACTTACACAAAACAGATTAAGAGATGAATTGCTTTCGTCTGGAAGAAATCCTACAGAATATAATTCAACTTATTCTGCAACTACAGATTTAAGATCTGATGAAAATAATCAACAAAATCAAACTGTGCAATTTAGATTATTACAGTCTATGTTTGAGCAGTTGCCAGAAAATAGTGGAATGAATGGTACTATGGCAATGGATATGGCAAATACATTGTCCATAAATGGTTTTAAAGTTGATGAAATTTATGATGCAATGATTAAGATCTATCAAGAAATATCTAAATCTCAAGGAGTCCAAATAGATCCTTATAGAGCACTTAATAGTTTAATTGCATCTAAACAGCAATCGACTAGCGGTAAAAAAGAAGGTATAACTCCAAATGTAAATACATTTGATCCATTAGCTGATTTGAAAAAATATAAATTATTTGCTCCTGTAGAATACCAGGAAGTCGTGGGAGATGAAGTTGGCGAAGATCAAACGCAAGGCGGATTTGGTGGAGCAGGCATAGATGCAATTTATGGATCTTGACAAAAATTTTAGTCATGGCTCTTGACCGCCACCAAAACGTTGCTATACTAGGGACATGCACAACATCCCCTTTGCTATGCGTGTTCGCGGAACTATTGAATCCCTCAAGGAAGAAATGGTTCTTACATTTGGCACTGATGAGTATGTCGATTGGACAACTCTTATTCAGTCGCTGGAACAAACTCTGGAAGAGATGCCAGAAGATGAACTCAATGAAGTCATGGCCGTACCAGAATACGCCGAAGATCTGGACAATGATGAACTGGAGATCTGGTGATATGTCAGACCACATCGACTATTTGTACTGGCTAGAAGTTAGTTGGGATATGGGACAGGATATGGGATCAAACGAACCACAAGAGGAGAGCAATGTTCAAGAAAAGTGATTTTAGAGGTTCGCGTGGCGAACAGCGTAACAAGAAGCGTAAGAAGTGGGACCACAAGCCTTTCAAGCGTCCCAAGGATGACAAGGGCAATAATCAACGCTTCGACTGGAACAACCAGAACAATCAAAACGACGGAATCAACTAAACGCTCTGTTTAGTTCGTCCTTGACTGGCTTGGGAACTACTAGGTGACTCTTCACCTTGAAGTTCCCTGCTAGCATATTAAGAAGCTTGGCTGATTTGTAAACATCAAACTTTGTTTTTAGGCGATGTGAATTCATCCACATGTGATGAAGATACACATACAGATTTGCTTTCTTGATATAAACATCTTTATTGAATGGAATGCCCCACTTCTCAAGAAGCTTCACTGTTCTTCTTTCGCAGTCTCTTTCATTGTATGCGACATGAAGGAATGCGTTTCTTATTTGTCTCTTTGACCATTTCTTGTTGATGAACCCAACAGAGACATTGTTTACAATATCCTGGGAGATATCAAATTTGTTTGAGTAACAAGTTGGATATTCCAACCATTGCAGAAAGTGGCAATATTCATGAGCAAGAACATAGAGCCAGGTTTGACTCTTTCTAGCAACAACAATGCGTCTTTCTTTTTTCGTTTTACCATAATTAAAATAACCTTCACACCTTGCCCCACCGACATTTACTCTTCTACCTTTTCCAAAGACTAGGCTAAAGCCATATTCTTTAAGATGCTTGCGAATGTGCTTGACAAATTCGGTTTCTTTTGTCATAATACACCTCCATATATGTATCTTACTCTGAGTAGGAGTAAAATCAAGGAGTTATCATGAGAGAAATCACCTATATTTTGTTTGGAATGCTTATCGGAATGGGCTATTCCAATCTAATTCATGTTTATTTTATTGACAACAACGAAAGGAATTAAAATGCTTGAATTTATTTTTATGTGTGTTGCTGGAGTTGCAGTTTTTGTTTTGTCTTGGACTATCCTTGCCCAAATTTTTAACATTGGGGATTGACAAGACATAAGGGCATGGTATAATCATGCCCGTAAGCCTCCTTAGCTCAGATGGTAGAGCAGTTGACTTTTAATCAATAGGTCGTAGGTTCGATCCCTACAGGAGGCATTATGAGCGAAGAACTCACACAATTGGAGCAAGAACTTCTGGAGATGCTTGATAAGCAAGCACACACAGAACTCATGCTTGGTGAAAAGATCAACAGCACTCTGCTCAACAAGGCAATTGAAATGATTCGTACCATTGCCAAGGAGAGAGCATATTGGCAATTCAAGGCCGAGTGTTACAAGAAAGATTTGACCAAACTAAACTCAGAGATTGATAAACTCTACGAAGATAAGTGGACTGACAGAGGGAACTACGAATGAGTAATTCACCAAAGACCACTGAGGAAATGGTTACGGATGCACTGACAAGCGTTGTCACGGAGATGTGGCGGGAAGAAAACCCGTACCTAGATCCGAAGGATTATGCTTATGACTTTCAGAGGTTTTGCGAACAACAATTGTATTACATTCTTAGGAATAAAAGACAATGAGTGACGATCCAGCATCAGCAGAAGCATTTCGTTGGGAACTTGAGCAAACGATTGAACCAACAGAAGGTGAAATTGTTGACGTTCTGAACAACTACCTCAACAGCGGTAGCCGAGATACATTTCATCAGATCTTGATTGGTCGTGCTATTGCTGAGATCAAGCATCTCCGCATGCGTGTTGCTGATCTTAAAAATGGATTTGAAGGCTCATGCACGGCATGTGAGCCTGTTGCTGAGATGAACAAAAAGTTGATGCAGGAGCGTGATGAAGCACGGTGGGAAGTCTGTGGCTTTCATCACCTGACGGGATTCCTTGCAGGAGATTACGCCAACTCCCGTGGCTGGAATTATTTTAATGATGAGAGAAAGTGGCCGAAGTTTCCACAATCTGTAGCCGACTTTCAGGAATTCTTAAGAGGACAAGATAAGATTTTTCTTGAAAGTAATGATCGGCTGCGTAAAGAGAATGAGGAGTTGCGTAAGGAACGCGACGAGGCTTGGTTAGAAAAGGGTCGCATCATGAACGAGATTGACTGTCGTATCGAACATGGTGCAGATAGTAATGGCCACCTGGAGGCTATTCGTAAGCTGTTTTCTAAGCAAGCACTAGAAAAGATGACTAGACTGGATGAAGAGATGGGTTTGCTATGAATGATTATTTTCTATTTGTTTCTGTGTTTGAACTTCTAGTTATCGTTTGGCTATCAATTGACAACTACAAAATGTTTTGCGAATTGAGGAAGAATGGACAGAAAGATGCTTGACAAACTTGAGGAGTTGTTCTATAATTTCGGTGAAACATCTAAACACATTGGTCGTGTGGAGACTGATGGAAAG
>Ga0129333_10003630_pt1 | contig 14472 bp, 18 predicted proteins | sample CPB6_08_DNA_FD_94474 | JGI IMG/M metagenome (GOLD analysis project Ga0129333, IMG submission 94474) | Freshwater to marine salinity gradient microbial communities from Chesapeake Bay, USA - CPBay_Sum_0.6_0.8_DNA | ecosystem: Environmental > Aquatic > Marine > Coastal | place: USA: Chesapeake...
CGCAGTTAGAGAAGAAGTCAAGGAGGAAATAATGACTGAAAACACAGATTACTCTGCAGAAATTGCAGAAGTTCGTAATCACGCAGAAGAGTTAGAGCGTAGACTTGATGTACTCGCTACTGCCCCAGCAGCAACAACTTCTGATATTAAGTTCCGTTCATTCGGACACTGGGTAAAGTCAGTAGCATCAAACAATGAAGATGCTATCGCTTTACACCGTACATTTACAGGTGCAGACTCAGCAGATTCAATTATGAAGAACGCTTGGGTATCTGACACTGTCCGCATTCTAAATGCAGGACGCCCAACATTTAATGTTCTTTCATCTGCAGCATTGCCTGCTGATGGTATGAATGTTGAATATCCAAAAGTAGATACAAATACTCTCGCAGTTGGAGAGCAGGCTGCTGAAGGAGATGTTCTCTCCTACGGTAAGTTGACTCTTACATCTGCTACCGCTCCAATCAAGACATACGGTGGTTACACAGATATGTCTCGTCAGGTTGTAGAGCGTTCAAGCATTGCTTATGTTGACACTGCATTCCGTGCAATGGTTGCTAAGTATGCTGCTGCTACAAATGCTGCTGCTCGTGCTGCTGTTGTTGCCGCTTCTGGCGATTTCAACACTGCAACTGTTGCTGCATGGCAGGCAGATGAAGTTATCGGAGCACTTGCAAAGGCTGCTTCTGATGTAAACAACAACGCAGGATATGCACTTGAAGTAATTCTTGTTTCAAGCGATGTATTCCAGGCTCTTGCAAAGGTTGTTGATGACGCAGGTCGTCCAATCCTTTCAAACGCTGGCGCAACTGTTAACACACTTGGTTCAATCAACCCAGTTGGCTTGACAGGAACAATTCTTGGTCTACCAATCGTAATGGACCCATCATTAGCAAATGGTTCATTCTATGTTGGTAACTCTGCTGCACTCACAACTTATGAGTCTGCAGGTGCACCATTCCGTCTTAATGACGAAGAAATCACAACGCTAACAAACTCATTCTCTGTCTACGGATACTTGGGCATTGCTGCTCCAGAACCAAAGGCAATGACAATTGTTGCGAATCCGCTTGATTAATTAGGAGATTAGACTATGGACTGGACAGACTTAAAAGCATATGTAGGAGCATCAACTAATGATGATGCCTATGTTGAAGAATGCTGGAACACAGCAAAGGACTTAGTTGCATCTTATATTCAAAGTGCAAAGATTCCTGTAAGTGTTTTAAAGCGTTCTTATCTTGAAGTGGGTTCAGAACTATTCCAGCGTCGTAATGCACCAACAGGAGTGGCTCAGTATGCGACATATGATGGCGCACCACTGAATACCGCAAGGGACCCTCTTGTTGGTGTATATCCTTTGCTTAACCGCTACATGACGAGGTTTGCTTAATGAACATAGGGCAGGTAAGAGACGAACTTTCAAGTGCCATCATTCTTGGTGGTATTTCTAAAGTTTATAAGTATGTACCTGAAAGACCTAATCCACTTTGTGCGATTATGGAACCTGACACAGAATTTATTACGGTATATGAAAATCAATACGATGCAGATTATGCATCTAATTGGAAAGTATTAGTACTTGTTCCATATGCAACTAATGAAACTGAAACAGAAAATCTTGATGACACATTAGATACTCTTATTCCTGCAATTTGGGAATATACAACAGCAAGTCGTCTCACTGTAGACAAACCATTTATTCAAGAAGTAAATGGAGCAAGATTTCTTGCAACAAACATAAGAATTTCTATAGATATAGAAGGAGGAAATTAAAATGGCTCGTATTAAAGGAAAGTCCATCGTGTTTGAAGTTGATGGTACAGAATATGCAGGCGGAGTAAGCAATGTTGTCTTCTCTTCTGCTGTTAATACCCTTGGCTTCGGAAACTACGAAGACTCACTTGATTTTACATGCGCTGTAACTGGATTCCAGGATACTGCAGCAGCATCATTCCACTCATGGCTTTGGGAAAACCCAGGCGTAAGCGTGGATATCACATATGCCCCACACGGAAATGCAACAGCATCTGCTTCACAACCACACTTCACAGCAAGTGGTTATGCAGAAGTTGTTCCAAATCTTGGTGGAGCAGCAGGTGAATTCTTCACCTTTGACATTAACTTCATTCTTGATGGTAAGCCAGCAAGAGTAGAAGCGTAATTAGGTTGTCATGGCAGAGGTTATATCAATTTCAGTAGAAGGAGAGCAGCAAATAAAAGCCGCTCTTGCTAAAGTTGAAAGAGATTTAACTGATAGATTAACTCTTAATAAAGAATTAAGCGAAGATTTATCAAAAAAAGCCTCTGCCATGGCTCCCCGCTTAACTGGTGAACTTGCATCATCAGTAAAGGGCAATCCCAGCAATGAGAAGGCTCAAATATTGGCGGGAAGTCAATCAGTACCATATGCAGGAGTCCAAGAGTATGGATGGCCACAAAGAAATATACAGGCTCAACCATATTTGAGGCCAGCAGTGTTTAACAATATGGGATACATTGTTGAAAAATATAACAACTACATAGAATCAATCGTTAAGAAATATAATTTAGATTAATGGAGGCAGTAATGAATAACGATTTAATGTCCACACTTAAGTGGAAAGAATTAGCAGAAGTAGAAACCTATTTGGATTTGCCAATGGACCAATGGGATGCTTCTCCATCAAAGGCGAAGTTAGCGTTTGCAATGCAATATATTATGGCAAAGCGGAATAACCCATCCCTTACAATAGAGGATGCAGAAGCAATGACAATTGAGCAGTTGTCTGAAGCATCAGGGGTCACAATGCAGGTCCCAAAAGAAGAGGCTTCAGCCTAAGCATAATGGCTAAGTTCTGTATAGCCACAGGTTATACACCAGAACAATTCTGGGAACTTACCTTTGAAGAATATAGTGCTTTGGTTGAAGAACTTAACAGGAGGAAGTAGTGGCACAACAGATAGTAATTGACATTGTTGCAGAAACCAAGAAACTTACTCAGGGTCTTGATGAAGCCAATAAAGAGTTAGGTGGTCTTGATAAAAATGTTAAGGCTGCTGCCAAATCTGCTGCTGCACTTGCTTCCGCATTTGTTCTCAAGCAAGGTATTTCATTTCTCAAAGACGGTATAGAAGAGGCTAAAGACGCTGCTGCAGCCATGAGAGCAGCCACTGCAACCTTTGGTGCAGGATCAAAAGCCTTAGAACAAATTACTAAAGATGCTGAAAAATTTGGTAAAGAACTTGCTGTTGATAATGACGAATTAATTAAACTTGGTACACAATTAGGTTCAAGATTACCTGATGATATTAAAGCCTCATCTGTACAGTTAGTCAAAATCTTTAAAGATGTAGAGGCATTTACTGGTGGCGCTGTATCTGCAGAAGGTGCAGGAAATAAACTTGCTAAAGCATTTGCTGATGGAACATTAAAAGCAACAGAACTACAAAAAATATTCCCAGGATTAAATGCATCCATTTATGAACAAGCAGAAGCCTTATCTAAGGCTGGAAAAAATCAGGAAGCAGTAAATCTATTAATAGAAAATGGTGCCAAGAAATATGGCGATGCTGCTGCTAAAAATGTTGATGCTACACAAAAATTCAATGTTGCATTAGATAACTTTAAGGAAACACTTGGAACAAAGGTTCTGCCAATCTTGGAAAAAGGTATTGATTTCCTTACAAAAATGCTTGAAGCATTTGATAAATTGCCAACACCAGTACAGAATTTTTCATTAGGTTTATTAGGATTAGTAGCAATTGGTGGTCCATTGCTTTCATTTATTGCAAATATTAAATCAGCAGCAGAAACACTTGGATTATTGACAATAGCAAAAGGTGGAGCCACAACTGCAACTAATCTATTTAGCGTTGCTTTGAGGGCTATTCCAATCCTTGCAATTATTGCTACTATCGCATTACTTATCGCTAACTGGGATGATGTATCTGCTGCAGCCAAAAAGTTATGGGAGGCCATTACTAAATGGTGGGGGCAGATTTATGAAGACATTAAAGATTTTGCTGGCAAAGCAATTAAGTGGCTTGAAGAGAATTGGCCTAAGATTCTGGCGGTATTGACAGGTCCATTCGGATTATTTGCTTTATGGGTAGTAACACATAAAGAAGATTTGAAAACAAAGTTTGGTGAACTTTGGGATGCAGTTAAAGATAAGGTAAATGAGAAAGTAGAATTAATAATTGGTAATGTTGTTTTATGGTTTAAATCATTAAAAGATTATCTTGCTGGATTATTTGTAGATAGTAAAGATACAATTCTCGGTGTATTAAAAGTGGGTTGGGAACTTGTTAAAACTATTGTTGGTGGAATTATTGATGCACTTGGTACCAAGATATTTGAATCATGGTCCAACATTTATACTGTTATTAGTGATTTCTTAATTAAAGTTGTTAAGTCAACTGTTGAAAAGTTTACAGAAATGAAAGATAAGGCTGTTGAGCAATTTAATAAATTAAAGTCATCTGCATCAACTATTTGGGATAGCATTAAAGGTTATATTACTGGTGTAGCCACAAACATCAAAGATAAACTTGATGAAGTTTATAGCAAGATGGTTGAAGTTGGTAAAGACATTGCTCGTGGTATTGCAGCAGGTCTTGGACAAATGGGTAACTTCACAAGAACATTCTTAACTGAATGGGTAAATAGCAATATCTTAAGACATGTTAAAACTATTTTAGGCATTAAATCTCCATCTAAAGTAATGATGGGAATTGGCGAAAATATTGTTGAAGGTTTATATCAGGGAATGGGAATTAAAGGTCCAGTTGGAATTCAGTTACCACAATTAAATGTTGGTGGTGCTGCTTCTGGATTTAATATTACAATTAACGCAGGTCTTGGTACTGATCCTATTGCGCTTGGCAGAGAAGTACAAAAGGCACTTACGGCTTACGGAAAGTATAATATATGAGATTAACAGATACTGTAACTGTAGAAATTAAGAATAATGGCAACTGGGTAGATTACTCAGACGGCATTACTGGTATTGGTGTTTTGCGTGGTATTCAAGGGTATCAAGCAATTTGGCAAACTCCAGAGGCTGGCGTATTAACAATAGTAACAAGAAACCCTGATGTTGACCCATACGCTAATGAAGACATTAGAATGGGTAGAGATATAAGAATTAAAGCCAATGGCAATATTTTATTTACTGGCAGAATTACAGATATAAATGTTGATTACCAGCCAAAAGGTAAGCCACCTGTAACAACTCTTACTGCTGTTGACATGATTGGAACAATGGCACTACATGCTTTAAGTGATGGCTTTACAGAAAGACTTGGCAGTGTTATGGATACTTATGCTCTGTTCCAAGAACTTGAAATAACAGACCAAACTGAAATTATTGGTTGGAATAATCCATACAGAGAACCAGGTGGATTATGGTTTGGTAATTCTTCAGAAGTGACTCCATCAGGAACCACTGCTTTATCCGTTGCAAAAATACTTGCACAAACACAAATTCAATTCTTTTATGCAGATAGAAATAATGATATGTATTTGTATAACAGAATGAATAAAAAGAGAAATGACGCAATTAAATTACAATTTGATTCCAGAGGCGGAGCAACATCTTATAAAGAAATAGAATTAACTGATAATTTTGAAACACTAACTAATCAGTTATCAATTAGAAATCAAGGATATAACAGCAATATTATTCCTTTATATACAAACCAATATTCAAAAAATGAATGGGGTCAGGCTAAAAAAGATTTTGCTGTTCAAATAACAGGTTTGCCAGCAGCACAAAGTTCAATTACTGATGATATTAAAAATGTAATATTTCAAGATTCAGTTCATCCATCAAGAGAAATTTACTCTATTACATGGGACGGAAGATTAAATACAACTGCTGCTGCTACCATAGATATTCTTGATAATGTATTTGTTTATCATGAAGTTGACCCTGAAGATATTTCAAGAAAATATGGAATAATTGGAATTGAGCATAAAATTACTGATGATGAATGGACAGTTAAATATTATTTAAAAAATCATTTTATTTATGATACAAATTTCCCAACACCAGTTATTCAAACAAACCATCCTTTGGGCGGTACAATTAATGATGACATTACATTTAGTATTGCCAATGCTGCTGATATTGATTTAACAAACGCAACATATTCTTGGATGTATGAGGGTGGAACACTTCCAATTCAATTGATTGGTGATGTATTTTCTACATCAGCATCCCCTACTGTTAACTATGGTCCTACAGAAACTGGTGTAAAAAATATTAAATGTACAGTTACTGATTCATATGGATTTACTAAACAAAGTAATATATTGTCACAACAAGTATCTGGTGCAGCACCTACAGCAGTAACAACATCTTATACAGTTAATCCACAAGATACTGCTATTTATACATTTACCGCCACAACAACGGATGCAACAAGTTATACATTCCACTGGGGCGATGGCACAACCTATACAACTACACAAACCAGTGCAACACATAGATATTCAACAACAGGAAATAAGAGCGTTTATGTTGTAGCAAATAATGGTTTTGGTTCAACACAAAGTGCCACAACTGTTATAAATGTTGCATTTACACCTTTCCCTGCAGCACAAGTTGGAACATGGCCATTAAGGTATGTTGTATTGGCAAGTCCTTATCAAAATATTACAGGTACTGGAACTGTAATCCCTGTTTATGGAAGATTACAATTAAATACATCAAATGCACCATCAGGAAGTCCAAGTACTGATCCTCAAGTTAATCGTGCATTGACTGGAAGTTATCAAACTGTAGTAGCAAAAGAACCATACAGCACACAACCAAGTGGCAATAATGCCATTAACAATCCTACAAAAATTAATATACAAAGTGGACAAATAGGCATAGCAGATTGGACATATTGGACACAAACAATTTCAGGAGCATTTCATAACTCATATGTTTTTGACATGGGTGCTGCATATTATGACATTGACAATATTAAAATTACATTTAAGAACATAAGCACTACACAAACAACCAGCCACAAATTTAATGTTTGGGTTACAGATAATATTGAAGAAACATTTGATTTTAATACAACTAATTGGTATAAGATTGGAACTATATCATCAGGAAGTATTGGTCCTAATGGAGAATCTTCACCAAGTATAGTATTAGATTCTGGAATATCTTCATTACCATTAAACCTACAGCCATTCCCATCATTTACTTATACAGTTGGAAATAGTTCTGAAAATGTTACTGGAGATAAATATACATTCTCAACTGGTGATTTCTATACCGCTTCATATTTATGGAATTTTGGAGATGGCACAACATCAACATTACAAAATCCTATAAAAATTTGGAGCAGCAGTGGCTCAAAAACAGTTACATTAACTAAATATGACCAGTTTGGCAATGCATATTCAAGCAGCCAAACATTTACTGTAACAAGACTTGCAGACCAAATTGGAACAACTCCAGTTAGATATATTAAATTAAAGCAGAATACATTCAACGCAACAGCATTAAGATATTCTCCATTAATAGCAGATTTCCAAGCAAAAACATCTGCAACAAATATAGATAGAGCATTTTTAAGGCCAATTAAATTTGTTACACCTACTAATGTTGAATGGTGGGGTGCAACATCTACTGGTTCTGGTGTTGGACCTACTGCAGATATAACAGCAAGTACATTTGCAGGAACCATAAATGGAAATACTTTGTCATTCAGCACAAAAATGACTGGTGGATATAATCAAACAGGTTCTTGGTATGTTCCAGGTTGGGAACCAAGAGCAGTTGCTACTGGCAATACAGGATTTGAAATAACTTTTGATTTGGGAACTCCTCGTTATGATATTAAGACTCTTTCATTTAGAGGAAATAGAAGTGGTGTTGGAACATCAACATCAACAAAACCAACATATGAAGTTTATTTCTCATCAGATAATGTTAATTGGACAAAGGTTGCAAACCTTACACATAATGCTTCAATGACAAATTCAGGACAAAATGGTTGGTATTCTGGAAATGTTAGTTATACACAATCATTACCATTAAGTATATAGATTTCCTACTTTACTGCCGTAGGAATGGCAAACCCCCCAGTGGTGTCATAGTCTTGGGGGGTTTGTTTAATTAATCTTTTATTTCTTCAATTATTGCTTCAACTACCTCAACCTGGGTTTCAGGTTCAGCAATTACTTCTGCTTTCTTTTCCTTAACTTTAGGACGCTTTCTTTCATAATCCCAATCTTTGGCAGGGATTAATTTGCCATTGTAATAAACTTTCTTAGCCATGCTTATCCTCCTTCTGAGAGAGTATGTAGTAGATATCATCTACCCGCTTTTCTAACCTGTTGACCTGATCCTTGAGGCTTGAGCCTCCATTTGGTTTCAACTCATGTAGGAACTTACTAATTAACCATTTAATTAATGCAATATTTACCCCCATAATGGATGTAATAGCGGCTGCCAGGGCAGCAATCATCTCAGGACTCAACATACATATAGTTTACAATATATGTATATTCACCTTGGAGGTCCTATGAATATTTTAGATTTACAACCACCCACGATAGAATGGCGGGTTTATAGAAACGATGCAGCACCTATGACTGTATTATTAGCAAATAGCGATGGCAATCCACTTGATTTAACAGACTGGGATTTTGCAGGTAAAGTTAGAGAATACCCAGCAGATGCCACAGAAGTTACAACATTATCAATTGTTAAGAATGAAAATGTTTTGACAATTGAGTTAGATACAGCAGACCTACCAATGATTAGTTATTTTGATATTGAAGGCACAAATAGTGTCAACAGCAAGGTGAATACTGTCCTTAGAGGACAAATTTTTGTAGAAGAGGACATAACACGATGACTATTTCAACATTATCAACAGGGAAAGTAACAATTGTTTCCCCTTCAGAAATTAAAGTTTTAGCAACAGGATTAGAAGTTGTTGCAGGACCACAAGGTCCAACAGGTCCAACTGGACCACAAGGCCCACAAGGTCCTCAGGGTGAACAAGGTATTCAAGGAACACAAGGTATTCAAGGACCTCAAGGACCAATTGGTTTAACTGGTGCACAAGGACCAACTGGTGCACAAGGCCCACAAGGAATTCAAGGACCACAAGGTGAGCAAGGACTACAAGGTCCTATTGGATTAACAGGCGCACAAGGTCCACAAGGTGAACAGGGTATCCAAGGATTAACTGGTCCACAAGGTGAGACAGGTCCACAAGGACCAACAGGAGCACAGGGACCTACTGGTGAAAAAGGCGACAAAGGCGACACTGGAGATACAGGTCCACAAGGTTTGCAGGGCATTCAAGGTGAAACAGGACCACAAGGTCCAACTGGACCACAAGGTCCGCAAGGTATTCAGGGAGAACAAGGCCCTCAAGGAATACAAGGATTAACAGGTGCAACAGGTGCTACAGGTGCTGCTGGTGCTGATGGAGATAGATACCACACAACATCATCTGAAACAAATACAATTATTAATAATGGTTCAATTAGTTTTATTCTCAATGATTTAGATGTTGACTACACAATTGGACAAACTGTAATAGTTGCACATGATGCTGCAAATCATATGCATGGTGAAGTAACTTCTTACAATCCAACAACTGGAGAATTAACATTTGATGTTACAACAAAATCTGGTTCAGGAACATATTCTTCATGGCAAGTAAATCTTTCAGGTGCTGTTGGTATTCAAGGAGAACAAGGACCAGCAGGCCCACAAGGAGAAACTGGTCCAATGGGTCCAGAAGGACCTCAGGGACCTCAAGGTATTCAAGGTATTCAGGGTGAAACAGGTCCACAAGGCATTCAGGGAGAAACTGGTCCTCAAGGTATTCAAGGTGAGACTGGACCTCAAGGGCCTCAAGGTCCTCAAGGAGATGCAGGACCCCAAGGACCCCAAGGAATTCAGGGCGATACAGGGCCTCAGGGGCCTCAAGGAGACACTGGTTCACAGGGTCCCCAGGGAATACAAGGGGAGACTGGTCCAACAGGCCCACAGGGCGCTACAGGCCCTCAGGGACCCCAAGGAGAAACAGGACCGCAAGGACCGCAGGGTATACAAGGAGTTGCTGGTACAGATGCAACTGTAATTGTTAATGCTTCAAATATTAAGTTTAATAATACTGATGCTCTTGATTCAATAACAACTGGTACAAGAAACTATGCACTTGGTTTTAATGTTCTTGATGGAATTACAACTGGCGAAGATAATATTTCAGTTGGCCATGATGCACACAGAAATAACAATGTAAGCAGAAATGTTGCTATTGGTACAGAAGCACTTTTAAGTAATACAAGAAATGACACGATTGCTATTGGGCATAATGCATTAAAGGCAAATACTACTGGTCAATTAAACTGTGCTGTTGGCTCATATGCATTAGCATCAAATACAACAGGCTCTGGAAATGTTGCTTTTGGACAAAATGCATTGCAAGTTAATACAACTGGTTCCAATAATCAGGGTCAAGGAGCAAATGCATTAGCAAGTAATACAACAGGACTTGCAAATACTGGTGTAGGAAATGGTGCATTGCGTCTTAACCATACTGGTGGTTTTAATACTGCAATTGGCGCTGGAGCATTAGTACAAAATATTATTGGTATTGAAAATACTGCAGTTGGACAATCAGCATTAACTAATTTATCTTCACAAATTGCTGCTTTAGGAACAATAACACCAGGAAGCGGATATACTGATGGAACTTATACAAATGTTTCATTATTTGCACAAAATCATAATGATGTAATTTCTAAACCAGCAACAATTGTTGTATCAGGTGGTCAAGTTACATCTGTAACAATGACTGGAACTACAAGCGGTGTTCGTACAACAACAATATTACATGCACCAAATGCTGGAGAACTTGGTCCAACAGGATCAGGTTTTAGCGTTCCTGTTACAGCAGTTACTGGTGGTGGAAGTTATAATACTGTTGTTGGTAGATTGGCTGGCGGTAATAGTACTAATGGTTCTAATAATACATTTATAGGACATGCTGCTGGTCAAAATACCACTGCTGCCTCAGGCAATGTATTTGTTGGATATCAAGCGGGACAAAATGCTGGTGGAGTAAGTAATCAATTAATAATTGCTAACAGCAATACAGCAACTCCATTAATCTCTGGTGATTTTTCTGCAGGTACACTTAGAGTTAATGGTAATTTCTCAATTCCATCAACAAATGTTCCAGCAACTGCTACTTCTACAGGAACAGCAGGAACTATTGTTTGGGATTCAGATTACATTTATGTATGTGTAGCCACAAATACATGGAAGCGGGTTGCACTTTCTACTTGGTAATGCTATACTAATATTCCCCTGATTTGCTTCAGGGTCTACCCACTAATGGGGGTCTACAGGTTTTTTACCTCTTCCTGTAGGCCCTCTTTCTATTTGACAAACAATCCGTTTTGTGTTATGATATTTACCTTGGACAGTTTCGGAGATAATATCAAGGGTTAAACTCCAAGTGCGAGGAAATTATATTTCCAGCATATTTTCCTTACTTATAAGGGTTAGGGTTGTATGCTCGGAAATAGTCTTAGAAAAGAAAGAGGTAGAGAAATGAGAAGTAGTGGAACAAACCACGGTAAAAGATTAACAAAAGCAACAATGTTACATAATGCTAATTTAGGTAATATTATTGTTAGTAATAAAAAACCAGAAGAAATAAAAATCTTTCCAGTTGAAACAAGATTTGTAGAACCAACATTTACTGGCTCAATAAAAAAGGGTAGAAAGCCAAGAAAATCTACAAGAGCATTAGGTACAAATCCAAGAGCCAAAGGAACTAACCCAAACGCTAAAAAGATATAATTGATAGTGGTATAATAGTATCAATGGGTAATAGAAAAGAGGACAAAATGACAAAGAAAACCCCTGAAGAAAGAATCCAAGACGCTATGGCTTATATTAAAGCCAAGTCAGGTTATGTTGAATTTAAATCTCATAATGCAATTATTGCTGATAACTTAGAAGAGTTTCTGGCTAAGGCAGCAGAACAGGATAAAAATGAAAAATAAAACCTGCGTTAAGTGTAATGAGAAACAGCCTATAAATAAATTCTATAAGGCTAAGTCCCAAAAGGATGGCTACGATTATTATTGTAAGCATTGTCGTACAGGAAGTGCTCTAAAAAGCCATAGAGGTGGCAAGAGAAAGCCAGAATGTACTGTTGATGGCTGCAATACCCATAATTATGCTGTTGGGATGTGTAAGATGCATTATGAAAGAAATCGCAGAAATGGTCATCCAGGTTTGGTTAATTATGGCAGAGAATCCTATAATGGACAACCTTATGAAAAGGTTAGGGAATCACATTTAAAGCGTAGATTTCACATTACCACTGAGCAATATGAAGAGATGGCTAAGAATGGGTGCGAAATCTGCGGGAAGAAAGAATTACCCCATAAACAACTACATGTAGATCATGACCACAAATGCTGTGATGTACCAAGATATCCTGATGGCTCAACAAAATATCACAATACCTGTGGACAATGCATTAGAGGTGTTCTATGTGATAAATGCAATGGAAATGTTGGTTTGTATGAGAAAGACAAAATGAGAGAGGACTATCCTGACAGAGATAAGATAATCAATTATGTTGCAAAATACAATTGGCTGATTTCTGATAGAATAGTATCAAATGACAAAAAGCAAGGGAATAGGTAGAGGTAAGCATGGCAACCATAAAGCGGGGCCAGGAAGAGGCAAACATGGCCAACAGGGAGGCGCAGACCAACGAGGAACGCCTACTTGGTATCTCAAACAGTATAAGACGACTCAAAGACCTTTACCATGCGTCAAGTGCCGTCAGAACGCTTACTATAATCACAAAGATTTCGGTTATCTGTGTGCTCCTCACCTTCTTGACTTGGTTAATATAGGTGGGACAGCATTCAATTGGGACGATTATCCAGAGATGTGGGACAGGACAGAGAGATTACTCCAGAGGCCAGCACCTCCATTATCTACTACTGCCAAGAACATGGATGTGGAACAGACAAAGCCTGTGAGGAAGCCAAGGAAATCGGATGGGTAACTACAGCAGCGCAGAATACAAGCGGAACAGAAGGATAGTCCTTGAGGCTGGCCAATGGACATGTCATTACTGCAAAGGCCCTGCTAATGAGGCTGACCATATAATCCCTGTGTCATTTGGCGGGGGACATGAAGTAAGCAATCTACTACCAGCATGTAAACTCTGTAATGGTACAAGAAGAAATAACATGGTTCAAAGACTTCCCTATTGGAATAGGAAATACAACTAATGAATGGTTTAGATACAAGGAGACAAAGGTTTGTTATAGATAAATCTACAGCCTTTCAAACCATTTGTCAAATAATAAAATATTACCAAACCAGGGTATGGGGATATATGCCATATAGGGTATATGGATATAGGGGATATAGGGGTATGGGAGTATCTTCTATATACCGCCGCATACCCCCCATCTCACATACTGAGACATTGAGCGTCTCAAATATTGGTATGGGGGATATGGCGGGGTATATAAAGAGATACCAAACCATATCTATTGGACATATAAGACATATGAGGGATATGAGGATATATGGTTTGATGGTTTGAGATTAAATGGTTTGAAATAAATAAAATAAATATGGTTTTTTTTATTTTGGTTTGAAAACCCCGTAAGAGTATTAACCAAACCACCAAATATAAAATAGTGAAAAGGAGAATATATGAGAACAGGAATGAATCAAGGTCCAAGAGGTTTGAGGGAAATATCAAAAGTAAATCCACCATTGAATTTGGATCAGAGTTTGGAAGAAGCAGTTAGATTATCCATATCCAAGGCTACTTGGTTAGAGGAAGCAGATTTAGGAGCAGCACAACAGGCTGTCCAACTTGCAGCCACTATGGATGAATATCCAAACCATCGTCATAAGATAGCCCCAGTCCTTATTGGTCTATTATCCAATCTTGGGCTGCTAAATAATAGAAAGCAGGCTGACATGACTCCTGCAGATATGTTGGCTGCCATTGCTAATGGATAGTTGGAAACCAACACACTACACAGAACCTTTATCTGAGGATTTTGTGTCTGATGGGGATAAGATTATTAATATTAGTCAGGCTCTATGGCGTTTGCCTGAAAAGAATGACGAAATATTAGTATTAACGGATTGGCAGAAGTGGCTATTGAGGTCTGTCTTAGAACGCTATCCAGATACCCATCCTGACCCCGCAAAGGCTGGTAGGCTGCGTTATAAGCAGGTAGTGATATCTATGCCCAGAAAGAACGGAAAGAGCCTTTTAGGGGCGTTATTAGCCCTTTATGGGATGCTTCTGCATGAGCCTGCCCCTGAAGTAATCTCTGTTGCAGCATCCGCAGACCAGGCTAAAATCGTCTATAGAAGGCTAAAACACCAGGTAGATTCAAGTGAATTATTAGGACATTTCTTTGCAAGAAGTACAGAACATAGAGGACTTTGGACGAAA
>Ga0129333_10003631_pt1 | contig 14465 bp, 15 predicted proteins | sample CPB6_08_DNA_FD_94474 | JGI IMG/M metagenome (GOLD analysis project Ga0129333, IMG submission 94474) | Freshwater to marine salinity gradient microbial communities from Chesapeake Bay, USA - CPBay_Sum_0.6_0.8_DNA | ecosystem: Environmental > Aquatic > Marine > Coastal | place: USA: Chesapeake...
CTTGGCCTGGAAGTCGTCGGAGAGCTCGAAGCGCTTCATGAACACGCGGTAGCGGTCCATCAGCTCCTCCATCCGCTCGATGAACAGCTTCTTGCCCTCGCGATCGAACTTGCCGTACTCACCGCCCAGCTGCATCAGCTGCTGGTAGTCGCCGAACAGACGCTTGGCGTCCTCCTGGACGATCTCGGAGTCGAAGAAAGCCATGGCTTGAAGGGTCCGACACGCTCTGGTGGATTGTGAGACGGCGGTGGCGGCGGCGGGAGTGCGGATCCACGTATCCCCCGGGCTGACAGCCGCGGCGGCTGTGGACACAGTTCCAGCAGATGGGATCAGCCATGGACGCATGGACTACACGACGTTGATGGGCAAGATGCGGCAGTACACCCAGCGCTGCTGCGAACTGATGCAGCAGGAGCGGGTGGTGGTCTGCATGGGCAGCCGCCTCAGCCTCTGCCTCTGCATCCACTGCCTCGATCGCAACGGGCAGCTGGTGGGCGCCACCACCGACGCCTTCGAAGCGCTACGGCTGATCCAGGAGCATCAGGCCAGCCTGCTGCTGGCCACCGATCAGCTGGAGCGCGGCAGCGGCGACGACCTGGTCAGTCAGGTGAAGCGCCGCTGGCCAGGCGTGCGCACCCTGTTGATCGTCAGTGATCGCAGCGAACCACCGGCGCTGCGCCGGGCGATCGAAGCCGGTTGTGATGGGCTCTGCCTCGAGCAACGCCTCGGCCAGGGCACCGTGCCCCAGGCCCTGAGCTGTCTGGCCAGTGGCGGCATCTACATCGATCGCAGCCTGGCGGCCCAGTACCTGCACCACCATCCGGCCCCGGAGCCACCGCCATCGGTGCAGCTCAGCGAACGCGAGCGGCAGGTGCTGCAACTGGCGGCGGCAGGCCACCACAACCCCGCCATCGCGGTCGGGTTGTTCATCAGCCTGGAAACCGTGAAGAGCCACATGCGCACGATCCTGAACAAGCTGAACGCCCGGGATCGCACCCACGCGGTGGTGCAGGGGCTGCGGCTGGGCTTGGTCGACTGGCCGGATGCTGGTTAAGGTCGTGCGCACGTGCCGAGCGCTGCCGCGCCATGGCCAAGGGCCACTGGTTGGATCCTCTCGCCCGCAGCCTGCTGCAGGCCACCGGCCAGCTGCCGGCTGCGCCGCGCCCTGACCACGGCACCCGATCACCAGAGCAGCCCATGGCTGTCAGGTCACCTGAGCCGGACTCCGAGCCTGACGCGGAGCGGATCGAGCGGGATCTTCTGGAGCTCAAGCTGCGGCAGGAGCCTGGGCGGCGACTGGAGAGCGCCGCCGAGGTGCGCCATGCCGCCGCCCTCGGCTGGCGCCTTGATGTGAACCGGGCCACCGCAGCCGACTGGCGCCGGTTGCCGGGGCTGACGGCGGTCCATGTGGACCTGCTGCTGCGGCTGCAGCGCGGCGGCGTGCAGCTGAGTGGACCGGAGGATCTGCAACGGTTGCTGGAGGTCCCCACCGACCTGGTGGCCAGTTGGCAACCGCTGCTGCTGTTCCGCTGGTATGGCGATGGGGCTCCGGCTGCCCCGCAGCTGCGGCCCGTCGATCTCAACCGTGCCGGAGCCAGTGAACTGCGGCAACGGTTGCCCCAGCTCGATCAGCAGCGCTGCCAGCGGCTGTTGCGCGAGCGGCAGCGCAGCCCGTTCCAGAACCTGGCTGATCTGCAGGAGCGGCTGCAGTTACCGCCGGCCGTGGTGGAGGAGCTGATCGGCCGGGTGCGCTTCGGCAGCGGACCGGCCGGTCCGGAACTCCCCCGCTCGGCCTGAAGCGATGGCGGCACGCGCAACCCCCCGGCAGGGTGATCTGTTCGCGACCGGTGACCTGCCGATCGCCAGCGGCCCGGAGGATCTACCCCTGCTGGAGCACCAGCTGCGCGACTGGCAGCAGCGGCTGCAGGCGTTCCAGGCGCCTCGTTTCGAGGCTGCCAGCGGGTCCGCCGGCCGACCGGCCGGCCAAATCGATCTGTTCAGCGGCCACGAGCCAGCCGAGAGCGCCAACCTGCTGCGACTGGATCCTCTGGCCCTGGTGGCCCAGCACCTGCAGTTCTGGCGACTGCCCGAGCCGAACGCGCAGGGGGCGGCGCTCTACTTCGTGCTCGATCACCCCCCGCACCTGCCGGGGCCATTGCTGCTCTACGTGGGTGAAACGGGCCAGGCGGATCGGCGCTGGAAAGGGGAGCACGATTGCAAGCGTTACCTGGCGGCCTATGGCGAGGCCCTGCAGCAGGCGGGCCTTGGCAGTGCCCCGAGCATCCGTTTCTGGCGGGATGCACCGGCGGCGGTGAAGCCGAGGCGCGCCCTGGAGCAAGCGCTGATCCGCCACTGGCTACCGCCGTTCAACAAGGAGACCCGCGGCCGCTGGGCCACGCCGTTCACCGCCGAAGCGGACTGATCGCCCTACCATCGCGCCCACCTGCGCTCCCCCGATGGCCATCGCGTTCCACTGCAGCACCGACAGCCTGCGCACCTGGAGCGGCGACGCCCTGGCGGTTGGAGTGTTCGCCGGTGAAGCCGGTGAAACCACCCGCACGGCCCTGGCCGCCCGTTTCGGCGCTGCGCTGCCAGCACGGTTGGAGCAGCGGCGGTTCAGGGCGAAACCGGGCGAATGCCTGGTCCTGGAGCGCCTGGGCGAAACGCCGGCCACGCTGGTGCTGATCGGCCTGGGCGAGCCCGCCGGCTTCGGCTACGAACAACTGCGCCATGCCACCGCCGCCGCCAGCAAGGCCGCCGCGGCCAGCGGTGCACAGAACCTCGGGCTGGCCCTGCCGCTGGAGGGCCTGGATGCCGCCGCGGCCGCGGCCGCCATGGCCGAAGCGGTCCGGCTCAGCCTCTACGCCGACCAGCGCTTCAAAGGTGAGGCGGAACCGACCCCCGGCCTGAACGAGGTGGTGCTGCTCGGCCTGGTCGCCGGCGCGGACGCCGCCGCCACCGCGGCGATCGCCGCGGCGCCGGCCCTCTGCAGCGGCGTGGAGCTGGCCCGGGAACTGGTGGCCGCTCCGCCGAATGTGGTGACGCCCCAGGCCCTGGCCGACACCGCCGCCACCATCGCCCGCGACTTCGGCCTGGAGCTGAAGGTGCTGGAGCGCGCCGACTGCGAGGCCCTCGGCATGGGCTCCTATCTGGCGGTGGCCCAGGGATCCGATCTGGCGCCGAAGTTCATCCACCTCACCTACCGCCCCAGCGGTGAGGTGAAGCGCCGGCTGGCGCTGGTGGGCAAGGGGCTCACCTTCGATTCCGGCGGCTACAACCTCAAGACCGCCGGCTCTCAGATCGAGATGATGAAGTACGACATGGGCGGCAGCGCGGCGGTGCTGGGCGCCATGCGGGCCATCGCCGAGCTGAAGCCGGCCGGCGTGGAGGTGCACATGATCGTGGCCGCCTGCGAAAACATGATCAGCGGCGGCGCCATCCATCCCGGCGCGATCGTGAAAGCCTCGAACGGCAAGACGATCGAGATCAACAACACCGATGCCGAAGGGCGCCTCACCCTGGCCGATGCGCTGGTCTATGCCAGCAAGCTGGAGCCGGACGCGATCGTGGATCTGGCCACCCTCACCGGCGCCTGCGTGATCGCCCTGGGCGAGGAGATCGCCGGCCTGTGGTCGCCCAGCGATGCCCTGGCCGCTGCCCTGCTGCAGGCTGGCGAGCAGGGGGGCGAGAACCTCTGGCGCATGCCCCTGCGCGCCGCCTATCGGGAGGGGCTCAAGAGCGGCCTCGCCGACATGAAGAACACCGGCCCGCGGCCCGGCGGTTCGATCACCGCCGCCCTGTTCCTGCAGGACTTCGTGGCCAAGGACATCGCCTGGGCCCACCTGGACATCGCCGGCACCGTCTGGAGCGACAAGGGCCGGGGGCTGGACCCGGCCGGCGCCACCGGCTTCGGGGTGCGCACGCTGGTGAACTGGGTGCGAGCCGGCGGCCCGGCCTAGGCTGGATCACGCTTCCGCTCGCCAGCATGGCCCTCCCCAAGATCCGCTGGTTCCTGAAGGCCCAGGTGGGCGTACTTCTGCTGCCGGCGGGTCTCTGCCTGTTCGCTGAAGCGATTCAGCGGCGCACCCTCCAGGCCATGGGGACTGCCCACGGCCCATGGTTCTGGTACGGGGTGCTGAGCCTGGTGGCGATCGTGGGCGGCGTGGGCCTGATGGTGGAAAGCGGCCTGCTGCGCGGCTACCCGGGCCAGCGTCCCCGCTGAGACCAGCAACGCTCAGGCCGCCGCCGTCAGGGGTGGTCGGTTGCCAGGGTCACCGGCCTTGAGCAGGTCGCTGGGAGATTCAAGGGCATGGATCTGCCAGCGGGCCCGCTCGCCGAAACGCTGCAGCAGGTGATCGAGATCATCGGAAGCCTGCTTGGGGCTCGCGTAGGGGCCGATATGACGGGTCACGAGTCCATCGCGAATCGTCAGCAGATACATACACACACCTGCAGTCGAGTCGGACTCAATTTAAGAGCCACCCGCCAGCGGAAAATCCGGCAAAAGCCTTGCCAGCACTAAAAAAGGGCCGTAAACCCCTCGGGCATCCTTCAGCTTTTCCTCCGATTCGCGGCGAGCGGGGGATCGGAAGCACCTGGCGCCGTGGGCAAATGGTCACCGGGAGCCGGCCCATGTGTCGCGACTGCGCGCCCGGGTCCCCCAGACCGCATCCAGGCGCTGATCACGACCACAGGCCCAGCGGTAGTAGCGGTATTTGAGCGTGTTGTGCTCTGCGTAGTTCTGGTGATAGGCCTCGGCCGGCCAGAAGGTCTGCAAGGGCCGGATCTGCACCTGCAGCGCCGCCATCGGCTGGCCCAGCTCGCGGGCGGCCGCCTGCAGGCTGGCGCGGGCCTGCTCCTGCTGGGCCGCGCCAGCCGTGAAGATCACCGGCCGATAGGAACTGCCCCGATCACAGAACTGGCCGCCACCGTCGAGGGGATCCACATTGCGCCAGTAAGCCCGCAGCAGGGTGGAGTAGCTCAGGCGTGCCGGGTCGAAGCGCACCCGCACCGCCTCCTGATGGCCCGTGCCACCGGCCGAAACCTGCCGGTAGCTGGGGTTGGCCAGGCGGCCGCCGCTGTAGCCGCTCACCGCCTCCAGCACACCGGGCAGATGCTCCAGGTCGTGCTCCAGACACCAGAAGCAACCACCGGCGAACACCGCCTCCTGCACCGGCGCGGCAGCGCCCGCGGCCAGGGGCTGCGGCAGCACCAGCGCACCCACCAGCAGGGCGATCAGCAGAAACCGCCTGGCTACCGACAGGATCCGGGCCGGCCAGCCGCGTGAACGGGAGGTCATGATGCAGCTCATGCCGGCGCAGCCGCGAGCAGGCCATCGAGGATGACGTTCGCCGCCCGCCGGGTCACCCCCGGTTCACCGAGGGCCTGGCGCAGACGGGCATAGCCCTCCGCCACCCGTTGCCGCGCCTGGGGATCATCAAGCAGCGGCAGGGCCGCTGCCACCACCGCCTCGGGAGTGAGCTCATCCTGAAGGAGTTCGGGCACCAGGCGCTCGCCCAGGACCAGATTCACGGGCGAGATGTGGTCCACCTGGAAGCGCAGCAGATGGCGCGCCACCCAGGCGGTGGGTCGACTGACGCGGTAGCCCACCACCTGGGGGACCCCCCGCAGCGCCAGCTCCAGGTTGACGGTGCCGGATTTGTTCAGAGCGAGATCGGCTGCAGCGCAGAGCACCGGCCGGAGCCGATCGGCATCGGCGGCGGGCACCACCTCAGCCTGCACCCCGGCCTCGGCGAGCATCGTCTGCAGCACCGGCTCGAAGGCGCTCTGCCCGGCCGGCACCATCACCCGCAACCCGGAGCATCGCCGCTGCAGCTCGGCGGCGGCCGCCGCCAGGGACGGCAGGAGATAGCGCAGCTCCTGATGGCGAGAGGCGGGCAGCAGCAGCAGCAGGCGCTCGCCGGCCTGGAGACCGAGCTGGGCCCGGGCCTGATCCCGGGTGGGGAGGTCCGTCAGGGTGTCGAGCAGGGGGTGGCCCACCCAGGTGACGGCAGCGCCGCGGGCGCCATAGAACCGGGCCTCCTCCGGGAAGATCGCCAGGATGCGATCGGTGAAACCGATCAGCCGGGTGGTGCCGCCGTCACCGAGGCTGTAGGCCCACTCCTGGGGAGCGATGTAATAGGTGATGGGCACTGCCGGCAGGCGGCGTCGGATGCGCAGCCCCAGGCTCACGTTCGCACCCATGTAATCGATCAGCACCACGCCATCGGGAGGGGTGCTTCGCAGCCAGCGGTTGACCCGCCGCTGCAGGCGCAGGGTGGGCAGGACCAGCGGCAGCGCCTCCCACAGGCCGATCGCACCCATCGGCGCGGTGTCGGCCAGCAGGTGTGCCCCGGCTCGCCGCATGCGTTGACCACCAAGAGCACTGATCTCCAGGGGGATGGCCCGGCGTTGCGCTTCAGCCAGCAACGCCTGAACCAGCAGGCCCCCCTGCAGGTCACCCGACACCTCACCGGTGCTGATCAGCAGACGCTTCATCCGCGCCCCGCGGGCAGGGGGCCACGGCGACCGGAGCTGATCGAAGCCTCCAGGAAGCTCACCAGGGTTTCTGCCGGCGGCAGCAGATCCAGACGACGGACGGCCAGCAGGGCATCCGCAAGCACGGCATCGCTGCGGTAGATCTCGGACCACACCTGCTGCAACTGACGAGCCTGGGCACCCCCATCGAGCTCCGCAAGGCCGCTGCGCTTGATGCCGATGCGGTTCAGCCCCCGCAGCCGCCCAGGATGTCCCTCGACGATGGCGAACGGCGGCACATCGCGGTCGATGCGGCTCATCCCGCCGACCATGGCCATCGTGCCGATGTGCACGAACTGGTGAATGCCGAGCACACCACCGATCACGGCACGGTCACCGATCACCACATGACCGGCGACGGCCACACCATTGGCGATGACGATGCGATCGCCGAGAGAGCAGTTATGGCCGAGATGGCTGTAGGCCATCAGCAGATTGCCGCTGCCGATGCGGGTCTGCTCACCCTCATGGGTGGCGCGGTTGATGGTGACGCACTCGCGGATGGCATTGTCGTCCCCAAGCACCACCTCGGTGGCTGCACCGCTGTATTTGAGGTCCTGGGGTTCCGCGCCAATGCAGGCGCCCGGGAAGATGCGATTGCCGCGACCCATGGTGACCCGGCCATCGAGCACCACATGGGGGCCAATCCGGCTGCCGGCACCGATGCGGACCTGGGGACCGATCACGGCATAGGGACCGACTTCAACCCCCACATCGATCTGGGCCTGGGGATCCACCACAGCCGTGGGATGGATCCGGGTTTCCGTGGCAATACTGCTGCTCATGGCGGGCCTCAGTCGACCAGGGAGAACATCAGCTCACCGGCGCAGACCAGTTCACCATCCACCGTGGCCTCAGCGCGAACCTTGCCGAAGCGCTGCCGCTTGAGGCTGAGCAGCTCGCAGCTGATCACCAGTTGATCGCCTGGCACCACCGGACGGCGGAAACGCACGCCATCGATACCGGCGAACACGAACAGGCCCTTGGGCAGATCAGGCATCTGGGTGACGATCAGACCACCGACCTGGGCCATCGCCTCGACGATCAGCACACCGGGCATCAGGGGGCGACCGGGGAAATGGCCCTGGAACTGGGGCTCATTGAAGGTGACGTTCTTGATCGCCACAGCGCGCTTGCCCGGTTCGTGCTCGATCACCCGATCGACAAGCGCGAAGGGATAGCGATGGGGCAGCAGCCCCTGAATCTGTTCGCTGGTGAGCACGGGGGCGTTAGGGGCGGCGTTGGCTTCGGCGCGGGCGGCCGCGCTGGGCGTGGCGCTGGACGCAGCGCTCGGCGAGACGGTGGTGGCGGTCAAGGGATCGAAGGGAGAGAAGCCAGGGCCGCCGCCAGCGCCGTGTGCAACCCATGGGAGCCACGGAAGGCAAACACCTGCGCCTGGGGCAGACCAGCCAGGGCGAGATCCCCCAGCAGATCAAGGAGCTTATGGCGCACCGGTTCGTCCGCAAACCGCAGGGGCGGGTTCAGCCAGTGGTCACCATCACAGACCAGGGCGTTATCGAGAGCACCACCCTGGATCAGGCCCGCCGCCCGCAGCTGCTCCACCTGCTCACGGAAGCCGAAGGTGCGCGCCGGGGCGATCTCGCGCACGAACGCCGCCGGGGTGAGTTCGACGCTGTACAGCTGACGGCCGATGGCCGCCTGGGAAAACTCGATCGCCGCCGCCAGGCGCAGGCGATCAGCGGGCAGGGCCGCAGCAAAGCTCTGGCCCTGCTGCAGGGTGATCGGCTGGGTCAGAGCTGGAGCGGCAGCCCTCTCCCCCAGACAACGCAGACCCACCGAGGCGATCGCCTCCACCCAGGGCAGGGCCGAGCCATCCAGCAGCGGGATCTCATGCCCCTCCACCAGCAGATCGATCCCCGTCAGCCCCACGCCCGCGAGGGCCGCCAGCAGGTGCTCCACCGTGGCAAGGCGACCACCCTCCAACTGCAGGGCCGTGCAGAGCTGGGTCTCACACACCTGGCGCGGATGCAGCTGCTGCAGGGGCTGGTGCGGTGCCTGGAGCCAGCCGACCCGGAAGCCGGGCTGATCGCTGGGTTCGAGCCGCACGCGGGCCACACCGCCGCTGTGCAGGCCAACGCCGCTGCACTCCACGGATGCCGCCAGGGTCCAGGCCTGGCTGTAGTCAGCAGGCCAGGCCGCGTCACAGATCGCCGCGGAGGGAGAGGACAGCACCGTCATCAGAACTTCCAGCCCACGCCGAGGTTGAAGCGCCATTCACCGGTGAAATCCTGGCTGGCCACTTCCAGACGCAGCGGGCCGACGGGGGTGGTGACAATCAGACCGGTGCCCACCGAGAAGCCCTGGCCAGGTTTGCCGAGCTGGGCGCCAGGATTACCACTGACGCTGGCCTGACTGCCGAAGGATGTACCGCCGTCGACGAACAGTTCACCGCTGATGATGCTGAACAGGGGGAAGCGGTACTCAAGGGTGGCCTCACCAAAGCTCTTGCCGACACCGAGGTCGCAGTCGTAGTAGCCGCGCACGGAGTTGGCACCACCCAGACAGAAGGCTTCGTAGGTGGGCAGCTGACCCACGTTGGCGCCCACGGTGGCCTGGAAGGCGAGGGCTTGCTTGCAATCGGGAGTCTGGCCGGGCTTGGGGCGACAACCCTTGAAGATCTTCAGCCAGTTCACCGGGATGTAGTGGGTGTAGCTGCCGCGCAGTCGGTTGAAGGTGGGGGAGTCGGGGCCGACCGAGATGAACTGTTCGCTGCCCAGGCTGAGGAAGTTGCCCGATGTGGGGTTACGGGCATCGTTGAGCGTGCTCATCGTGGCGGCCACGCGCAGGCCCACCAACTGGTTGCGGGTGGCGCAGTTGTAGGCGATACAGATAATGCTACCAACATTAGTCTGGCCGTTGTTATAGGTATTACCGTTCATCGCATAGGGCATGGTCTGACCGGAGTAATTCATCGGCGTGACCTCCTGTGCGCTCAGGCCAAGCACCACACTCCAAGGTGCCCTGACATACGGATTACCACCATTCAGCGGGCGCACAACCTGCACGTTGCCGCCGACCCGCTGCAGCGCAACCGAGTTGCCATCGAGGGAAAACCAGTTGTTATTGACGCCGAGCGCTGTGTTCTGAGCCTTGGCGGCAGCTGGCGAACCATAGGAACCGACAGAGCTGCCATTCGGCAAGGTCAATGTGGTGGCACTGTTGTAGGCCAAAGCCGTGGCCGGCGCCTGGAAGAAGCCACTGGATACATCCGAAACAGTCACGAAGGAGCCGTTGTTCTGGCTCTGGAAGATCTGCGGCACCTCACGGCTCAGGAACACCCTCGCCCGGAAGGCCGTGCGGTATTTATCGCCCTTGATCCAGGGATCGGTGAAGGAGAGGTCCGCAAGGCCACCGAACTGGCCATAGGTGAAGTTGAGGGACAGATCCCAGGCCCGCCCCAGCATGTTGCTGTCCTGGATCTGAACCTGACCGAACAGACCCTGGCTCTGGCTGTAGCCCAGGCCGCCGGAGAGGGAGCCGGTCGACTGCTCCACCACCCCGAGCACGATCGTGACCGCCCCGGGAGTCGCTGGCTCCGGGCGCAGGGTCACCTTCACATCACCGAACAGACCGGTGCCGTACAGGCGCTTGATGTCCTCTTCCAGCTGACGGCGGTTGAAGGTGTCGCCCGGCTTGATCGAAATCTCACGCGACACCACCCAGGGCTTGGTCTTACCCCGGATCGGTTGACCCTTGTCGTTGGTGCTCTCACCCTCCTTGTTGAGGAACTGCACCTCGACGCCGGCCACCGTGCCCTCCCGCACCAGCAGCTGCACCACCCCCTCCGGGCTGACCCGGGTGGGTCCGCTGACCCGCGCCAGGGAATAGCCCTGATCGGCATACCACTTCTGCAGGCTCGCGATCCTGGCCTGGAGGGTGTTGAGGTTGAGCGTCTTGCCGTAGTCGGCGGCAAAGGTGTCCGACAACAGGGTCGGCGGGATCTTGGTCTTGGCGCCGACCCCCTCTAGCTCCACCTTGGTGAGCACCGGATTGGGGGCCACATTGACCACCAGCTGCACCCCAAGGGGGCTATCCACCGGCTGGATCCGCACATCGGTGAACCAGCCGGTGGCATAGATGGCGGAGAGATCGCCCTGCAGCTCCGAGCGGGTCACGCGGCTGCCGGGGCGCGTCGCCATCGCGTCGTAGACGGCGATCTCCAGCCGCTCGCGCTCGGGATGGCCCTCGATGCCGCGAACCACCACCTCGCTGATCAGCACCTTGGGTTCAGCCGGTGCCGGAGCCGCCAGTGGCTCGCTGGCCGGAGCGGCGGCGGGCTGCGGCGCTGCAGGGGCAGCGTCCGGAGCGGCCTCGGATCTGCTGTCCGGGGCGGGATTGGTCGCCGGGGCCGCCAGCGCCGGCTGGGCAAAGACGGCCGTTGCTGCCACCGCCGCCAGGGGAAGAACGCGGCTCAGACGGTTGCGAGTGGCAGCCATGGGGAATGGGGCGGATGCGGGCGAGCCGCAAATGACGCCGAACCTACCCGTCGAAGCGGGGGGATGGGCAGGCCCCCTGGACCCGTTTGAGAACCTCCCCGTAGGCCTCCACGACGCCGCCGAGATCCTGACGGAACCGATCCTTGTCGAGGATGCGCGCCTGGGCATCAGCCACCTGCAGGTCCCAGAGGCGGCAGGTGTCGGGGCTGATCTCATCGGCCACCAGCAGGGTGCCATCGGCGCTGAAACCCAGCTCGATCTTGAAATCCACGAGCTGCAGCTGAACGCTGGCGAAGAAGCGGCGCAGGCTGTCGTTCACGGCAAAGGCCAGCCGCTCCAGCTCCTTGCGCTGCTCCTCGCTGAGCAAGGCCAGCCGGGCCAGGCGGGCCTCGGTCAGGAGCGGATCACCGAAGGCATCGTCCTTGTAGTACAGATCGAGCAGTGGAGGATCCAGGGGGGTGCCCGGTTCGATCGGCATCTGCTTGCAGAGGGAGCCGAAGGCGATGTTGCGCACCACCACCTCCACCGGCACGATCCGCACCGACTTCACCAGCATCCAGTTGTTGGCCTGCAGGCCGATGTAGTGCGTGGGGATACCCTCCCGCTCCAGCAGCTCGAACAGGCGGGCGCTGATCTGGCAGTTCAGCTCACCCTTACCGGCGAGCTGAGCCTTCTTGAGGGCATTGAAGGCGGTGGCATCGTCCTTGAATTCCACAGCCACGCGCTCGGAATCCTGGGTGGCGTAGACGCGCTTGGCCTTGCCTTCGTGCAGCAGCGGTCCGTGGGATGGGGTCATGGCGGGGATGTGGCGTGGCCTCCGGGAGCGCGCGGCGAGCGCAGCTGCTGCTGCAGCTGGGCGGTGCGGGCGGCCTGCTGAGGATCCTGCCGCCTGAGCTGCCATTCGCTGTAGGCATCATCCACCCGCTGGCTGAGACGCCGCAGGCGGGCATCAACGCGATCGGCAGGCAGACCGGCCTGGGCATAGAGGCGGCGTTGATCGTTCAGGATCTCCAGAGCCAGGCCCCAGGCCTGGGCAGCGGCGGCCTGATCGAGAGCGCGTTCCAGCAGAGGGTCGCGCTGCTCCAGCGGCAACTGATCCAGCAGGGCCACGGCTCGCATCAGCCGTTCGGCCGCCAGCTGGCCAGGCATCGCCCCGGCCAGCAAGGCAGCAGCCGCATCCTGGCGTCGGCCCAGCACCTCCAGGTGGTCGGCGTAGACATCGAGCGCCGGTCGGGTGGCCAGGGTGCCGTCCTTGCGGAACTGCAGAGGCAGGGCCACAAGCTCGAGATTGGCGGGATTGCCGGCCGCCAGTCGCTCCAGGGTCTCGGCGGCGAGGCGATGGTGCAGGCCCGCATGGGCCGCACGCCAACGCAGCACGAGCCACTGCACCCGGGCGGGACCGGGGCTGGGGCTGTAGCGATCGAGGACCGTCAGGGCGGCGTCAGGAGCACGGCAGCTGAGCAGGGCATTGGCATTGATCAGCACCACCGGCAGGGGCTGCGGTGCCGGTGCCACGGTGAGCAGCCGCGCCTGCAGCAGGCGCAGCCGTGTGGCGAAGCCGAAACCGGCCGCCTCCTGACAGGCGAGATTCAGCTGGGGGATCGTGCCGCGGCGCAGCAGAGCCTGAAAGCGCACCTCAGGAGTGCTGCCCGGGACTGGTGGCGCCGAGGGGCCCGGCGGCGGCGGCGGCTTTTCGAACAGACGACCCAGAGCCTTGAGCGGCCCGCCCTGGGCATGACTGGGAGCCGCGGCTCCCAGGGTGCTCAGCAGGGGGAGCGCCAGGACGACAGCCAGGGGAATCGGCAGCAGGCGCCGGCCGCCAAGCGGCGAAGTAAGAAGGATTGGCACCGGCAGCGCTCCTCTGCGCCACAACCTAGGGGAACCCGCCGATCCTCCCCCTCCATCCATCGCCGCCATGACCAGCGCCGCCAGCCAGCCGAATCCCAGCCTCGCAGGACCGGCGCGGGTGCTGGTGGTGGGCGGTGGCGGCCGTGAGAACGCGCTGGGCTGGGCCCTGGCCCGCAGCCACGGGGTGGAACGGGTGTGGGTGACGCCAGGCAACGGCGGCACCACGGAACTGACGGGGGTCGCGCAGCTGACTGTGGCCGAATCCGACCACACCGGACTGCTCGAGATCTGCCACAGCGAGGCGATCGACCTGGTGGTGGTGGGACCTGAGGCGCCCCTGGCTGCAGGGCTGGCCGACCGACTGCGCCAGGCCGGCTTCGCCGTGTTCGGCCCCGGCGCCGATGGGGCCCGGCTGGAGGCCAGCAAACAGTGGGCCAAGGCCCTGATGCAGGAGGCCGGCGTACCCACCGCGGGCTACTGGCCGGCCAACAGCCTCGAGCAGGCCCTGACGGCCCTGGAAACCCAGGGCCAACCCCTGGTGGTGAAGGCTGATGGACTGGCCGCCGGCAAGGGGGTCACCGTGGCTGAAACGATGGACGAAGCCCGTGCGGCCATCGAGGAGATCTTCGCGGGCCGCTTCGGCGAGGGCGAGGGCGCCTCGCTGGTGCTGGAGGAGCGCACCGTCGGCCCGGAGGTCTCGGTGTTCGCCCTGTGTGATGGCGAGCGCCTGGTGCTGCTGCCTCCAGCCCAGGACCACAAGCGCATCGGCGAAGGCGATACGGGCCCCAACACCGGCGGCATGGGCGCCTACGCACCGGCACCGCTGATTGATGCCGCAGGCCTGGCTGAGGTGCGACGTCTGGTGCTGGACCCCACCCTCGCGGCCCTCCGGGCCCGCGGCATCGACTACCGCGGCGTGATCTACGCCGGCCTGATGCTCACCGCCTCCGGCCCGAGCGTGATCGAGTTCAACTGCCGCTTCGGTGATCCGGAGTGCGAAACGCTGATGCCCCTGCTCGGGCCCGAGCTGGCGGCCGTGCTGCTCGCCTGCGCCCGCGGCCGTCTCGATCAGGCGCCGGAGCTGACGATCGCACCGCGCTGCAGCGCCTGCGTGATCGCCGCTGCCGAAGGCTATCCGGGTGAGATCCGCAAGGGCGATCCGATCGACAGCCAGCTGCAGAACCGTGACGACCTGCAGCTGTTCCATGCCGGCACGCGACGGCTGGAGGACGGGCGCTGCGTCAGCAGCGGCGGCCGCGTGCTGGCCCTGGTGGCCCAGGCCGACGACTTCGACGCGGCCTTCGCCCAGGCCTACGCGGGACTGGCCCAGGTGCAGTTTGAGGGCATGACCTACCGCCGCGACATCGGCCATCAGGTGCGCCGCGCCTAGGGTGCCGCCTCGATCCAGACCACAGCGCTGGACTCCGCTCCATCCGCAACCGCCGTCGTGACCAGCGTCAGCTCACCGACCGCTCCCAGCGCCCGCGACGGCAGTGCCGGCCCGCGACGCAGCCTCTGGCAGCGACTGGCGCGCTGGTGGGCCGAATTCACGCTGCAGACCAAGCTGCTGGCGGCCGCCACCCTGGTGGTGAGCCTGATGATGACGGGCATCACCTTCTTCGC
>Ga0129333_10003632_pt1 | contig 14464 bp, 11 predicted proteins | sample CPB6_08_DNA_FD_94474 | JGI IMG/M metagenome (GOLD analysis project Ga0129333, IMG submission 94474) | Freshwater to marine salinity gradient microbial communities from Chesapeake Bay, USA - CPBay_Sum_0.6_0.8_DNA | ecosystem: Environmental > Aquatic > Marine > Coastal | place: USA: Chesapeake...
AAGGCTCCTCGGATCGGGCCTTCGGTCGGTGGTCGATCAGCGAGCGTTTCCTCACCGCGAACGGCACGCGCGGAATCCTTCTGGCGGAGTACCACGATGGATTCGTGCAGGAGAACGGCCAATGGCTGTTCTCTCGTCGCCTGTTGAAGCCGCACTACCAGGGGCCCGCCGACTTGTCGGGCGAATTCCGCAACTCCGGTGACGGCCTGCGGGCCGGCGGCGAGTTCCCCGATGTGTGATCGCTCGACGACCCTGCTCTAGCGTCCGTCCATGCCTGCATTCGCGACCGAGCTCGCCAACGAACGTCCCCACGAGACGGCGGTGCGCGATCCGCGCCGAACGTACGGGTGGGCCGAAGTCGGCGACATCCTCAATCGCACCGCCAACATCGCGTTGAACACCGATCTCGGGCCACGTCGGCGAGTGGCGGTGTTCGCCGAGAACGCCGCCGAGACGGCTTTCGCCCATCTGGGTTGTCTGCTCGGAAGTGCGTCGACCGTGCCGGTGAACTTTCACCTCACGGCCGAAGAGGCGGCCTACATACTCGTCGACTCGGATTCCCGGATCGTCTTCGTCGGACCGGAGACAGTCGATCGGGGAGTCGCGGCCGCCGAACTCGCCCGAGCCGAAGGAGCGACCATCGACGTGGTGGGCTGGGACGTCGATCATCCGGGCGTGACCCCGTGGCGCGAGTGGCTCGATCGCGGCGATCCGTCGGATCCTCCGCTCGACGTGAAGCCGCGGGCCAACTTGCTCTACACCTCGGGTACGACCGGCCGGCCGAAAGGAACCGAATTGCCGCCCACCATGTTCGCCGGTGGTGACACCATGGCCGAACATCTCGAGGGCATGAAGGCCAATCGCTTCGCGGCCTTCGGTACACATCTCGTGGTCGGTCCGATGTACCACACCGGACCGCTCAATGGGATGCGTCTTCTGGTGCGTGGAGTGCCGATGGTGATCCTGGCCAAGTTCGACGCCGAGAAGACTCTCGCCGCGATCCACGAACATCGCACCGAGTCGTCGGTGATGGTGCCCACCCATTTCGTGCGACTCCTCGCTCTTCCCGACGAGGTGAAGAAGAAGTACGACGTGTCGTCGATGAAGCTGGCCGCGCACACCGGCGCGTCATGTCCGGTCGACGTGAAAAGGGCCATGATCGAATGGTGGGGACCGATCTTCATCGACGCCTACGGTGCGACCGAGGTGGGAACCACGTGTCAGATCTCGAGTCAGGAGTGGCTCGAACACCCCGGCTCGGTCGGACGCCCGATTCCGCCGTTCTCGGTGCGAGTGCTCGACGACGACGGAAACGACGTCGCGGCCGGAGTCGAGGGGCGTCTCTTCTTCGTGGACGCCACGGGACGTGGCGTGATCTACCCGAACGATCCCGAGAAGACTGCGGCGGCGAACATCGCGCCGGGTGTCTTCACTCTCGGCGAGATCGGCTACGTCGACGCGGAGGGGTACGTGTACATCACCGATCGTTTCTCCGACATGGTCGTGTCGGGAGGGGTCAACATCTATCCGGCCGAGGCTGAGCAGGTGTTGGTGCAACACCCCGCCGTCCTCGACGTGGCGTGCATCGGTGTTCCGCATCCCGAGATGGGCGAGGAGTTGAAGGCACTCGTGATGCTGCGCGAGGGAGTCGCCACCCCTGATCCGACCGACATCCTCGGCTTCTGTCGTGAGCGATTGAGTCACTACAAGTGCCCACGCACGGTCGAGTACGTCGACGACCTCGGTCGCAACACGATGGGCAAGATCAACAAGCGCAAACTTCGTGCGCCCTACTGGGAGAAGTGAGACATGTCCGAACCCGTTCTCGTCGTCGACGACCCCGCTCCGAAAGTTCGTCGCCTCACTCTGAATCGTCCCGAGAAACGCAACGCACTCAACGACGCGCTGCGCGGTGCTCTGTTCGATGCCTTGCGGGCCGGTGACAAGGATCGCAACGTCTCGGTCATGATCGTTCGCGGTGCTGGCTCGTGCTTCTCGGCCGGATACGACCTCGGCTCACCGAACTCCGACGTCGAACGCTCGAGTTCGTACGCCGATGGCTGGTGGTCGCGTCACGTCGTGAACAACTGGTTCGAGATGTGGGACATGTCGACGCCGATCATCGGTCAGGTGCACGGGTACTGCCTGGCCGGCGGTAGCGAGTTGGCCACGGCGTGCGACCTCGTCTACGTCGCCCACGACGCCAAGATCGGCTACCCCCCGGTCCGCCTGATGTCGCCACCCGACATGCAGTGGCAGACCTGGCTCATGGGTCTGCGACGAGGGATGGAAGCCCTCCTCACCGGAGATTCGATGTCGGGTGACGAGGCGGTCGCGGCCGGCTTCGCCAACCGAGCCTTCGACGAGTCCGCCCTCGATGCCGAAGTCGTCGCCATCGCCGAGCGGGTGGCCAAGATCCCGGGCGACCTCTTGGCGCTCAACAAACGCGCCGCTCACCGTGCCATGGAAGCGATGGGTATTCGGGCTGGAATCCGGGCCACGGCCGAGATCCAGGCCCTCGGATTCCATCAGCGATCGTCGATGGAGTACATGTCGTCCTTCGCCACCAAGGGGGTCACGGCGGCGCTCAGCGAGCGGGATGCCCGGTTCGGCGACTACCGAGAAGGCACCCCTGACAAGTAATTCAGGTCGATCCTTCAGTCCGTCGAAAAGGACGTGACTTCCGTTACTGACCTGTGGATCAATTCTGATAGAAACGTGCTCCGGGGGCCGATGGTTCGTTCCCCGTATCGACCAATCAGGGGGAGAAACGTGACACAACGTCTACGGGGCCGTCGTACGGCCCTTGCCATGGTGGCGGCACTGGGACTGTTCGCCGCTGCGTGTAGTGAAGACGACGGCGGTTCGGACGCACCGGCGACCAAAGCACCGTCATCGGAAGCTCCGAGCACCGAGGCACCTTCGGGTACCGAGGCTCCGGAGGCTCCGGCGGGCGAACTGCCGGTTCAGCAGGTCTCGATCGACACCGGTATCGCCTACACCGGTGGACCCGGTGGCGCGGCCTCGGGTGACCCGATCTACATCGGTTACGTGAACCAGGAAGGTGGAACCCCGGCGTTCCCCGAAGCCTCCGTCGGCGTCGACGCGGGTGTCTGGTTCATCAACACTTTCTTGGGCGGCGTGGGTGGCCGTCCGATCGAGCTCGTCAAGTGCTTCGTGACCAAGGAAGAGGACGGTCAGAAGTGTGGTCAGGAAATGTTGGCCAATGACGACGTGCAGGCGGTTCTTGTCGGCGCGATGCTCAACGGCAATGCTCCACTCCTCGACACTCTGAAGGACAAGAAGCCTGTCTTCCTGCCCAACCCGGTCACCACGCCTGAGTTCCTCGCCACCGACGCTTTTGCGTTCACGCCCGGCTCGCCCGGTGTGATCCAGGGTCTGGCGGTCTTCGCGGCCAAGTACGTGCCCGAGATCGAAGGCAAGGAAGTCACCAAGGTCGCCGTCGTGTACAACGACAACCCGGCTGGAACCGTGGCTTTCGAGGCCCTCACCAAGCCGATCCTCGAGAGTCTCGGGGTGGAAGTCACCGGTGTGCCGGTGGCCGACACGGCTGGTGCGACCGAAATGGCAACGGCCATTCAGTCCTCGGGTGCCGACTCGGCTGACGTGTTCTACCCGCTCGTGACCATCCAGGGTTGCATCGGTGTCTACGACGCCTTGAAAACCCTCGAAATCGACACCACCGTCGTGACCACTGGTCTCTGCTTCGGTGTGCCGATGCAGGATCACCTCGCGGCCGCTGGTGAAGAGGGCAACCTGCCCGACGGCTGGTACTTCGGTGGCTACGGCTTCGCCTACGAGATCCCGGGCAACCCGGAGAACGACGCCTACATCGACGCAGCCCTGTCCTGGGCCAGGGAAACCGGCGTGGAGAACCCCGAGTACACCGGTTTCGGTGGCCCGACCTTCGGCTCGCTCATCACGCTCGTGAAGTTCATGAACGAGGGTGCGACCGATGCCGCTGCGATTCGCGACGCTGCCAAGGCCTTCGTGGGTCCGATGTGGGCCGGTGTGGGTGACTTCAAGTGCGGTGGCAACCCCACCTTCCCGTCGCTCTGTGGTTTCTCGATCGGTATCCAGCAGCAGCAGGGCACCGAGTACGTCTCGATCGCCGACGGCTACAACGGCAAGGCGATCAACCCGATCGAAGAATTGGCCGCCGGCTGATTCCTCCTTCGGAGAGCAAGTAGTTCCGGAGGGTGCGGGGTTCGTCCCCGCACCCTCCACCTATTCGTTGCGGTGGCCGATACGGGGTGGCCACCGTTCTTCTCGGGGGAGTGCGTATGGAGCAGGCACCGAAGTCGTTCGTGAAGCGACAGAAGGTTCTCATCGGCGTCGCAGTCGTGATCGCGGTCTTTGCGATTCTGTACGCCTGGGACGCGCGTCAATTGGCGCCGATGTTCTCCAACATCGGTACCGGCGCCCTGATGGCGGCGGTGGGTCTCGGTGTGGTGCTCACCTTCCGAGGATCCGGCGTCGTGAACTTCGCCAACGGTGTGATCACCGTGTTCGTGGCCTACTGGTACTACGGGTTGCGGATGGAAGGAAAGTTCTACGTTCCACCGTTGCCCAATCCTCTCGTCGTCGCCGAGATCCCGGTCAATTGGTTCCGCGAGGAGGGTAAATACCTCGATCTGCCGAACTGGCCAACCGTGATCGACATGCCCGGAGACCGTTTGACCACGTTCGCCGCGATGGTCATCGCCCTTCTGGTGGCGGTGCTTCTCGGTCTCTTCTTGCATTTCGTGATCTTCAAACCGTTGCGCAACGCGCCGGTGCTGGCCAAGGTCGTGACCACGGTCGGCCTCTTCGTCGTCCTGCAGGAATTCATGCGCATTCGCTTCGGTGAGCTCGCCAAGACGGGTGTGCAGTTTCCGTTGCCGAGCGGCAAGGTCGATCTGCCGGGTCAGTTGCCGATCATTCCCAAGAACCAGTTGTTCCTGGTCGCGGTGGTGACGGTGATCGCCGTGGGTTTGTGGGCTCTGTTCAAGTACACGCGTTTCGGTCTGGCGACGCGCGCCGCGGCCGAGAACGAAAAAGGTGCGATCGTCTTGGGCTTCTCGCCCGACTTCCTGGCCGGGGCCAACTGGGTCCTGTCGACGCTGATCGCCGGCCTGCTCGGCATTCTGGCTTCGCCGATCACCAACCTCGACACGATCACGTTGCCACTTCTCATCGTGCCGGCCCTCGGCGCCGCGTTGTTGGCCAACTTCAGTTCGTTCGGTCTCACCGTGGCCGCAGGTGTGGGCATCGCCATGCTCCAGGGCTGGATCCAGTACCAAGGAGCCCAGACCTGGTTCCCCAGGGGCGTGCTGCCGACTGCCGGCCTCACGCAAGCCCTTCCGTTCTTCGTGATCGTGGTGGCCATGTTCTTGCGCGGCAAGTCGCTGCCGGTGCGTGGTGCGGTCTCGGTGGGCAAGATGCCCTTCGCCGCCGCACCGAAACACGTGCTCCCTCTCACACTCATCTCGTCCGCCGCCGTGATCGCCTTGTTGTTCGGCTGGAACTACGACTGGCGCCAGTCGACGATCAACACGCTCGTGGCCACGGTCATTGCGTTGTCGCTGGTGGTGCTGGTCGGCTTCGTTGGTCAGATCTCTCTCGCTCAGATGGCGCTGGCCGGAACGGCCGGCTTCTTCATGTCGAAGTACTTCGAGGATCTGCCCTTTCCGATCGCTCCGATCATCGGTGCGTTCGTCGCCGCCATCTTCGGAGCCGTCGTCTCGATTCCGGCTCTTCGACTACGAGGCGTGAACCTGGCCGTGATCACGTTGTCGGCGGCGGTGGCGATCGAGCAACTCGTCTTCAAGAACAAGACCTTCGCTGGTGAACTGGGCGCTCTTCCGGTCAAGCCACCCGAGATCGGCGGCAAGGATTTCGGCCCCAACAACACGGCTCTCAAGGTCTTCGGCCTGAAGGGCAAGGACGACATTCCACCGAACGTGTGGTTCGGCATCGTGTGTCTGGTGTTCGTGATCATCCTGTGTCTGATGGTCGTCAACGTGCGCCGCTCCAACACCGGCCGACAGTTCCTGGCGGTGCGTTCCAACGAACGGGCGGCGGCCGCCGCTGGCATCGACGTGGCCCGCACCAAGATCCTGGCCTTCGGTCTGGCCGCTTTCATCGCCGGACTCGGTGGAACGTTGTCGGGTTACCGATTCGGATCGGTGACCCCGGCTTATTTCGGCGCCTTTGCATCGCTCACCTTCCTGTCATTTGCCTACCTGGGCGGCATCGCGTCGGTGAGTGGTGCGGTTCTGGCCGGTTTCGTGGCTCCCAATGGGATCAACTTCAACTTCTTGGAGAACATCCTGCACATCGATCAGGGCTACGCGACACTCATCGGCGGTATCGGTCTCATCATCACCGCCGTTCAGAACCCGGAGGGCTTGGCTGGCGCACCGCGTCTGATCAAACAGCGAAAGATCGACAAGGCAGTTCGAAAAGCGGCGACAGCCGAACGAAGTACAGTGAGTTCGAACCAGGGGGAGGGTTCCGTATGAGTCTGCTTCAGACGACGGGCATGTCTGTCACCTTCGGCGGCCTGCGGGCCGTCAACGACGTCGACCTGACCGTCGAGAAGGGCAAGTTGGTCGGGTTGATCGGCCCCAACGGCGCCGGCAAGACCACCTTCATCGACGGCATCACCGGATTCGTGCCGACGACCGGTCGTATCGAGTTCAATGGCCGTGACATCACGGCCCTGCCCGTGCACAAGCGGGCTCGACTCGGTCTCGGTCGCACCTGGCAGTCGCTCGAACTCTTCGACGACCTCACCATCGAAGAGAACGTGCAGGTGGCGTCCGAGCGACAGACCACCAAGAATTTCCTTCTCGATCTCGTGCGACCCAATCGCGATCGTGATCGATCGGGTGTCCAGTTCGCCTTCGACGTCCTGGGTATCGGCGACCTCGCCAAGAAGTACCCGAACGAGATCAGCCAGGGCCAACGCAAGTTGGTGTCGGCGGCCCGCGCCCTGGCCGCTCGACCCGAATTGGTCTGCATGGACGAGCCGGCGGCCGGTCTCGACACCACCGAATCGCAGGAGCTCGGCAGGCGGCTTCGTCAGATCATCGACGCCGGTATCACCATCTTCCTCGTCGATCACGACATGGGCCTCGTCCTCGACGTGTGTGACTACATCTACGTGATCGAGTTCGGCGTCAAGATCGCCGAAGGCACACCGGACAAGATCAAACGAGATCCCAAGGTCATCGAGGCCTATCTCGGCAGCAGCGCGAAGGAGGCCTGACGTGTCGGCACTTCTGGAAATCGAGAACCTCAACACCGGTTACAACGGCGTGTCGGTGGTACGCGGGCTGAACCTGAAGGTGAACGAGGGCGAGGTCGTCGCTCTGCTCGGCCCCAACGGTGCTGGTAAGACGACGACCCTCCTCACCGTGTCGGGCCTCGTGCCGGTCATCTCGGGTGACGTGAAGGTGTTCGGCAAGAGTGTCAAGGGTCGCCGTCCGCACATGATCGCCCGCGAGGGTCTGGCCCACGTGCCGGAGGGGCGTTCGCTCTTCTATCAGTTGACAGTGGCCGAGAATCTCCGACTCGGAGCAGCCAAGGGATCGGCCGACGTGAAGAAGGCCCTCGGATATTTCCCGGCCCTCGAATCGATCCTCGACCGTCGTGCCGGATTGCTCTCGGGCGGTGAGCAGCAAATGCTCGCCATGGCTCGCGCCCTCACCGTGAGCCCGAAGTTGTTGATGGTCGACGAGATGAGCCTCGGTCTCGCTCCGATCATCGTCGAGCGACTGTTGCCGATCCTGCGTCAGATCGCCACCGAAACCGGTGCGGGTGTTCTCCTCGTCGAACAGCACGTGCACATGGCTCTCGAAGTGGCCGACCGCGCCTACGTGCTGAGCCATGGTGAACTGGCCATGGAGGGCAGCGCTGCTGAACTCGCCAAGGACCGAAGCCTCATCGAGGCCTCATACCTCGGCGAAGGCCACTGACCCCGGTGTTCTGATGAGGAGATTTCACCGCATAGGTGAAGTTCCCGCACCAGAAAATCACGCACCGGGCATCTGTTTGAGGTACGACGCGGCGTCGAAGTAGTCGCGCCACAGCGTGATCTTTCCGTCGACCACTTCCCAGACGCCGTTCACCGGCAACTCGACCCAACCATGGGGCATCTTGAATCGGTCGAGGCGCTCGTTGAAGACCGTCGTTCCCGACTGAGCCTCTCGGTGCACGATCCATTCGATCTCGTTGCAGCTGGCGAACATCGGCCCGAGGATCCCCTTGATTCCCTCGGGGCCGAAGACCTTGATCATCGGAACGTTGTCGTATTCGCAGTCGGCCGAGACCATGGCGCAGGCGGATTCGAGGTCGTTCTGCTCGAGGGCGGCTATGAAGGCGTTGACGGTGTCGAGAGGGGTCATGAGGGGTTCCTGTCCTGGTCGGCCGGTGGTTCCTTGCTCCAGAGAACGTCGAAATCGCGTTCCACGCCGAGCACCTGGAACGCTCGCCCGAGGCCCACGCAGAAGCCGATGGTCACGGTGAGCTCGAGGAGTTCGGCGTCGGAGTAGACGGCTCGCAGTCGGGTCCAGAGGTCCTCGTCGATCGCCGTGTGGTCGATGGCGAAACGCTCGGCGTACTCGGCGGCCAGTCGCTCACGGACGGTGAACTCGGAGTTGTCGTGGTAGTGCTGGACGGAGTTGTAGAGCTCGTCGGTGAGTCCTTGCTGCATCGCCGATGCAGCGCGTGTGTTCAGTCAGACGACGCATTGATTGAGCTGGGCGATTCGCATGCGAGCGACTTCCCGCTCGCGAATCCCCAGACTCGACTGCACGTAGACCGCCTCGGTCATCGCATGAACTCCGAGCCCCATGTGCGGGGCGAGTTTCCACATGCGAGCGGCTTCGAGGCCTTCACCCTCGGGCACGTCGATCCTGGCCATGACTCCTCCTCGATGCTTCGTGAGAGTTTCGTACGACTGTTGTCTAGTGGACGTGGGACGGGTGGCTCGCCTCGAGAACGGAGATCCGGACCGGGATCGCGCTCTGGACCACCATGCCGGTGACCCGGTCGTATCCCTGGTCGACCGACACCAGGCGATTGGTGGGTGATCCGATGTCACGAACCTTCTCGTCGGTGAGAGATGATCCGCCCCACGAGTGAGCCATCGACACGACACCCCGGCGAACGTCGGGCGCCTCGGCCACGACGGCGTGCAAACTCGCGCGCGGCGACGTGATCTCGATGAGGCCACCTTCGGTGACACCGAGCTCGCGCATGTCGTCGGGGTTCATGTAGGCGTTGTTGGTGGTTCCCTTGGCGGCCAGACCGGGTAGTTCGGTGCCGAGCGAATTGAGAACGTGCTTCAGTCGACGACTGACCAGACGGAACGGGAACTCGGCCCATTGCTCGCTCACTGCGGCCGCGCCATCGGTCTCGTGGCGAACCTCGGCGAGTTCGTGAGCGATGTCGTCGGGAGCGAGAGTGAAACGGGCGGTGCATTCGGGATCGGCCTCGCTCACGACGATCGCTCGGTCGGGATGGATCTCCATGCGATGACGGCGGATCTCGTCCATGGGCATACGCGAACCCGCGTATGCCAAGTCGAGAATCTCGTCGTCCGTGGGACGATGATCGGTCGGGGCCGGACCACCGGGGAAGGCGAGCGGCGTGCCCAGTCGACGGCTGATCTCCCAGAACACTTCCCATTCGTTCAGAACGTCGCCAGGCTTTGGCAGCACGGCCTCGGTGTAGTTCGTATACGGGGCGCGGAACCAGCGATCCATCAGGTGCGGTACATCGGCGCGCTCGAGCGACAGGGTGGGTGCGATCACGTAGTGAGCGAATTCGGCAGTGGCCGACATGCGGTGGTCGACGACGATCAGGAGCTCGAGATCCTGCATCGCCCGGATGGTGAGTTCCTGATCGGGCCAGGCCACGACGGGGTTCCCTCCGCTCACGATCAAGGCGCGGATCTGTCCGTCACCCGGAGTGAGGATCTCCTCGGCCAAGGTGGTGGTGGGCATCTCGCCGCGCATGCCCCGCAGATTGCGAAAACGCGAAGCGGGTCCGGGTGTCGGATTGCGCGGAGCGATCACCTGGGCACGTCGTGGCATGTCGGGATACAAGAAGTTCCCACTCTCGACCCGATCGCCGGCTCGATTGACGCGTCCGCAGATCGTGTTGAGAACGATGACGAAGTGTTCGGCGAGGCTCGAGTGAGGGGCCATGTTCGGGCCGGTACCGCAGCCAGCCGTGCCCCGGTTACCGGCAGCGAACATACGCGCTGCCGCGACGACGTCGTCGGCCGGCACGTCGCAACGGCGTGCGACGTAATCGAGATCGAAAGGACGAACGGCGTCCATGAGGGCGCCGAGATCGCCGACCCACTGCTCGCAGAATTCGTGATCGAAGAGGCCTTCTTCGAGCACGATGCGCGTGATGCCGGCGAGAAGCGTGGGATCCTCACCGGGGCGCACGGCGAGATGGATGTCGGCCTGCTGAGCCATCTCGGTACGACGCGGATCGACGACGATCAGTTTCAAGCCGTTCTTCTTAGCTTCGCGCAGGACGACGAGAGGATTGGTTCCTTGCAGTCCGCCGGTCGGGCCGAAGCTCGACACCATCGGGTTGTAGCCGACGGCCAACAGAACGTCGGCGTCGGAGAAGTTGTGGTAGCCGGCCTCCCAGATTCCGGTACGGAATGGAGCCGTGCCCTTGGCCGGCTGATCGATCGTCACCGATGTGTAGAACGACGACGAGCCGAGACCTTGGTGAAAGGCGCGGGCCGACGGAACCGCGAGTGAATTCTGATAGCCGCCGGTTCCGGTGTAACTGGCGATCGCGTTCGGTCCGTATTTCTGCACGATGGCGGACAAACGAGCGCCGATGTCGTCGAGGGCGGTCGCCGACGCAACCGATTCGAAGGTGCCGTCGGGGCGGCGACGTTGTGTGGTGAGAAGGCGAGCCGGGTGAGAAATCTGGTCGGGGAGTTGGCGACCCTTGATGCAGGTGTAGCCACCGAAGAGAGGATCTTCCGGGACTCCGCGAACTGCCGAGACGCGACCCATCTGGACGTCGACTTCCAACGGGCAACTGGCGTGGCACACCCGACAGAACGTGTTGTGCGTCGTCATTGCATTCGGACTCGAGCCCATGGATGCCCCCTGCTCGTCCAGACGGCCCGGGATGGCCGCCTCGAAACGACCCCCGTCGCCTCGGCATTCAAACTAATCCCTCGGTAAGTTCGGGGCGAGACGGGCATCGGTTCTTTGGTCCCGAACGACAAGTGAGTCCCGAGAGAGGCGGCCGACATGGCACAGATCGAACCCTCCACCATGGAACGAGTCGATGCGCTCATCGCGCGCGACCAGTCGGCGATCGCCTGCCCGTACCCGATCTTCTCCGATCTGAGGGCGGCGGGAGGAGTGGTGTTCAGCGAGGCTTTGGGGGCCTGGCTCGTGACTCGCTACGACGACGTCCGAGCGATCCTGCGGGACACCGAGAGATTCTCCAGCCTGTTCCCGACCGGACCGCAGACCGGTGGCGAGTCGTTGATGAAGGGGATCATGGAGTTGATGCAGGATCCCGAAATGGCCTCGGTCCTGGGATCGGTGTCGATGACCAGGGGACGAGCCGCCGTGCTGCTGAACGCCGATCCGCCCGATCATCGCCGTCAGCGCAAATTGGTGAACCCGGCCTTTCGGCCGGATCGGATTCGCGGTCTCGAACCACTCATTCGCGCCACCGCTACGAATCTGATGGCCGACGTGGTCGAACGATTGAAGAGAGACGGTGAGGTCGACATCGTCGCGACGTTCGCCGTCGGTCTGCCGATGACGATCATCGCCCACGCCCTCGGCGTGCCCGATCACGACCTGGCGACGTTCAAGCGTTGGTCGGACGATCTCGTGATGCCGGTGGGCAACCACGATCCCTCAGTGGAGCAGGTGCGGGGGTTCGTTCTGTCGACCAAGGCGTTCAACGAGTACTTCTTGGCCCGGATCGCCGAGCGCAAGGTGCAGCCCACCGATGACATCTTGTCCGACATCGCCAATGCCGTGATCGACGGCGAGGAACTCACCGACGACGAGCAATTGGGAATGCTGACCCAGTTCCTCGTGGCCGGAAACGAGACGACGACCAAGTTGATCACCAACATCATCCGACACCTGGCCGACACCCCGGCCGTTCAGGAACGCATCGACGCCGATCGTGGCCTCGTCGAACCGCTCGTCGAGGAGATGCTGCGAATCGAGGCGCCGGTGGGTGGACTCTTCCGTCAGACCAAAGTCGACGTCGAGATCAACGGGACGTCGATCCCGGCTGGGCAGCATCTCTGGCTGCTCTTCGCGTCGGCCAACCGTGACGAGTGTCGATTCGCCGAACCCGACGTGGTCGACGTCGACCGCCCCAACGCGAAAGAGCACCTGGCGTTCGGTAATGGCGAGCACTTCTGCCCGGGCGCCGGGTTGGCTCGTGCCGAGGCGCGCATCGCGACCGAGGTGGTGCTCGATCGTCTGAAGAACCTCCGGCTCGCCTCCCACAACGAATTCCGGTACGGCGACTCCTTCGTCCTGCGCGGGCTCGAATCCCTGGTCGTGACCGCTGATCCGGTCTGAGTCGGCGTCGGTCGGGGTCTGATCCGGCGTTGGTCCGGGCGTGGCGGAAAACTGACCGGTGGATTAGTTTGGCTCCGGCGGCCGGGGGGTCGGCCGGAGTCGGCGAACGGGGGATCGACATGGAGGATCGGTGGATCACCGACCGGAATCCGAGTGCGCGGTGGCCGCACTACACACGGGCCAACGCTGGCGAAGTGCTGCCGTCGGCGGCCAGCCCGCTCAGCCAGCAGTTGTGCTGGGAGAACGGAATCCTGCTCGGGTGGCGGGACGGCTACGTGCGGGGTGGCAACTACACCGCGGACGAATTCACCGACGGCGATCCCGAGGTCGCCGGATTCTTCGGTGGCTACTTCTACATCAACTTGTCGAACGTCCGGATGCAGGGTGTGCGAAGCCCCTTGCTCTCGGTCGAGCAACTCGACCTGGCGTTCTTCGGCGACCATCCGGAGGTCCCGCCCTACGAGCCGCACCCACTCGACGAACGCCCCGACCTGGTCGAGGGCATCATGGGTCACCTCGGATGGGTGATGACCACGACGTCGGTCCCCGAGATCGATGCCGAGAAGAAGATGACGATCGACTTGCGGCGCAATCGCCCCGATCTCGGGACGGCGAGCGACGCCGATCTCGTGTCCCGTATTCGCACCCTGCAGCCGCTCCTTCGAAAGCTGTTCGACAGCCACACGCCGCCCAGCTCTGATTCGGCGATCGCGCCCGGAATTCTCGGTGCGGTGTGTGCCGCTCTCGGCGAACCGGAAACGGCGATGAAGTTGCTCGCCGGAATCGGCGATGTCGACTCGGCGGAGCCCAGTTACCGCATGTGGGATCTGTCTCGCACGGTGCGCTCGTCGAAGGGATTGTCAGCCGCTTTCGACGCCGGTGTCGACGGACTCCTGACTCGTTTGGGATCGTCCGGTTCGGCCGAGACGCGTTCGTTCCTCGCCGACTTCGATCGCTTCCTGGTCGATTTCGGATCACGTGGTCCCAACGAATGGGAGATCAGCGCTGATTCGTGGGAGACGCGCCCCGAGATCGCCTTGGCGGCGATCGACCGCGTGCGCTTCCAATCCGATGACGAATCTCCGCGGGTGCGTCAGCAGAAGAAGTCGGTCGAACGTGAGCGCCTCACCGCCGAGATTCGGGCCAAAGTTGCGCCCCTCGGTGAGGAATTGGCCGGGCAGTTCGAAGGAGCGATCGTCGCCTCGTCGCAGATGGCCATTCGTGAGCGATCGAAGACCAACATCATCCGAGCGGTCAACGAAGTACGAGTCGCAGTTCGCGAACTCGGACGACGGCACGCCGCATCCGGCAACCTCCGCGATGCCCATCACGTCTTCATGCTTCTCGACTCCGAACTCGAGTCGTTCGCTGCCGCTCCCGAAACGTTCACGGTCACCCTTGCGTCGCGCTACGCCGACTGGCAACAACTCCAGAAGCTCGAGCCGCCTTTCTTCATCAAGAACGGCGTCGTTCCTCCTTTGTCGAAGTACGCGAAGAAGGGTGTGTCCAATGCGGCGCGTGCCGTGGCCGGCGACGTCGTTCAAGGTGTTCCAGGTTGTCCGGGCTCCTATGTCGGTCGTGCCCGGGTGATCCTCGATCCTTCGGATCCGCGCGACCTCGAGCCCGGCGACGTTCTCGTGGCCCCCAACACCGATCCCGCCTGGACTCCGCTCTTCATGGCCTGTGGGGCCGTGGTGGTCAACGTCGGCGCCGCAATCAGCCATGCGATCATCGTGAGCCGCGAACTCGGCTTGCCATGTGTGGTGTCGGCAACCGATGCGACCGTGAGAATTCCCGACGGTGCACTGATCAGAGTCGACGGAGACACGGGTGCCGTCACCGTCATGGAGGTCCCC
>Ga0129333_10003633_pt1 | contig 14463 bp, 13 predicted proteins | sample CPB6_08_DNA_FD_94474 | JGI IMG/M metagenome (GOLD analysis project Ga0129333, IMG submission 94474) | Freshwater to marine salinity gradient microbial communities from Chesapeake Bay, USA - CPBay_Sum_0.6_0.8_DNA | ecosystem: Environmental > Aquatic > Marine > Coastal | place: USA: Chesapeake...
GTCGCAGCGCCGATAGATGAAGCCCACCAGCCAGCCGACCGCATTCAAGACCCATGGCGAGCGGGTCACGCCCACCGCGGCGAGTGTCTCGGGCCACAGATCGAGCACCCACATCGCCAGCGGCGCCTTTTTCAGCCGACGCAGCAGGATCGCGGGCAGGGCCGAGGTGATCGGCGACGTCTCCCAGAAAAAGATCGCATCGAAGCGACGGCCCCGTAGTTTCCATGGCCCGAGCAGGCATCCCCAGAAGATGAAACTCAGGTAGTTGAGCACGAGCCCGATACTGCCCTTGCCGCGGGGCCGCAGCGGCACCCGCAGCACCGTCGCGCCGGCGAAGCTGGAGAAGGCCTCCGGGTCGTTCCGGAAGGCCTCGTGAATCCGGCCCTCGGGGTAGTTCGGCCTGCCGGTCAGGACGGTGACCTCGTGGCCCCGGGCCACGAGGCCTGCCACGAGGTCGTTCACGCGGAACGTTTCCGGCCAGAAATACTGGGAGACGACGAGGAGTCGCACTGCCGGTCCTCAGTCGTATTCGCGCCACACGACGCGCTTCACGTAATCGGTGTAACTGTGGAGGATGCGCAGCACTTTGTCGGACACATTGGGCACGGCGTAGTCGGCCACGAGACGCAGCAGGCGGTCGTTCCCCCGGGGCTGGCGGTCGAGAATCGCCAGCCCCTGGCGGACGCGTGCCACGTCGAGCCCCACCATCATCACCACCGCTTCTTCCATGCCCTCGGGCCTTTCGTGGGCTTCACGGAGATTGAGCGCCGGGAAGTTGAGGATCGAGGATTCCTCGGCGATCGTGCCGCTGTCGGAGAGCACGGCACGGGCCGACATCTGCAGCTTCACATAGTCGAAGAAGCCCAGCGGTTTCAGCAGTCGCACGCCGGCGTGGAAGGAGGTCTTCTGCTCCTCGATGCGACGCCGGGTGCGGGGGTGCGTGGAGACGAGCACCGGCAGGCCCTGCTCCTCCGCCACGCAGTTGAGCACGTCCACGAGCCGGCCATAGGCCCGGGGCGAGTCGATGTTCTCCTCCCGATGGGCACTGACCAGAAAATAACCCGCCGGCGGCAGGTGAAGCCGCTCCAGGACGTCGCAGGCCTCGATGCGCGACCGGTAGTGGCCGAGCACCTCGTACATGGGGCTCCCCGTGGTGATCACGAGATCGGGCGGCAGCCCCTCGCGCAGCAGGTAGTCGCGGGCGATCCCGCTATAGCAGAGATTGACGTCGGCCGCGTGGTCGACGATGCGGCGGTTGATCTCCTCCGGCACCCGCTGATCGAAGCAGCGGTTGCCCGCCTCCATGTGGAAGACCGGAATTCGGCGGCGCTTGGCTGGAATCACCGCCAGGCAGCTGTTCGTGTCGCCGAGCACCAGCAGGGCCTGGGGAGGCTTTTCCGCAAGTAGTTTGTCGACTGCGATGATGATGTTGCCGATCGTCTCGGCCGGTCCGGACCCGGCGGCCTGCAGGAAATGATCCGGCTTGCGGACTCCGAGGTCGTCGAAGAACACCTGGTTGAGCTCGTAGTCGTAATTCTGGCCGGTGTGCACCAGACGGTGGTCGCAGAATTCGTCGAGCCGGGCCACCACGCGCGAAAGGCGAATGATCTCGGGCCGCGTGCCCACCACCGTCATGACCGCGAGTTTCTTCATGGATCGACCCTCATGGGAATCGTGTCGGGTCGGGAACGGTCGAAACACTCGTTGGCCCAGAGCATACAGACCAGTTCGTCGTCACCGACATTGGTGACGTCGTGTGCCCAGCCCGGAGCCGTCTCCACGATCCGCCCCTCGGCGCCGTGTACGGTGATTTCGTGCCGCTCCCCGCTGACGACGTGCCGGAAGGCGAATCGTGCGCTGCCCGCGATGACCAGAAACCGCTCCGTCTTGGCGTGGTGGTAGTGACCGCCCCGCGTCACGCCGGGATGGGCCGTGAAGTAGGAGCACTGTCCGCAGTCCGGCGTCTTGAGCAGTTCCACGAATTCACCGCGCGGGTCGGCGTGGCGGGGCACCTGATAGGCGAACGCGTCCGGGGGCAGGAAGCTGACATAGGTCGCGTACAACGCCCGGCGCAGGCCCGTGCCGACTCGGCCTGGCTCGAGCGTAGCGCGACTCGCGGCGAACTCCTCGATCATGTCGTAGACCGCACCGACCGTCGTCTCGTGTATTGGCTCGACGTCGTGATAACCAGCCGACGGCGCCGCTGACTTGACGAGTCGCAAGAACGACACGACGACGTCGTCGATGAAGGTCAGCCGGAGGGGCGCGTCGCGGTCATGAACGACCACCGGCAGGCCGCGGGCGATGTTATGGCAGAAGGTGGCGACGACCGAGTTGTAGTCGGGTCGGGACCACTTTCCGAACACGTTCGTGAGCCGGTAGATGTGGACGGCGGCTCCGGTCGTCTCGGCATGGCGCAGGAGGATCTCCTCGGCTCGGTGCTTGCTGCGGCCGTAGGGATTGTCGAGCGCGGCCTGTGTGGACGACGTGAACGCGATGGGCACGGCCCGGCCCGCGGCCTGCAGGGCCGCACACACCTCCGCGGTGAAGCCGGCATTGCCCCGGTCGTGCTCGGCCGGATCGGCCGGCCTGTTGACGCCCGCCAGATGAAAAACGAAGTCGGCTGTCGCGGCGGCGGCCGCCAATTCGCCCGCTGTCGACCGGCGGGTGATGGCGGTGATGCGGTGATGGCCGGCCTCCTCGAGGTGAACGCGGAGGTTCCTGCCCACGAACCCGTCAGCGCCGGTGATCAGGATGTGCATGGCGAGCACGGCTTCAGGCAGGCAGGGCCTGGCGGATGACGTCGAGCGAGAGCAAGACGCGTTTCACCTCGTCAACCGTCAGTCGCACCGTGTTGTGGGACGTATAGTCATCGCCGAGCGACACGTCCGGCCGGCCCTCGACGAAATACTTGTTGTAGTTCAGGTCCCGGGTGTCGGCGGGGATGCGATAGTACCGGCCCAGATCCTCGGCCCGGGCCATTTCCTCCCGCGAGACCAGTGACTCGTAGAGCTTTTCGCCGTGGCGGGTGCCGATGATGCGGATCTCGGCGTCGGGGCGGAGCAGTTGCCGCAACGCTTCGGCCAGCACCTCGATGGTGCAGGCGGGAGACTTCTGTACGAAGATGTCCCCGGGCCGGGCGTGCTCGAACGCGTAGAGCACGAGATCGACCGACTCCTGGAGTGACATGAGGAATCTGGTCATCTGCGGGTCGGTGAGCGTGATCGGCCGGCCCTCCTGCAGTTGGCGCAGGAAGAGCGGGATCACGGAGCCCCGCGACGCCATCACGTTGCCGTAACGCGTGGCACAAAGGACCGTGCCGCCACGGTCGCAGAGTCGTGACTTGGCCATCATCACCTTCTCCATCATGGCCTTGGAGAGGCCCATGGCATTGATCGGATAGACGGCCTTGTCGGTGCTGAGCAGGACGCAGCGTTCGACCCCCGCGTCGAGCGCCGCCCGCATCACGTTCTCGGCGCCCACGATGTTGGTGCGCACGGCTTCCATGGGATGGAATTCACAGGAAGGCACCTGCTTGAGGGCCGCCGCATGGAACACGTAGTGCACGCCCCGCAGCGCTTCGCGGACGCCGTCGGCGTCACGGACGTCTCCGATCATGAACTTGAGTTTGTCGCTGGCCAGGGCGATTCGCATGTCCTCCTGCTTCTTCTCGTCGCGGCTGAAGATGCGGATCTCGGCCAGGTCGGAATCGAGAAATCTCTGCAGTACGGCGTTGCCGAAGGAGCCCGTGCCGCCGGTGATCAGGAGGGTCTTGTTCTTGAACATGATGTCTCGCCCTGCACGCCCACCCGGCACGGCCGATCAGGATCCGCCCATGGACGACGGAGGTGGCTCCACTGCCCTGCCGTGGGACACGGGTCCGAGCTGCACGACTCGCTCCCCGGTCACTCCAGTGTAATCAACGCGGTTCGGGCTTTCGCCGGGCCCGGGCGGCGATCAAATCTCAGGGCTTCCGCCTCTGGAGGCGTGCCTCGATGCCGCGGCGGAACATCAGGGCCTCGGCGATCAGGCGATCGATCGCATACAGCCATCCGGCAGTGGAGAAGATTCCGCCTTTCACCACTAGGCTGTATGTGGGGGTAATGAGGATCATGAGGGGCGTGTTGAACCTCAACCAGTCCCGCCAGGTGCGCTGGCCCTCCAGGGCCCGGGCGGCGAACTTCTCCGAATAACGGAGCTGGCTCGCCACAAAGGATGCATACGGCTTGAGGTCGTTGTGCGCGAGTTCACGGCACGTGACCGAAACCCGCAGGCCCGCGACGAGCCGCTCGCCGTGTCCGACGGGCTGGAAATACGCCCGGCCGCAACGGAAGGCCACGGCCTTCGCAGGGCAGAGACTGCCGCGTGGCAGCGGCAGGCCGTCCACGTACATGCGGATCGGGCAGCGGACGACGTCGGCGGATTGCAACTCGACCATGATTTCGCCGATCAACTCCGGCGTCACCTCCATGTCGGCGTCGAGGATGCCGCAATACGGTGTCGTCGTCGACGTGGTGAGTTCGTTGTAGGCGTGACAGTGATCGACGTAGGCGTAAGGCACGACGTCCGCCCCTTCACGGGCCGCGATCTCGCGAGTGTCATCGGTCGATCCCGAGTCGAGCACGGTCGCCGGCACCTGTGCCCGGCGCAGGGCGGCGAGACACTTGCCGATATTCGCGCCTTCGTCCTTGCAGAGCACGTAAAAGTGAATCGGGGGCACCTCGGCTGGCGACGACTCCGCCGGACGTCCGCCGTCGATCGTGTGATTCACGATGCCAGCCCTCCCCGCCCGATCCCGGACAGACGTCCGGGTGAGGCCGCCATCAGCTCGCCGTACCGGCGCCGCCAGCGGCGGGCGATCAGCGTCCAGTCGTAGGTCTCGAGGGCAAAGCGCCGGGCTCTCGCCCCAGCCTCGCGGCGCCGAGCAGCGTCACCAAGCCAGGCGTCGAGCTCCACGGCGATCCGCTGCGCGTCGAGCGGCACGACGCTGCCGGCACCCGCGGCCACGACATCATCCCTGATGCCGACCTGGTCCGACACCACGACGGCACACCCGGCGGCCATCGCCTCCACGATCGAGATGCCAAAATTCTCGTGCTCACTTGGTAGGCAAAAGACGTCGGCGTCCACGAGTGCCTCGATCTTGCGGCGGCCGGTCAGGGGGCCGGTGAATCGGACCCGCTCACGGACGCCGAGCGCGTCCGCGAGCCGCTCCATGTCGCCCCGATAGCCCTCGGAATCGGAGCCGATGACTGCCAGCGTGGCGGCCGGCGTGCGCAGCCGCGCCAGCGCCGGGAGCAGATGTTCGACACCCTTGCCCGGATGGATGCGGCCCAGAAAAACGACCAGCGGCGCCGCGCCGATGCCCAGTGCAGATCGACAGCCGCCGCGTGCCGGCAGGTCGGCGAAGTCACGCATGTCGATCCCGTTCGGTTCGACCACGATCGGCGTCGGGCATCCCAATTTGCCGGTCGAGTGGGCCTCCGCAAGCGTCGTGCAGTGGATGGCATCGGCGCGGGCGAGCAGGCGATTCAGCCGCCAGATGCGGTACACGGCCTTCTTCAGCCATTTTCTCCGCAGGCTCCATTCATCGAGCAGACCGCAACCTCGGATGACGAACGGGATCCGCTCCGCGAGACACGCCCGCCCCACCTGATATTCGAGTTCTTCCCAGACGCCGTGCACGTGGACCACGTCGTGGCCCGGCACCAGTGTGCGCACCGTATCGATGAGCCGGGGATGCCGCATCAGCGGGCCGTGGCAGGGGCCCACCGTGTGCAGCGTCACACCGGCCGCTACCAGACGATCCGCGGCGGCGATCACGTCTCCTTCCCGGGTGCAGGCCAGCACCGTGACCTCGTCACCGGCCTCGGCCTGTGCGCCGGCAAGCCCCACCAGGGCCGTCGTCGGACCTCCGGAGCGGTCGGTGAGACCGGGGATCGCGTGCAGGATTCTCATGCGCGATTCACCTGCGGCCCCTGACGATCTCGGGATGGGCGAGAAGATAGCGGACCGTGCGCCGCACGCCGTCCGCGATCGGCACGCGGGCCGACCAGCCCAGCCGCTTCATGCGGGCCGTGTCGAGGTGCACCCAGGGGCTGTCCCCCACCCAGCCTCGCGGCCCGCCGCCGAACGTGAGGGCCACGTCGCGGAGCCCCAGGGCCTCCACCACCAATCTCGCCAGTTCGGTGACGGCCATCGAATCGTCGTGTCCCAGGTTGTAGACGCCCTTGCGCTCCGTATCCCCGGCGACGGCCATGAAGATGCCCTCGACTCCGTCCGTGACGTCGAGGTAGCTCTTCGTCTGCGTGCCGTCGCCGAGGATGTGAAGTGTGTGCGGGTCGGCATGGAGACGCTTCACAAAGTCGAAGATCACGCCATGGCTGTAGCGCTCCCCGATCCAGCTCACGAAGCGGAAGCACAGGCTGCGGATGCCGAAGTATTCGGAGTGGGCCTGAATCAGCGCCTCGCAGGCGAGTTTGCTGGCTCCATACAGCGAGGTCTGCAGCGGTGCGTAGGTTTCCGGGGTGGGAAACACGGACGGTTCGCCGTACACGGTGGCACTGCTGGCGAAGACGATGAGCCGGGCGCCATGCTCGCGCATGGCATCGAGGACGTTCCAGGTGGCGAGCGTGTTCTGTTCGAGATCGATGCGGGTGTCGGCGATTCCCCCGCGCACGTCGGCATTGGCCTGGAAGTGGAACACGGCGTCGCAGCCGGCCAGGGCGACGCCCAGGGCCTGCCGGTCGCGGGTGTCGCCCACGATGACCTGCACGGCGGGGTTCTTCTCGTGACGGGCCAGGTGTTCGCGACGGCCGGTGGAGAAATCGTCGTACACGACGACCGGCACACCCAGGGACACGAGGCGGTCGACGACGTGGCTGCCGATGAAACCGGCGCCGCCGGTGACGAGGGCGCGGGTGACGTCCAGGGCGGGGTGCTTCTCCATCAGGGCCGCTCCGCGGGCAGGATCGTCCAATCCCCGGCGGCATAATCCGTGCAGGGACGGCCGGGAAAGTGGATGTAGTGGACGGTACGCCGGCTGTCGGGGCAGAGCCACGCCCCCCACCAGTGATAGGAACTGTAGCCGATGAAGAACGTCCGGCAGCGGGTCATGAGATGCAGGTTGACCGGAGCGTCCTCGTTTCGCTCACGGTGGGTGATCGTCGTGAAGGGCACGCCCAGGCAGCCCGGATCGGCGAAGTGCCGCGGTTCCTCGGTGAACAGGAAGTATTCGGCCCCCGGCGAGCGGGCCGCGTGCTCGACGAGGCGGGCCCGGAAGGCGGCGATCACGGCCGCGGCGTCGGTGTTGGCCCCGGGCACCTCGTGGTAGAAGCGGATGCCCACGGCCACCGCATGACGGGTCGCCTCGATGCGTGCCAGTTCGTCGAGCGCCGACGGGAGCCGGGGAGGCGGCGGGGAAAGTTCGCGCCGCACGATCGCCGCCTGGTCGCGGAAATATCGCTCGCTCTGCCAGTAACCGCGCAGCGCTACGGAACGTCGCCGCGGCCTGTCGACGATCCCGGCCTGAAACACCGGCAAGCCATCCCGGTTCTCCTCCTGAACCAGACCCAGCAGCGCGGGCAGCGGCGGCAGCCGGCGAATCACTCGTTCGGCGGAGATCAGCAGCGCCGATCGCATGCCGGGGCCGATCGCTTCGCCGGCGATGGGGAACTGGTCGAGCAGGTAGATCCGCTTGTAGACGTGATCGCGACGGAACTCGGCGGTGTCGAGGATCAGCCGACCGTCGATCCGAGCCGCTAGGGCCCGGCCCGCGGCATACATGAACAGCTGATTGCCCAGCCCGCCGCCGAGGATCACACGCACGGTGGGGATCATGCTGACGGCCCTCCATCGACGACCGCCGCCGGCCCGGGGGATGAAAGATCGTCTCTGGCTCCAGTCACGATGCCGGCCGGGTGGAGGGACCGGCCGACGCCGGCATGACCACGCTGCGAAACCAGTCGGTGATCAGGTGGTTGATCATGAGTTGCATGTCCTCGACCGGGCCGTATTCGTGCGACGAAAAGTGCACGACGCAGTCGGCCGTCCGCGCCAGGGCGCCGCCCGTGAAGCCGACCACGGCCAACGTCCTGGCCCCCTGCTCGCGGGCGAAATCGAAGGCTTGGATCACATTCGGCGAGTTGCCGCTGGCGCTGATGCCCACGAGCAGATCGCCCGGATGCAACAGGTTTCGCAACTGCTCGGTGAACACGTGCTCGTAGCCGAAGTCGTTGGCGATGGCGGAGAAATGCGCCACGTTGTCGGTGAGGCTGATGACCCGGAGCCGCGGCCGATCCGGCCGCGCCGTTCCCTTGTTCAGGTCACACGCCCAATGGGACGCCGTGGCGGCGCTGCCGCCGTTGCCGATCACGAACACCTGCCGATCGTGGCGCCAGGCCTCCTCCAGCATCTCCATGGCCCGAGCGATGCTGGCCGGGTCGACACCCTCCATAAGGGTGCGAATCTTGGCGAAGTAGCCGGCCACGAAGCGGTCGGCGGCGTCCCCTGAAGCCGTCACGAGGCGTCCTCCTGCTGGAAGTATAACGTGCGCGTTCCCTGCGACTCGAAACGGAAGGGCACACGACGCAGCCGCACGAGGGCCGCCGCGACGTGTTCCTGCCGCTCCTCCGGCACGTCGAACAGGAAGAAACCGCCGCCACCGGCTCCCAGCAGTTTGCCCCCCACGGCCCCGGCGGCTCGGGCCGAATCGTAGATCGCGTCGAGTGCTCCGCTGCTGATGCCGCTGGCCAGCTTGCGCTTCAGCATCCACGATTCGTGCAGCATGTTCCCCAGGGCGTCGATGTTGCCGCCGCTCAGTTCAGCCCGCAGGGAGTCCGCCATGGCCAGCATCGCGGCCAGCGCGTCGACCTTGCTGCGGTCGTCCTCGGTGTTGCGTCGTTGCTCGGCGAGGATCGTGCGGGCGTTACGGGTGACGCCCGTGTAGAAGAGCATGAGCCGTGACTGCAGCCTGCGGCGGCTGTCGGGCGACATCAGGATCGGCTCGACGAACACGCTCTCGTCGGCATTGAAGCGGATGTAATTGAAGCCCCCGCAGGCGACGGCGTACTGGTCCTGCTTGCCGATCGGCTCGCCGAGTTTCTCGATCTCGACGTCGCAGGCCATCTCTGCGCAGCGCTGTGCGGAGATCTCCTGGAAGCGGAAGGCGTGAAGGGCCTTGATCAGGCCCACGGAAAAGGCGCTGGAACTGCCCAGGCCGCTCCCCGCCGACGGAATGTCGGCGAAGCTGGTCAATTCCAGCGGTTCGTCGACGCCACAGGCCAGCATGCACTCGCGGATCAGGGGGTGCTTGATGTCGCGGGTCGAGTCCACGACCTCCGTCTGCGAGTACTTGAGGACGATCTTGGCTTCGAAGAAGCGATGGATCGCCAGATAGACGTACTTGTCGATGCTCGTGGTCACGACGGCCCCGTGGCCGAGGCGGTAGAAGGCCCGCAGGTCGGTGCCGCCGCCCATGAGGCTGATGCGGAACGGAGTCTTGGAGATGATCATGCGACGGATCCCGCGAGGGTGGCGAGCAGCAGGTCGACGGCTTCGCCGAGCGTTGCGGCGTGGAAATCGGGCCGGGGATCGGCAGTCGCCGTGGGCCGCGAGCCCACCAGGATGCTGCGCACGCCGGCCCGGCGGGCGGCGAGCACGTCGGTCGCGCGGTCGCCCACCATGACGGCCGCCGCCAGGTCGAAGCCGTGTTCGTGGGCCGCTCTCAGCAGCATACCGGGCGCCGGCTTGCGGCAGGAGCAGGCCACCCTGAGGGCGGGATCGCCGCCGTCACGATGGTGGGTCTCCGGGTGGTGCGGACAGGAATAGACGGCGTCGACTCGGGCTCCCGCGAGAGCCAGTTGGTCCCGCATCCGGTCGTGGATCGCGTCCAGGCCCGCAGGCGTGCACAGGCCCCGGGCCACGACCGACTGATTCGTCACCACGACGACCCTCATGCCCGCGGCATTGAGCCGGGCCACCGCCTCGGCCGCCCCGGGAAGGAGGCGAAAGTCCTCGGGCTTGGCCAGCAGATCGACCTCCTCGTTGATGACGCCGTCGCGGTCGAGAAACACGACGCGCACCGGTGCCGGGGCGGCACGGGCCTGTTCGATCATCCGCCGCTCTTCGAGATGGCGGCCCACCAGCGCCAGTCGCTCCGGCGTTCCCATGTCCTTGAGAAAACCGTCACCGGAGAACCAGTGGCCGCGCAGCCGCATGCCGGCGGCGAGGGCCGCCGGAAACACGTCCCGCACCCAGTCGGATGGCCGATCGTCGGGAATCATGCCGGTCAGGCGGCGGTCGACGACATAGATGGCGGCGTTGGCGGCGTTGCGCGGGAATTCGCGGGGAGCAGTGGCGGGAATGAAACCCGTGATCGCGCCGTCGGCGTCGAGTTGCACGAGATCGGAGTCCCAGGGATGGTCGGATGGCCGTATGAGGAGCGTGGCGGCCGGGGTGGTGCGGGCATGAGCCTCGATCAGTTCGCGCAGGTCGAGGTCGATGAACACGTCGCCATAGAGGACGAGGAACGTCTCCGCCAGTTCGGCCTCCAGCCAGCGGGCCGGACCGGCCGTGCCCAGGGGCTGGGTTTCGCTGAACACGCGCACGCGCACGTTCCCGTGGCGGCCCGCAAAATGATTCCGGATCACGTCGGCCTTGTAGCCTGCGGCCAAAACGACGTCGTCGATGCCGGCACGGGCCAGGCATTCGATGCTGTGGGCCAGGAGGGGCCGGCCCTCCAGGGGCAGCATCGGTTTGGGCACGTCGGCGACGAGGGGGCCGAGCCTGGTTCCCCGGCCGCCACACAGGACGAGCGCCTGTTTCGTCATGGGCCGCCTCCGTCGCGAACGGCGGGTTCGGCGATCGCTCCCCGGTAGGCTGCGAGCATGCGAGTCGCGGCCAGATCCCAGGAGAAATCTCGCCGCATCCAGGAACGCCCCCGGGCGCCCATCTCGGCGAGCGTCCCGCGGTCGAGCCCCGTGGCATCGAGCAGGGCGGCCTGCAAGGAAGCGACCTCGTTGGCGACCCACCAGCCGCAGCGCTCTGACTCCAGTCCGCTCCAGGGGGCTCCCCGACTGCTCACGACCGGAACGCCGTGTGCCAGGGACTCGGCGACGACCATGCCGAAGTTCTCGGCGTGGCTGGGCAGCACCACGAGGTCGCAGGACGCATACCATGCCGGCTTCGCAGCCGCCGTGACAGCCGGTTCGAAGCTGATCCGGGGGAGGCCCGCGGCCCGGCCCCGGAGCGCGGCCAGGGCCCCGCCGTCGGGGCCGCAGATCCGCAGTCTCCAATCGGTCCTCAGCGGAGCCACGAGTCGCCAGGCATCGACCAGCCTGTCGAGCCCCTTGACCGGATGAATCCGTCCCAGGAAGCCCACGCTCCGCGGTTCCGCGGGCGTGCGAGGGGACGTCGTCGGCATCTCCACACCATTCGGCACGACCACGACCGGCGCCCGGAAACCCAGGGCCCGGATCTGCTCCGCCTCGGCCGCGCTCGTGGCCCTGAACAGATCGACACGGTCGAGTGCGGCGCGCTGCAGCAGGAGCGACCACATCCACTTTTTCCAGGCCGACGTCCGCCTCGAGCGCGGGTCGAGTGCCCCGTGCGGCGAGCAGACGAGCCGGCAGGGCGTGCCGGCGACGGCTCGGACTGCGTCGATGAGGGGAAACGACCAGAGGTTGTGCACGTGCAGGATCTGGGAACGGGTCGCGGCCTCCCGCAAGCCTTTGGCCAGGGATCGGGAGTGCGAGGCCACGGGCAGGGGAAACAGCGTCGGGGCATAGGCATGCACCGTGGCGACGCCGAGGGATGCCGCGGGGGCCAGGGTATGGACGTGGATGCTGGTCCCCGCACATGCGGCCTCCGCCATGGCCAAGCCACCGACGGCGGCCGCGACGCCGCTGGCGTTATCCGCGATCACGTTGACCACGTGGTCGACCCTGAGCACGAGTGGTCGCCGGGCATCCGGCCCACGCTCGGGACCGGCACCCGGAACGGGCCCGGGGCGGGCATCGCCGACGGCAATCATGACAGGGCCACGAAGTTTGTGGTGCGAAACTGCTCCAGCGTTTCGCGATAGGCGTCGATCGGTACCAGCAGACCGCCGGGAGTGACCCGCTGCAGCCGCATGCCCCGGCTGCTGAAGAAGTGCCAGAAATCGCGGAAGTAGGTCCGCGTGTCGATGTTGCAGCCGCCGAACTCGAAGAGCACCAGCCCGATGGCACGGCGGTCGAACATCTCCCGGGCTCCCTCCAGGGCGTCGAGTTCGTGCCCTTCGATGTCGAGCTTGAGGAGGTCGATGCGGTCGATGCCGTGCTCCCGGCAATGCTCGTCGATCGTCGTCACCACCACCGTTTCCGACCGCCCGAACGAGATCCCGAGGTGATCGAGGTCGCGTTTCGTCAGCGAGGCGATTCCGGAGCCCTCTTCGTCGTACCACAGGGTGGCAGAACCCATGGACCGGCCCACGGCCATGTTGTGCAGGGCCACGGCAGGCTCGGCGCCGTGCCGGGCGGCGAGGCGGGCGAACGTGCCCTTGCCGGGCTCGAAGCAGTGAATGCGATGGTTCGTGCCTGTCAGGGCCTGGAGCGTGGCGGCCAGAAATTGACCCTGGTTGGCCCCCACATCGAACACGGTGAGCGGCGCCGGCCGCTGCCGGAGCAGGCGAAACACGGCCTCCTCGCCGCTATCTGCGACCTCGCTGCCCGCACCGATGCCCATCAAAAATTGGGCGAACCGGCTCCCGAAGGCCAGGGCTGCTTGGGCCGGCCGGTTGGCCGTGGCCAGGATGGCGAGCCGCTTGAAGCCTGATTTCAATCTGCCCATGGCGTGTTTGGAATCGTCGTGGTGGGGTGGTCAGAGTCGGTCGCGGCGCACGAACAGCAGATCGGACTGGAGCAGCGTGCCGTCCGCCGCCTGGCTGTAGGAGCAGATGTCGGCGACGGCGAAATTCCGCTCGCCAAGGTAGCCGATCACGTCGTGGGCCAGCGGTTGGCCTTCGTAGAGTTCGCGGAACGACACTTCGAGCAGGACGGCGTCGGCCGCAGCGAGCACCCCGGAGGCACCTCGCAAGACCTCCAGTTCATAGCCCTGGACATCGGCCTTGATGAGTTGCGGTGCCTCGGCCTCGCCGCCGGCGACGAAGGAATCGAGGGTCCGCATTTCGACCTCGATGGGATGGCCCCGCCATTCCGGCACGGAGGCGCGGAAGGCGCTCGACTGATCGGCATGCTCGTAGAGTGAGAGCGTGCCGGCCGTGGCTCCCACGGCACCGTTCCAGGCCGTGGCATTCGGATGCGTCGCACAGAAGTCGGCCAGCGGCTGCCGGTTGGCCGGAAGCGGGTCGATGAGCAGGTAGCGGGCGCCCGGGAAGATCCTCATGCATTCGGCCGTCCAGGTGCCCTGCCAGGCGCCGACATCGAAGACCTGTCGCGGCGACCAGCCGCGGGCCCTGAGCTTGGCGAGCGCGGCACCGAACCCGGTCGGCCCCCAGGTGGCGGTCACGACCCGCAGGCCAATCGGTCGCAGGCTGGAGTTGACGGCCTGCCGAATCACGTCTCGGACATTCACGTTGGTTCACCGTCGCGTGGCATCGCGAACGTGACCGGGCCAAAGCTCATGCCGGGATGCCGACCCCGCGATCGATCGCGGGCCAGGTCACGGTGGCGATGCGAGTGCGATTCGATCGCAGAAATGTCGTGCCCATGAACCAGGCGACCAGGTAGACGGGGTAGCCGACGACGAAACTGTAGATGTACTCGTGCGCCATCGACGGCAGCCCCTCGTTCATCGACCAGAGCACACTGTCGCAGAGGATGGTGAAGCTGACGAGCATCCAGTAGGGGGACTGGGGACTGACCTTGTCGATCAGCCAGAGCAGCAACAGCAGGAAACAACTCGCCAGCATGCTGATCACGATCACGGGCGGATAGCCGCCCAGTTCCCAGGCAGCGCCGATGAACGACCGCTCCACGCCGTGCTTTTCGGTGAGTTTATGCCCAATCTGCAAGAGTGACGACTTTTCCTCGTGATATGGCGGCACGACCAGATTGGCGATCTTTCGCGGCAGCAGGCCCTGCGTCACCACTTCGGCCGCGTAGTAGGGCCATGACGGCACCTTGTAGGGATGGGTGTCGGGAAACATGGTGGTGATCTGATGACCGCCGGTGAAGAACAGGCGGACGGCGACCTCGTCCATCCAGGAGGCGTGCCAGAGCAATTCCGACTTCTGCGAGAGCACCTCGACACGGCGCTGCAGGTCCTCCGTGCCGCCGTACCACAGACCCAGGCCCATGCGCCTGCCGGCATTGCCGACCACGAGCATCACCACCACGGCCGCGGCCGTGAGCGCCATGCCCAGGGCCTTGCGCGGTGCCGGCACCCGGCCCAGGAAGAGCAGACCGAAGCTGAAGAACACCACCGGCATGAAGGCGTTGTACCGCGAATTGGTCAGCGTGTTGA
>Ga0129333_10003634_pt1 | contig 14462 bp, 9 predicted proteins | sample CPB6_08_DNA_FD_94474 | JGI IMG/M metagenome (GOLD analysis project Ga0129333, IMG submission 94474) | Freshwater to marine salinity gradient microbial communities from Chesapeake Bay, USA - CPBay_Sum_0.6_0.8_DNA | ecosystem: Environmental > Aquatic > Marine > Coastal | place: USA: Chesapeake Bay...
AACCTTGATCGCGAGAACGCCGATCAGGCCTTTGCTCTGATGAGTGAAATCCAGCGCGAGACCGGGACGACCTTTCTCCTGTCCACCCACGATCGCGAACTCGCCGAGCGTTGCGAGCGGCGCATCTACCTTCAGGGCGGCGTGGTCGTCGACCAGCCTCAGGGGGTTCCCGGTCGCTCGGCCTTACGGGTCATCGCGGGCGATCCACCCTCGGTCATCGATCGGACGCAGCCGCAGGACGTAGGCGGCGACCGCCAGCGAGCCTAAGCCCCGACGACGCGCGCCGTACGGTCAGACCCCGCCGAGGAAATCCTGTTTGCCGACGTCGACTCCCGCCTGCCTGAGCAGGGAGTAGGTCGCCGTGACGTGGAAGTAGAAGTTCGGTAGCGCCCAGCGCTGGATGAACGGAAGGCCATCCATCTCCAAGGTCCGCGTACGCAGGGGCACCACGATGTGCCGGGTCTCAGCGCCCTCGAGTTGGGAGGGCTTCACGGTTTTCATCCAATCGATGGTCTTATGGACCCTCGCGATGAGCTCTTCGAGCGTCTGTTCCTCATCCGGAAACTTGGGGGGCTCGAGCCCGGCCAAGCGCGCCGTGCTGTTCTTCGCGAAGTCGGTCGATAACTGGACTTGTCGCTTGAGGGGGAACATATCGGGCGCAAGACGCAGCCCCTCGAGCACCCCCGGTTCCAGCTTCTTGGCTTCGGCATGCGCCTTCGCCTTCTCCAAAATCTGGGCGAGGTTTTGGAGCATGGGGACGAAAAGTTCGGACGTACAGGCGTGAACGCTGAGCGACATGTTGGTCTCCGTGGGCGGGTGATTCTTCCTTGGTCGGTGGGAATGTTAGCCGCCGGCGACAGGCTTGGGGATTTCTTACCGTGATTGCCTTTTTGATTCTTATTAGAAACAATAAGCCTAGATAAGAGCCCTGGAGTCTCACCTATGTCGCAGTTCTGGTCTCCGGCCCATATGGCGACCTTTGCCAAGATCATCGACCTCAACGGTTTTTCCGCAGCGGCCCGAGCACTCGGTGTGCCCAAGGCTGCGGTCAGTCGCGCGATCGCAGAGCTCGAAGATGAGCTTGGTGTGAAGCTCATGACCCGCACGACTCGACGGCTTAAATTGACCCCGGCGGGTGAGCGTCTTCTGCCGGCTTGTCGGGCGATCCTGCAGTCGACCGACGATGCCCGCCGACTCGCCGCCGAGCTCATCGAGTCTCGGGGTGGACCTTTGCGAGTCTTGGCCGAACCGACCTTCGGGCGAGTGCTGCTCGCCCCCCTCGTACCTCGTTTTCTCGAGCGCTATCCGAAGATCACACTGGACGTGGAGTTGGGGGACCTGTCGTCGGAACTTCCCACCGAACATGACCTCGTCATCCGAGTAGGCGAGGACCCGTCGAGCGATCGGGTCTCCCGAGTACTCGGTGCTCCGCCTGCCATCCTATGCGCGACCCCGACGTACCTTCAGAAGGCCGGGGAGCCTGCGACCCCCGCAGACTTGGCTCGGTTCGACATGCTCACCCCGGAAACCCCGCCCGGCTCTCTATTCGTGCTTCGACTGACCCACGGCAAGCGTCGAGAAGAAGTCAGTGTCAGCCCCAAGTTGGCCGTCAACGACCCGGCGCTGTTACATGCCTCAGTCGCAGCGGGTCTCGGAATCGGCGTGTTACCCGAGTTTCTGTGCCGTCAGGGTCTCGCCTCGCAGCGCCTCAAGAAAGTGCTGCCCGATTGGCGCCCGCCCGAGCAGGCGCCGCTGTGCGCTGTGTATCCCGGGCGACTCGCCGAGGACGAGCGCGTGAAAGCATTCGTAGATTTTCTCGCAGCCAACCTCGTCCCGGCTCTCGCGGGTTAGAATTCGTCACCCCCTGTTTCCAAACCTGTCCGGCCCTCGCCGGGCAAAAGGAATTTCACGATGTACCGTGCTCCGCTCAAAGACCTGCAGTTCGTCATCCATGAGTTGCTCGACGAGAGCGTCCTACAGGCGTGCCCCGCCTTCGCCGATTACTCGCCCGAGGTGGCCGACGCCATCCTCGAAGAGGCCGGAAAGTTCGCAGAGAACGTGCTCGATCCGCTCTATAAGAGCTCCGATCGAGAAGGCGCACGCTGGACGCCCGAGGGTGTCGTGACTCCGAAGGGGTTCAAGGCCGCGTATCAGCAGTACGTCGAGGGGGGCTGGGCTGGACTACGCGCTTCGCAAGAAAGCGGCGGTCAGGGCGCTCCCACGATGATCGGTACGGCCGTCGAAGAAATGTGGGCCGCCTCCAACTTGTCGTTCAAGCTGTGTCCGATGCTGACGCAGGGCGCCGTCGAGGCGCTCGAGCATTACGGCACGGACCATCAAAAAAATCTCTTCCTGCCGAAAATGGTGAGTGGCGAGTGGACGGGCACGATGAACCTCACCGAACCTCAGGCGGGTTCGGATCTTGCCGCCATCCGCACGCGTGCCACACCCGAGGGTGATCACTATCGCGTGTTTGGTCAAAAGATTTTCATCACCTACGGCGAACACGATTTCACGCCGAACATCATCCATCTCGTCCTGGCGCGTATCGACGGCGCTCCGCCGGGCGTGAAGGGCATTTCGATGTTCATCGTGCCCAAGGTACTCGTGAACGAGGATGGCTCGCTCGGTGCCCGTAACGACGTGCAGTGCATTTCGATCGAGCACAAACTCGGAATCCACGGCAGCCCGACTTGTGTCATGGCCTATGGTCAAAAAGACGGTGCTATCGGTTATCTCGTCGGCGAGCCCAATCGCGGGCTCGAATACATGTTCATCATGATGAACGCGGCGCGCCTTTCTGTGGGTCTCGAGGGTTACGCGGTGGCAGAACGCGCGTTCCAACAGGCTGCCGAGTGGGCTCGCACCCGAGTTCAGGGCAAGCCTCCGGTTGCTCTTCCTCCGGGGCCTGCGCCCATCATTCACCACCCCGATGTGAAGCGCATGTTGTTGACGATGCGTTCGCAGGTCGAGGCGCTACGCGCCGTAGCGCTTTATGGAGCCTATCAACTCGACGTCGGCGGAAAGCATTCAGATGAAAACGTGCGTCGCGCTGCGCAAGCCCGCGGCGATCTACTCATACCGGTCATAAAGGGTTGTAGCACCGAGGCGGGTATCGATCTCGCGTCGCTCGGCGTGCAAGTCCACGGTGGAATGGGCTTCATCGAGGAGACCGGTGCCGCGCAAGCGTATCGAGACGTGCGCATCACGACCATTTACGAGGGGACTACGGCGATCCAGTCCAATGATTTCATCGGACGCAAGATCGCGCGTGATCGGGGTGCGGCGATAGCCGTACTCATCGCCGACATGCGTCGCGAACTCGCAGCGATCGCAAACGGCGATTCAGTCGTCGAAGCCGTGCGAAACGCAGCGCTCGAAGCCATCGATGCGCTCGAGACGGCGGTTCGCCAAGTTCTCGAGGCATTTGCTCAAGGACCCGAGCGTGCTCTAGCCGTTTCGGTCCCGATGTTGCGACTCACTGGCTGTGTGCTCGGCGGCTGGTTGCTCGCGAAGTCGGCAGATATCGCTGCCCGAAAATTGACGGCGGGTGCCGGAGACAAAGATTTCCTCCGTGGCAAAGTGGCCTCGGCACGATTCTATGCCGCTCATGTGTTACCGCAGGCGCTAGCCTTAGCCAAGGTGGTGACTGCTGGCGCGTCGAGTGTCCTCGAAGCCGACGCGGCAACCATCTGACTGGTCGGTCGCCATGAGCCATGCGCTTCAAGCCGTCTCCCGCCGCGATTTTCTCGCCGGCACCGTTGCGGCGCTGGGTGTGGCGAGCGGAGCGACTTATGCATCGCAGCAGGGTAGCGACTTGATACATCGACGCATCCCTTCGTCCGGCGAATCGATTCCGGTCCTTGGGCTAGGCACCTCGGGGCCCTTTGAGGTCGGCATCGACCCGAAAGATCGTGATCCGCTCTCCGAGGTACTGTCCGGTTTCTTTGATGCGGGCGCAACGATGATCGACACCTCGCCGATGTACTCCTCGGCGGAGGCTGTACTGGGCGATTTACTTACCGCCGACATGCAGGCCAAAGCGTTCATCGCCACCAAGGTCTGGACACGGGGCGAGCGTGAGGGTCTCGTGCAGATGACTCGTTCGATGGAGTTGCTGCGTCGCAAGAAAGTTGAACTCATGCAGGTTCATAACCTGCTCGACTTCGACGTACATCTGAAGACGCTGCGTCGCTGGAAGGAAGAAGGACGCATTCGGTATATCGGAATCACGCACTACACGGTTGATGCATATCCCAAGTTGATGGAAATCATCCAGCGTGAGCCCATCGATTTCGTGCAGTTCAATTACTCGGCCACGACCACCGCAGCCGAAGAGCGGCTGCTGCCGCTCTGTGCCGACAAGGGAGTGGGTGTGATCATCAACCGCGCATTTGACGATGGAAAAATATTTGCGCGCCTCAAAGATAGACCGCTTCCCTCATGGGCGGGCGATATCGATTGCAGCAGCTGGGCGCAGTTGCTACTAAAGTTCGTGATCTCGCATCCCGCTGTAACGTGCGTGATTCCGGCGACGGGTAAGCTGCGCAATCTCAAAGACAACCTCGGCGCTGCGCGAGGGCGGCTGCCCAATTCACAGCAGCGACAGATGATCGTCGCGGCAGTCGTTTAAAAACTTAATTAGTTCGTTCGCGCAACACGAAAGCCGCGCGTGCTCGTACGCGCCTTCGTCTCGTCTGCCGCACGAGCCGTTGAACGAATCGCGTCTACCCCGTTGAACCAAGAACCCCCGCGAACCACGCGACGATCGCAATCACCCGAAGTGTTGGCGATACCGCTGCTGGGTGCGTTGCGGTAGGTCTCGCTCCAGCAATCGAGAACCCATTCTTCTGCATTGCCGAAGAGATCGTGCACGCCAAAGGGATTCGGCTGGAAGCTTGCTGCGGGCGCCGTCCCTGCGAAGCGATCACGACAATCGAACACCGACTCGAGACCGAGCGATCCGCGACCCGTTGCGTCTGCAACGTTCGCGAAGCGACAAGCGTCTGCGGGATTCTCGCCCCAGAACCGCTCGCCCTTGGTGCCGGCACGGACGACGTATTCCCACTCTGCTTCGGTAATGAGTCGATAGTTGTGGCCGGTCTTCACGCCGAGCCATTCCGCGTACGCCTTGGCGTCGTCCCAACTGATGCAAACGACAGGATCGTTTTCGGTTTGTGGAAAGCCTGGGCTATTCCAGGCTGCTTGTGGGTTCGACCGAAATCTCTTGTTGGTATAAGTGTCGCAGCCCATTCCACCCGTCCGACTCGTCTCCCGAACGAAGCGAGCGTACTGACTCCAAGTGACCTCGGTCTTGCCGATCGCGAACGTCCCGGGGATGGAAACTTCGCGTGCTGGGCCTTCCGTTGGACGTCTCGCCTTACGGAAATCGGCCAGACCCATTTCGAACTTACCGGGGGGAATCACGATCATCTCGGGACAGTCTGCGCAGTCTCTGAAAGCCGTTCCCGCAGACAGTTTCTGCAAATCACTAATCGACTGCCCACTCGCCGGAATGAGCACGGCTGCATTCGCGGCGGTTACTGCGCCGCCCGCAGCGCCCCCTGAACCGGCAGAGGCAGGTTTGGCAACGCTGGGTGTGATGGAGGTAGGCGCCGCCGGGCCGCCACCCATCAGCGCACGGAGGCGGACGGCTGCAACGCCTGCGAACAAGCCTTGCGGAAACTGGTTGAGGTAAGCCTGTATTTCATCTGGATTCTTTGAGTCACGTACGGACTCCCAAAGAGCCCGATCATCGGTCGGCATTGCCGCGGCGAAAGTCACTGGCGCCGCAACTTCCACGGGGCGCGCCATCTGCGGACTTGCGACTGCGGGAATGAAATAAAACTCTCCGACCGTTTGGTCGTAGAGAGCGGGGACTTGTTCGTGACCGATCGACTTGGCGAGCGACACCACTTCCTGTCGCGTACGCTTCAACACTTGGTCGACCGGCAAGCCTGGTCGCGTCATTTCTCTGAGCAGCACACGAGTGAAGACGCCGTTCGGGTTCGGATCATCGGGGCTCAGGTTGTCGAGAGCCGTCTGACCCGCGCCGGCCGAAAACAGAATCATCTGGCCTGTCGCGGCGGTGGTGGGCGCGAGACCTCGTGTGCCCCCGATGCTACGAGTTCCCGTTTTCGGGAACGGATTGTCGCGACATGCATCGACGATGGCGACAGAGAATCGGACTTTCTGTTCACTGAGATCGTCGAGAACACGCTGTAGCATCAGCGCATCATCTTTGACCTGCTCTTCGCTTTCAGGGCTGATGTTGGTCGGAAGCAAATAATTGGCGGCGCCAAGCTGAACGCCATGCCCCGCGAAATAGAACACCGCTTCGCTACCGCCATCGAGCTTCGCTTTGAAATCGCGCATCGCCTGCCGCAGGGCGCGATCATCGAGATCGAGGCGCAACATGACGTCGAATCCCAGTGCGTCAAGCGCTGCAGCCATCGCCTCTGCATCGGCACGGGCATTTCGGAGCGAAGGAACGGTCGTATAGGTTTGATTACCAATGACGAGCGCCGAGCGCATTCGTCCGCCGGAGGAGGGACGCGGCACCGCAGCAAGCTGAGCGTTCGAGTTGTCCATCGTCGGAGCGGATGAAGCGGCCGGCGCCTGACTTGCAGTCGTTGCGGAAGCAGTCGTTGCTGACATTGACGCTACAGCAGATGCCTGTTCGGCAGAGGTCTGAGACGACGCGCTCACCGGTGCTGAGGTGGCTCCCGATCTCGATCCTGCGACCATGGCGGGGGAGGCGACAGTGGCCTCGGTGGTGGGGCTGGCAGTAGATGCGACGGGCGGTGTCGATGGCGTCGTCGACGGGGCCGATACCGGAGCGGCATTTGCGGTAGTGCTCGGAGTCTGCGCCGGTGCGGCGACGGAGGCTGTCGGTATCGCGGGGCTCGCTGAGGGGACTGGGGTCGGCGCTGCCTCGGCCATCATCACCGGGGCAGAGATTGCCGAGCTCTGATCGAAGCGATCCTCTCGCCACATTCCCGATTGAATGGGCTTTCCCGAGGCGTCGTACAAGGTTCCTGCGCCCCAGCGTTTGCTCTCACGGAATTCGCCGACGTATTTCGTCCCATCGGGCATCGTTTCCGAGCCCTGTCCGTCACGCTCATCTTCGCGGAACTGACCGATGTAGACTCGGCCGCTCGGCCACGTGTAAGTCCCTTGCCCGTGCTTTTCGTCATCGCGCCACTCGCCGACATATTTCATGCCGCTCGAGCTGGTGTAGGTACCGATGCCGTTGAATTTACCTTCCCGAAACTCTCCGACGTAAACGAAGCTTTTCTCGCCGGTGTAGATGCCCTGACCGTGGAACTGATCGTTGAGGAATTCGCCGACGTAACGATCGCCGTTAGGCCACGTCGCAGAACCCCTGCCGTTGTACTTGCCTGATCGAAACTCACCGACATAGACCGCACCATCGGTCGCCGTATACGTTCCCGCGCAGTTGTTCCAGGACACCCGCGAGGTGCCCTTACAGGTGGGCAGCGCTTTCTTTGTAGCGTCCGCCGACGGCGTCTGAGCAAGCGCAAGTGGGCCTGCGCCGGCGGCGACCATCGCTGCGGCTGTCAAAATCAGGGAAGAAAGTCGAGCGGCAAACATACGAATGCCCCAAAAAATAGCTCTTGTAATGACCTGTCAGTGTGCCGAAAGGGCGCTTTTCTGGGAAGTCCGGGCTAGCCCGAGAGTGGGAGCGACGAGTGGCTGCCTAAAACTAGGGAGGACACTTCATCCTCAAAGAATCACTCCATTATGAAGTAGTCCACCGATCTGCGCTCGGCCGCGCGGGCTTTGACCTCTGGAACGACCGCTAGATGCAGCGGGTGGGTCTGATAGGTCTCGAGAGCGGTCCGGTCGGTGAACTCGCTATAAAGCACAACGTCCGCGGCGTTGGCATCCTCGATGAAATTGATTCCGACCTCGATTTTGAGCAACCCCGGAATCTTGCCCGCGAGACCCTCGAGTAAATTTTTGATCGCCTGAGCGTCGGTAGACTTGGAAGCGCTTTCACGAATGCGCCACATGACAATGTGCTTGACCATATTTACTTCCGCAAAGTTTTGAACGCAGCGAGCGCCGACTCACGCGAGGCTTTGAGATCGACGATGGGTGTGGGGTAGCTCGTAGACCCTTTTCCGGAGAGCTCTGGGATCCAGCGTTTGATGTATTCGCCCTGCGGGTCGAACTTCTCGGCTTGGCTCTCCGGATTGAAGACCCGGAAGTAGGGCGCTGCATCGGCTCCGCAACCGGCAGCCCACTGCCACCCGAGAGTGTTACTCGCAAGATCTGCATCGACCAAGGTATCCCAGAACCATCTCGCGCCGTGCAGCCAATGCATACGCAAGTTCTTCACGAGGAACGACGCCACCACCATCCGAACACGGTTATGCATCCAGCCGGTTTCCCAGAGCTCCCGCATACCCGCGTCGACCAGTGGGATACCCGTTTTTCCACGCTGCCAAGCCGTAAGCTCGCGCGCATCGTCTCTCCAGGGAAATCGTGCGAAATCCGCACGCAAGGGCTCGTTGGTGGTTCGTGGGAAATGGAAGAGCAGATGATGCGCAAACTCTCGCCAGCCGATCTCCGCCATGAACTTACTGTCTCGCCACTTGCCCGCCGCATGCCAGACTTGTCTCGGCGAAAGTTCGCCGAAATGCAGATGAGGAGAGAGCCTTGAGGTTCCCGCTTGGGCCGGAAGATTACGAGTCTCTCCGTAATCTTTGACTGGGCCATCGAGAAACGTGTCGAGGTTCCGAGCTGCGCCGCGCTCGCCAGCTTGCCAACTTCGAGCCATTCCCTCATGCCATGGAATCTCTGGCATCAAACCGAGGCCCTCGAGCTCTACGCTCGAGGGCCATTTTGCAGGGGCGGCTATTTTCTTCGGAGCGGGTAGCGGCGCAGGCGGCTCCAAGGTTGCCGAAACTTTTCTCCAGAATGGTGTGAAGACCTGAAAAGGCTTACCGCTCAGGTTTTGGACGTCCCACGGCTCTACGAGCAGCGCAGAGTTGAAACTGCGTACCTCGACGTTCGATTCGCGTAAAGTTTCCTTGATCCGTCGATCGCGCTCGATCACGAGCGGCTCGTAACGCCTACTCCAATAAACCGCATCTGCCCCGGTTTCACGCAGTAATTTTTTGATCGCTGCAAGTGAATCATCGACTCTACGGATCACGAGCTTCGATCCCGCTTTCTCGAGATCTTTGGCGAGTGACGTCAAAGACTGGTGTAACCACCAACGCGAAGCCCCGCCTGGCGCCCACTCGCCTTCTTCTTCCGGACACCAAAGAAAAATGGGGATAACCGGCTTTTCACGGGCGATCGCAGCGCGTAAGGCCGGATGGTCGGTGAGGCGGAGGTCCTGTCGGAACCAGATCAGGGTGGCACTCATGTAATCAGTTCGCGTGGTTTGCGATGACGCGGGCGACAGCATCGATGGCAACGGTGCGCGGTGAGCTCTTGCGCCAGATTGCACCTATCCTGCGTGTAGGCACGGGTTTCGCGAACGGCTTGAACACCAACCCTTTTGGTGCCGCGTGACTGCCGCGAGTGGCGAACTCCGGCATCAGCGTGAGTCCTGCGCCTGCGGCGACCATTTGACGCAGCGTTTCGATACTGGTGGCACGAAAATCTTGTTTCTCGTGAACGTCGATTCGGTTGCAGACATCGAGCGCCTGATCTCGCAAACAATGACCATCCTCGAGCAGCAGTAGCGTCGTACCTTTGAGATCGTCCACTTTGAGTTGCTTGCTCGAAGCGAGAGGGTGATCTTCGGGAGCGGCGACGACGAAAGGCTCGTCATACAAACTCTTTGAGGCGAGGCCCTCGAGCTCCACGGGAAGCGCGAGCACCCCCATGTCGATATCGCCTGCGCGCAATCGCTCGAGCATCGTCCCCGTTTGGTACTCGTAGAGCATGAGCTCGAGCTGCGGAAGCGCGTTGCGTAGCTGTGGCGCTACGACGGGCAGCAGATACGGACCTATGGTGGGAAGAAAAGCGATCTTCAACCGACCTGCGAGTGGCTCGCGATGAGCTTGGGCGATGGCGACCACCTCGTCGCTGGCTTCGACGATACGGCGAGCTCGAGCGACGATTTCGGCGCCGGCGGGCGTTAGCAGGGCCTTTCGGGGTTGCCGCTCAACCAGTGGTACGCCGAGGTATTCCTCGAGTTTTTTGAGTTGCGCCGAGAGAGTTGGCTGACTAACGAAGCAACGTTCGGCAGCCTGGCCGAAATGACCCGTATCGGCCACGGCGACGAGGTAGCGCAGGTCTTTGAGTTTGATGTCAGCCATAGGGGGACCCCGATGGATCGATATACGGCGTCTATCGAAATAATGACATCAATCGACAGGGTTGTCGAGATCGGGTCCCAAGTCATCACCCCCTGCAGAGCTCGCGGCTCGACAAGGTGTCCCGACGGATCAGTTGGCGTTTTGCGATCCGCTTGCCTCTGGCGCGGCATTCCCCATCAAACGATCGACGAGCCGGGTGGTATGGCTGCTGGAGCGGGTGCGCCGTGCGACGAGCGAGTACACCGCTGGAACGACGAGCAAAGTCAGGACGACCGACACCAACGTTCCATAGAACACCACCACGCCGATGGGCTCACGCTGCTCAGCTCCCGCGCCCGACGCGAGCAGGAACGGGATCGCGCCGAAGGCGGTGCAAAGACTGGTCATCAACACGGGACGTAGGCGTACTGCAGCGGCCTGTACCACGGCTTCTTTGAACTCGATCCCGCGTTCGCGCAGCTGGTTTGCGAACTCGACGATCAGTACGCCATTTTTTGCTGCGATGCCGATCAGCATGATCACAGCGATCTGACTGAAGATGTTCACGCTCATGCCATGTAGTTGCAGCCCAAACACCGCACCAAGCAGCGCGAGTGGTACCGTCACCATGATGATCGCAGGATGAACGAAGCTTTCGAACTGCGCGGTTAGCACCAGGAAAACGATGATCACAGCGAACAGCAGCGTGACCCAAAGCTGGCCGCCGCTGCGCACGTAATCTCCCGAGTCTCCATCCCACATGAGCGTCGCGCTCGGTGGCAGCTCCCGAGAGACGGTCTCCTCGAACCATTGGATTGCCTCGCCCATGGTGTAGTCCGGAGCAAGTCCCGCACCGATTTCTACCGCTCGAAGTCGGTTGAATCGGCTGAGCTCAGTGGCCCCTGCGGTTTCTGTGAGCCGCACTACGCTCGAGAGAGGAATGAGTTCACCTGATCGGTCGGAACGTACCATCAGATTGGTCAGGTCCGTCGTCGTGGCGCGCTCGTCGGCACGGCCTTGCAGCACGACGTTATATTCACGACCGCGATCGATGAAGGTCGTCACGATGCGCGATCCAAGCATGGTCTCGAGCGTACGGCCTACGGTCTGCAACGATACGCCTAGATCCGCAGCTCGATCGCGATCGATTGCAACGCGAATTTGCGGCTTACGAGGCTGATAACTGCTATCGACGCCCGTTAGACCTGGATTTTGTTCGGCGAGTTGAACGAGTTTTTCGGACCACTCTGCCAGCGTCTCGTAGTCGGGTCCGCCGAGAACGGCTTGCACGGGCTTACCCCAACCGCCACGCATATTGCCGCCCGCCATGGTATTCGCTCGGACGCCGGGTAGGCCGCCCAGCTTACGTTGCAACGATGCTGCAACCTCCTGAGCCGAGCGATCGCGCTCACTCCAGTCGTTAAGCATGAGAATGAGGCGAGCAGAGTTCACTCCACCCGCGCCGTCGAAGCCGGCGGGGACGCGCAGCGTCACGCGGCGAACATCTCCCGTGTCGACTTCGCTTTGAGCGATCGCTTCGAGTTTACGCCCGTACTCAGCGGTGTACTCGAAGCTCGAGCCTTCCGGGGCCTGCAGCATCACGAACACTCGACCAACGTCCGCGGCAGGCATGAACTCCGTGGGTAGTGCGCGGAAGCTGAGCGCACCCACGAAGCCAAGACCGAGCACCGAGCCGACGATCAGCCACGGTCGGCGCATGAGTTGCCGCAGTCGACGCTCGTATTCCGAAGAGAGTTTGTTGAAGAACTTCTCAATGAAAAGCGCGAATCGCCCGTGCTTCATTTCACGCTCTGGAGGCAAGCGCGAGGCCATCATCGGTGTCAGAGTCAGCGCGACGACGGCAGAGAACAAGACAGCAGCGGCTACCGTCAGACCGAACTCACGGAACAATCGACCGTTGTCGCCCGGCAGGAACGAGAGCGGCACGAATACCGCGACGAGCGTGAGCGTGGTGGCGATGACTGCGAAACCGATTTCACTGCTACCTCGGATGGCAGCGACGATCGGAGGCTCGTTGAGTTCGGCACGCCGATGAATGTTTTCGAGGACTACGATGGAGTCGTCCACGACGAGTCCGATAGCGAGTACCACACCGAGCAAGGTGATGACGTTGAGCGAATAGTCGAGTGCGTAGACGAATATAAATGCGGCGATCACCGATACCGGGATGGTGACCGCGGGAATGATCGTGGCGCGAAGTGTGCCGAGAAACCCGTAGATGACGACGAGTACGGACACGAACGCAAAGATCACCGCAATCAGCACCTCGCGCAATGCAGCCTGAATGGCGACGCCATTGTCGACGTTGACGACGAGAGAGGAGCCCTTCGGCAGGGTCTTTTGCAGACGGTCGACTTCGGCGCGAACACCCTGAACGACATCGAGTACGTTGGCTTTCGAATTCGCCTCGATGCCAATACCGACACCCGCGCGGCCATTGGTGCGCAGGAGCGTACGGTCGTTCTCTGCCGCGATTCGGACATCGGCCACCTCACCGAGGCGCACGAGATGTCCGTCAGCGTTACGACCGATGGCGAGATTTCTGAAGTCTTCTTCGGTATCGAGACCCACTTCGGTTCGAAGAGAAAATTCCCGCTGCTCCGATTCGATACGTCCGGCAGGGAGCTGAACGTTTTCGCGACGCAGCGCCGATTCGATATCGCCGACGGTGAGTGCGCGAGCGGCGAGAGCTTGGCGATCGATCCAGATGCGCATCGCAGCGCGCCTCGAGCCGGAGAGTGCAGCGCGCGAAACTCCGGGCACCGTCGATAGACGATCGACGATGTAGCGTTCTGCATAGTCCGTCACTTCAAGCGGAGTCATTACCTCAGAGTTGAAACTGAGGAACATCACCGATTCGGCATTGGCATCCGCTTTGACGACCTGGGGCGGATCGGCCTCCGGAGGCAGTTGCGTCAGTACGCGAGAGATTCGGTCGCGTATGTCGTTAGCGGCATCGTCGATATCACGAGCGACATCGAATTCGACGCGAATGCTCGATCGTTCGTCCGAGCTATCCGACTCGAGTTTGAGGATTCCTTCGACACCCGCGATACGATCTTCGATGACCTGAGTGATTTTGTTTTCGACGACATTGGCGGATGCACCGCGGTAGATCGTGGTAATCGATACGACCGGACGATTGATATCCGGGTACTCACGCAAGGTCAGCCGTTCGAGCGCAACAAGACCAAAGATCACCAGCATCAGACTGAGCACGGTCGCGAAGACCGGTCGGCGGACGCAGAATTCCGAGAGCTTCATGCGCGAGGCTCGGCGATAACCTTACCGCCGTTACGAACACGCTGCGTACCCTCGACGATCACGGCTTCGGAGCCATCGAGGCCCTCCAGGATCGCGACATACCCCGGTTCGCGCCCGCCCGTACGGACTTCGCGCTGTATCGCTTTTTCGTCCTCGACGACGAAAACGTAGGTTTTTCCTTGTTCGGGTACCAGCGCTTCTTCCGGGATCATGAGGGTATCGACGGGTTTGCCGCGCAGCCGAACGCTCATGAACAAACCTGGACGTAGTGCGCCATCCGAGTTCGCGAGTTCAGCGCGCACCCTTAACGCACGCGTGACGGGATCGATACGCGAGTCGATCGCAGAGATCTTTCCGGCGAAGACACGATCGCCAAGACCCTCGGCGCGCGCCTCGACGGGCAGACCGAGCGATAAATCTTTGAGGAAGGACTGAGGCACGGTGAACTCGAGCTTCATCACCGAGGAGTCGTCGAGCGTGGTGATGGCCGTGCCGGGACTCACGAGGCTGCCGGGGCTGACTTTTCGCAGGCCGGTGCGTCCTGCGAAGGGCGCGCGGATCACCGTGTCCTCGAGTCGCGCTCGCGCAGCGTCCACTCGTGACTCGCCGGTTTTGACTGCGGTCTCGAGTTGATCGAGCTGCGCCTTGGAAAGCGCCTGAGTCACTGAAAGATCACGCCCGCGATTGAACTGGTTACGAGCCTCTGCGAGGTTGGCCTCAGCTTCCGCGAGCGCGGCCGCGGCTTGCACGCGGTCGAGTTCGACCAGCACTGTTCCAGCGGCAACAAGTTGACCCTCTGCGAACCGAATGCGGGTGATGATGTTCGCCATCTTGGAGGTGATTTCGACGGACTCCCGCGAGAGAGCAGTCCCCACGGCCTCTATTTGAGGGCCAAAA
>Ga0129333_10003635_pt1 | contig 14462 bp, 15 predicted proteins | sample CPB6_08_DNA_FD_94474 | JGI IMG/M metagenome (GOLD analysis project Ga0129333, IMG submission 94474) | Freshwater to marine salinity gradient microbial communities from Chesapeake Bay, USA - CPBay_Sum_0.6_0.8_DNA | ecosystem: Environmental > Aquatic > Marine > Coastal | place: USA: Chesapeake...
CGCTCCCCATCCAGACCGCCGAGGCCGTCTCGGTCGTCCGCTCCTCCGCCTTGCGCGTGTCGAGGAACGTCACCTTATCCGCGATGACCTCCCAGACCTTCTTGGTCTGCCCTGCCTTGTCCTGGTACTCCCGCGACTGGAGCCGCCCCTCGAGGTAGACGAGCGCGCCCTTCTTGACGTAGCGGTCGACGAGCTCCGCGGTCTTCCCGAAGACGCTCACCTGATGCCACTCCGTCCGCTCCTCCTCTTTCACCCGCTCCGAGGTCGCCAGAGAGAACGACGTGACCGCCGTCTGGGTCGACGTGTACCGGGTCTCCGGGTCGCGACCGACGCGCCCGATGAGCTGGATTCGATTGAGACTCGCCATGATGCTTACTCCTCTCCGCTAAATGGTGGATTGCCGAACGTCCGACGGACCGACCGCCGGAGACCTTGCGCCGCCCTGAGCTCGTCGAGATGGTCGCCCGCCGCATCGCACATCGAGACGACGAGCTCCTCCGGGAGCCGGATGAGACCCGCGATGATGCGGGCCTCTCGAGGGCCCGGGACCGTGAAGCCGCCGCGATAGCTATCAATCATTGAGACCGTGACCTTGAGGACGAGGGCGAGCGCCCTCTGGCTTCCCGCGACCTTGACCGCTTGAGCGAGCCAGTCGCCGATCTGACGGAGCGTCGGGTCGCTCCACATCCACTCCGCGTACATCATCCGGAGCCGGACCGCCTCCCGCTTTTTGTGCTCGAGCGCCGCACGCCGCTCCTCGGGCGTAGGCGCGTCCGTCGAGCTCAAGGTCGTCGAGCTCGTCGAGCTCGAGGGCGTCGAGGGCTCGACCCGCGCCGCGAAGATGTCGAGCTGGACCGCCGCCGGAGCGGACTTCTTCGCTCCGAGCTCCGCGAGAATCGCCGCGTCGAGGGTCGCCTGAGCCTCCGCGCTCAGACCCAGCGCCCGAGACCGCTCGAGCATTGTCAGGACTTCGGACACCTTGCTCATTCTGTCGTCCTCCCGCCGCCTCCCAGCGGCTTAGTAGTAGTCGAGTTGTCGCCCGACCTCGTGAGATTGCTCGACGCTTAGGACGGGACTCAAGTCGACCCACGTCCCGCGCCGCTGATACCAGACCGCGAGAATCTCCCATCCTCCGCGCTGACCTGGAGACTCGAGCGAGGGCCTTTCGCCTCCATCCCAGACCGCCGCGACCTTGACCTCGACCTGGTAGCCGCCGGGATAGGTCACGGTCGCCTCCATGCCCTCGGGCTCTCCCTGGTAGTAGGTCCGACGACCATCGGCGCACCATGCCTCGAGGAGCCGCCGACGCATCCGGAGCCATCTCTCCGGGTCGTGTTTCATGGGGAGCCGTCCGGATCGCCGGGAGGTCCGAAGTCCTCCGACTCCCAGTTAGCCGAGCCCGCCGTCGAGGACGGCTCTTGGACCTTGAAGGGCCGGACATCCCGCGTCTTCGTGACTCGGAGACGCTCCGCCGACGGGACCGAGAGGACGCAGCGGTCCGCGAGGCGGTCGAGCGCTTGCCTTTGGAGCTCGATTCGATTGAGGGCGTCCGCTTGCATGTCCCAGCATGCGGACATGCTGTCAGCGTTGCGCGTCCCGACCTCGTCGACACATGACCGCGTCGCCGCCTCGATGCTCCGACCGACCGCCTCCCCATTCTGCGACCCGACGATAAACGTCCCCGTGATTCCGAGGAGGACGCCGAGACCGAGCGCCATCCAGTCGAATCCGCGCGGCTCCTTCTCTCCGACGACGATGCTCATGACTTCCCCCCCAGCGCCTCGAGACGCTCGATGATTTCCTCGACGCGACGAATCGACTCCGCCTGAGTCCGCGTGCCCAGACCGAAGACGAGCGCGCCCGAGTAGAGGCCCGCGACGTAGACATCGACGATGCGCTCGGAGGTCATCGCCCCACGGTCACACGCCCGGACCGCCGCGCGGACGACGCGCGTCCGGAGCTCCTCGATTTCCTCCATGTCTCGGTAGCTCATCGCTCGCCCTCCTCATAGCTGACGGTCTGACTCATCGCCGCGTCCCGCTTCGCGGCCCATCCCGCGATATGCGCCGCGCCCTTAGGCGTCCCGAGGTAGCGGACCGCCGCCTCGAGGCGGTCGAGGGGAGCGGTCCCGAGGTCGAGCCCGTCCCGCGAGATGAGCTCCTCGATAAACTCCGGGGCGTCATGCTCGACCAGCATCATCGAGGAGATGAGCTCCCGACGACGGTCCTCGGTCGAGGGCTCCGAGGCCGGGACAATCTCGACGACGTCGACCGCGAGCGCCTGAGCTTTCACCTGGACGGGCTCAACCTGACGGACGGGCTCGACCTTGACCGAGTCGAGCGGAGTCGCGAGCTCATCGGGGTCATAGATGCCCGCGACGAGGTCCGGGTAGACGATGCGGGCGAGCGCCGACGCGCATCGAGCGCGGAGCATCGCCTCCGGGTAGGAGCGCCATCCCTGACCGCCCGTCAGTCCCGCGCGCTGCGCCTGCTCGATGGTCCAAGTGAGGACCGTCGGCTCCGTGTCGCCCTTGCGCCTGGTCGTGTAGGTCGCCCGGGTCGGAGTCGTCTCGACGCATCGCCACTCGACACACTCGCCAGACTTGCGGACGAGGGCGACCGTCGCGTCCGCCGAGAGCGTGACCTTCCCCTTGATGACCGAGAGCATCCGGAGCGATTGCATCGGAGCGAACCCGAGCTCTCGACCCGCCATGAGAACAATCAGCGCGTCCTGAGGGCGATTCCTGAGCGCGTCCGGAGCGAGCGCGCTCGAGGCCGCGACGACCGCCGTCGGACCGAGAGCGTCCGCGCCGAGGATGATGTCCGTATTGCTTGCCATGTGTTGACCTTTCGCCGCTCCCCAGCGGCTTCGTGTTGCATCCCAGACCGCCGGAGCGGTTTCGCCCTCCGCCGAGGGCTCGTCAGTGGGTCTCAGGCCTGATGGACGTTGACGTAGTCGCCAGCTACCCACATTCGCGCCTGGTCGTAGTTGACCCGAACCCACGCCCCGAACGCTCGATTCGGGCTCTTCGCCCATGCGATGTTGCGCCCACGCTTGTCGACGCCGAACTTGACCGCGAGCCGTACCGTAAAGCCTGGAGTCTTCATCTCGTCTCTCCGTTGTCCGTGGCCGACTCCCCGTCGACAAGAGAGACCATATCCCCGCCCGCTTACGTTTGCAAATAAAAACAGCAGAAAAAGAGAGGCCGCGTGTCGATTGTCGCAAGTCCGCGCCGCTGCTAGACTTGAGCGCTTAGCCGACGTCTTTCCCGCGGTCGCCCGCCGCTCCGAGCGTATGGGCCGCGTCGGAGAGGTAGGCATAGCGCCGCGTCGTCGAGGTCGCGTCATCGTAGGACGCATGGTCGAGGGCGTCTCCCGCGACCAGACCGTGAGCCGCGGAGAGCTCGACGACGTCGCCGACGATGCCGACGATGTCCCGCTCGACGCCCGCGCCCCAGTCGCCCGCCGGGATGCATCGGACACGGTCGCCCGCCGTGAAGTAGTCGAGGGACGTCCGAGCGAGGTCGGTCTGAGTCTCGCCCGTCGCCGGATCGATGGTCGAGGTGTAGAGGTTTGAGTAGGTCTGGACCTCCGTCGGACTGACGACCGAGAGGACCTCGAGGGACGGGACCCAGCCCGCCGGACGGAGCCCGGTCGACTGGAGCGTGAGACCGAGACGACCGCTCGACCAGTCCCGCTCAAGGCCCATCACGCGACACGGCTCCGAGACGAGACCGAGCGTCCCGTCGATGCGGACCGCGCTCGAGCTCGTCAGCGTGACCGCGTCTCCGACCGCGACCTCGAGCGCGCCCGGATGGTCGATGGAGACCGCGAGCTGGTAGCGCACGCGAGGCACGCCGACACGCCGCCTCATGTGCTGGATGACCGGGAGGAGTGCCGCGACCGCCTCGAGCGGACCGCCGTCGACGTTGATTCCCCGCATGTCGAGGGCGAGCTGCTCGCCGCCGTCCCCGCCCGCTGCATCGACCGCGTCCGAGTCAATGAAGGTCGTGACCCTCGTCGGCTTCCCGCTCCCATCGTAGTTAGTGCTGAGCTTGTATCCTCGGACGACTTGCCCATCGACAGCGCTCGTCACTTGCCCATCCGCTAGGATGTCCGCGTCCTCGATGACCATGACCGGAGCCGCGTCCGACGCTGGGGAGAGAGAGACGAGGGCGAGCTTTTGACGCCCGTCGAGGTAGCGCTGAACGACCGCGCCGCCGAGGAGCGTCAGGACGTCCCCGAGGCTATCCTCGACGGTCTGAGTCGAGTCGATGTCGAACGTCGCCCCCTCGAGCGCGCTCGGGATGGGGAACGTGAAGAAAGACGGCTCGAAGATGTCCGACTGGTCGAGGTTCGCCCCGTATGGGTAGACGTCCCACGCCCCATTCGTCCCGGCTCCGACCCCGCTCTCCATTAGCCGGAGGAGGAGCTCGGTCGGAGGCGTCCCGTAGCTCCGCGCCTGGGGCGTGACCGTGACCGGGGTTCCGTGGTCGAGGGCGTAGAGGCCCGGGTCGGAGACCGCGAAGACCGCGAGGGCGTAGCCGATGGGGTCGCCGGTCGTCGGGTCGAGGACCGGGGAGGAGCCCGCAATCTCGACGTCGAAAGCGCCCGTCGAATAGTTGACGTCATCCCCGCCGGAGATGCGGACGGACATCGGACCGCCCGCGCTCCAGATGTCCTCCTCGACGAGGATGTAAGGCTCCGCGCTCTGGTACCACGCGAGCGCGGGACCTCGACACGGGAGAGCCGTCAGCGCTCCGAGGGTAGCCTCGCCCGTGATGCGCTCATTCCGTATCGCGACCGACCCGGCCTCGAGGTCGATGAAATGAGCCGCATCGTCTGGGCCTCGATAGTCGAGACCGACGCAGATGTCCGCCGGGCTCGGGACCCATCGGAGCGTGAGCTCGGAATCCGCCTGAGGCTCCTCGACGAGGCCCGCCCGAAACTCCCAGCTCTGGACGCCTTGCGCCATCGACACGGAGGCCCATCGCCCCGCGTCGCCCTGAGTCGTGTCGACGGTCCAGCGGTCGAGGCGATGCGTCGCTAAGTTGTAGGCCGCGAGCCCAGCGTCCGCGCCCGCGATGGCGACTAGGAGACGCTCGGGCCACGCGACGACCTGGGGCCCGCTGTCGTCGATGAGCGAGAGCCGCGCGTCCTCCGCGAGCTCCGGGTTCCTCATGTTGTATTCGCCGACGGGAGGATTCGGGTCGAGGTCGAGCTCGAGCGGGCCCGGGAGCCGAGCCGTCGTCTCGTATCGCGTCCCCGAGAGGAGGACCGCGCCGCTCCGAGGATGACCCGCCGGGAGCGTGATGTCCGCCTGGGCGACGTGAGCGGAGTAGGCGTCGAACGTGAGGCGCGCATTTAGCGCGAGGACATCGACGACCCCGCGGTAAGCCGCGCCGACGGGCCAGACCTGACGGACGCGAATGTCCGACGCGCGCCCGGGCGTGAAGTAATGCCAACCGCGGAGGAGCTTCGTCGAGGTCGCCCCAGCGGAGAGACGCTGTCGCATCGCCGCGGACATCGCCGCGATTTTGACAGTCAGCGTCATTCCATCGCCGGAGAGCTCCGGCTCCCGGTCGAGGACGCCGCGCCATATCTCGACGTATGCGCCGACGCGGACCCCATCGACGACCGGAGCCGCTCGGACGATTGCGGGACGCCCTCTCCAGTAGGTGACATCGCGAGTCACGGTAGGTTGAGCGCCGCGCGTCGGCTGATAGAGATGGCGAGCGATGCGCGTATCCGCGACGCCCCGAGCGCATCCCTGTAGCTGGGTCCCGATGGTCGCCGTCGGCTGCATAGCCTCGAGCCCACAATGGACGAGACCAGACCACGCCGAAACATCGTCGACGACGTCGACGTCCGTCGGGCCCGCTTCGTGAGGTACCGTCCCCGCGAGCTTAGTCCCCTCCGCTCCTCGAGGACCGATGCGCCGGAGGGTCGAGACGGGGTCGATGGAGTGTGTCGCCGCGGTCCGCGTAGCCGCGGAGACCGGAGCGTCCCGCGCCGCGAGGCGTATCGTCACCGGGGCCTGAGAGACTTTCGAGCGGATGTCGTCGACGGTCGCCGACTCCGCCCCGAGGGAGATGAGAGCGCAGACGTCGCGATAGTCGAGCCCGGTCGTCCCTGGTATCGGGTCGACGTCCGGAGCGGGCCCGCAGTAGTAGCGGTCCGTGAGGCCGGAGATGGTGAGGACGACCGCGAGCTCGCGACCGCGGAGAGCATCGACGAGAGGATCGCTCATAGCGTCTGACCCCAGACCGGGAGGATGGCGACCGCGTGGAGGCGAGCGGAGACCGTCGAGGCCCGGACGACCGCGACAGCGCCGCGGAGGTCATAGGTCGAGGCGACCGTCTCGAGCGCTCGAGGGAGGGACGGGAGCGCCGCGACCGCGAGACCTGGTCGACGTAGGTCGCCGGAGTAGTACCACGTCGGGACGAGCCGCCGGGACCCGTTGGGCCGCTCCTCCTCATTCCCGCGGAGTGAGCCGTCGGAGCGTTGCCACTTGATACCGACATCGACGACGGAGCCGCCGACGTCCTCGAGCTGGACCGTGACCGAGGGCGTCGAGGTCCCGCCCGCCGCCTCCGACGAGACGAGGACCGCGACCTGGAGCGCCTCATCGAGAGGCCCGACCAGATACGCCGCGCGGATGCTCTGATTTACGCCGTTCGCCGAGTGAACGTAGCCGTTGAGGTTCGCCGCCGCGGTCTCGACGATCTGGGAGACGTGGACTGTCTGCCAGCTCCGAGCGTAGGCGCCCGCGACCGTGTTGATCCCATCCGCGAGCGCCGCGAGGGTCTGCCCGAGGACGGGCCTCGCCGACTGAGTCGGAAGCGGAGACGGAGGGACGAGCCGCCGGGAGGTATAGGGGACGCTCACGAGAAACTCCAGAGCATGAGGCTATGGACCGCGTCGACCGTCGACATCGCTCCGGGTAGCGTGTCCCACGTCGCCGGGTCTGGCTGAGGCCATACGCGGACCGCTTGCCACTGGACCGAGAGGTCTTGAGCGTAGGCGCCCGCGCGGTCTGTCCGCCGGAGCTCCTCGGTCTTCGTGTCCCGAACGCTCAGCGCCCCAAAGTCGATGGTCGACGCGGAGAACCCACCCGCCCCGCCCGAGTGCTGAATGATGACCGAGCCCGCCGCCGCGCTCGAGGCGACGACCAGAGCATAGAGGTCGACCGCGCGGTCCGCCGAGTCAATGAATCGAGGCGATAGCCATTGATGGGCGTATGGAGGGAGGCGGTCCTGATTCGCGAGCTCGACATTCCTCAAGTCCGAGACGTTGAGATGCACCCTCGGGAGTGCTCCGAGAGCGTCGATGGTCGCGTAAAGCTGAGACCCGACGCGAGCGGAGAGCGGTCGGTCCGCGACGAGCTCGCCATCGTCGACCGCCGTCCGACCGTCCGCCGTCGTCCCCGCTGGGAGAGACGCGAGAGCGGGCCAGTAGACGAGGAGGGATGCGACCTCGACAGCGTTCGCCGCGCCCGCGAGCCTGAGTCGGATGGTCTCCCGCGAGAGGACCCACGCTACATCGAGCGTCCCCGTGTAGGCCTTCCACGTCGCGTCGAGACCGCTCGTCGCATTGACCGTGAAAGAGTCCGCGCCGTTGACGGACTGGACCGTGACCGAGTGAGAGGACCCCGCGACGCCCGACCGGACTCGAGCGATGACGACGACCGAGACGACCGCGCCGCCCTCGAGCTCCGGGATGACCCACTCCGCGACCGTCGCCGGGACCGGAGAGGTCCGAGCGCACGGAACCGACCCCGCGGTCTCCGCCCATGCCTGAGCGATGACCGGAGCCCGGGCGACGTGAGCAAGCGACCAGTTGAGCGCCGCCCCGAGCGCCGCGACCGTCGTCGCCTTGAGCGGCTCGCCCGTGAGGAGGGTCGACGGGTCGACGGGAGTCAGTGTCGCCGGGATGGTCCGGGCCATTAGAGGAGCCTCAGTTGAGACGTGACACATGCGGGCGAAAACCAGATGGTCTCCGCCGCGCCGCGAGCGCGGGCCTCGTCGCTCGTCCCGTAGCCGCCCTTAGTCTGCCACTCATAACGCGACCAGCCTTCAGCCTCGAGCGCGGAATGCTCGGAGCCGTGGCCGCATAGCGCAATCCGCATGTCCCGCCGTGAGCCTTGCTCGAGGCACCATGCGCGCACATCGTCCGCCACGCCGAGACCCATTCCGCCCGCGCTGTAATCCATATTTCCTGCCGCGTATGGAGGGTCTAGGAAGATGCCCGCGACGCCGGGATGACTTGCCCCACGGACGGTTACACTGTAGCCCATGACCCTATCCCATGAGCCGCACGCGATGCGGACGTGACGCAATCGCGCCGAGAGAGCGCGCATCCAATCATTAAGCCGCCCCGCGTCGCCGAGACGCGGGAGTTTTCGATTCACGCCCCGTCCCGCATCGCCGAGATTCGGGAGTCCTCGATTCACGCCAAGTCCCGCGCCGCCCTTGACCATGCGTCCGCCCTCGCGAACCCACGGACCTTGCCCGCTACACCATCCATCACCTATCCAGCACGACGCGCCCCACGCCCACCACCCCGCGAGCCTCGCGTCGTAATAGTCTGGATCGACTAGGAGCCGCTCAGTTAGGCCCGCGCGCTCCTCGACAAGGACCATGTGCCGAGCGTGTAGGTCGACCTCTGAAACGGGCCAGTCCGCGAACTCCGCGACCGCGTCGGGCGAGTGTCGGACCGCGCGCCAGAAGTTACAGAGCATGCCGTCGATGTCGTTAACCGTCTCGACGCCGGACGGACTAGGACGCCCGAGGAGAACCGCGCCGCTCCCGAAAAATGGCTCGACGTAGCTGTCGACCTTGCCGAATCGCGACCAGACCTCCGCAGAAACTCGGGACTTCCCGCCGAAGTAGGGGAACGGGGCGTCGAGTCGAGGCGCGCTCATGGCTCCTCCGCAATCGTGACCGAGACGTCAGAGCTCCGGACCCGAGCTCCATCGAGACCGAATGTCGAGGTCGAGGAGCTCGACGCCGCGACGCGCCCGACGATGCGCCCCTTCAGATGCTGAGTCGTGTAGCCGCTTGTGAACTCCGGGACCGTCTCGCCCGTATAGAGCTGCTCGATGTGCCGATGTCGTCGAGGGTCGCCGATGTCGAGCCAGAGCGTGAGAGGTTGACCGCGCCCCGAGCTGGGCCAGAAAGCGCGGACCGCTTGTCCCTCTTGGTCGAGCTGAGAGGTCGGGCCTCGGAGTGTGTAGGTCACATCATGGAGCGTCGACGCGCCGATGTGTCGTCCTCGAGCTCGTCCGTCCGCGAGGGTCACGGCTCCGTCGATGCTCTCCGTGCTCACCTGGTATCGGCTCATCCCGCGGTAGAGGACGAGGACCGCCGGGCACGGGTAGGTCGCCGTGAGGATGGAGCGACCGAGAACCGTCGAGACCGTCTCCTCGCCCGTGAACCCGAAGAGTCGCCGGAATGCGAGGCCCGCGTCCGTCGCGAGCCACGTCACCGCGGAGACGCTCGACGGGTAGGAGGTCCAGACTCGACCCGCCGCATCGACGCCCCAGCGGATGCGGAAGTCGGGCGAGTCGCAGTAGAAGTTATCGAGACGCTCAAGGGACGACACGGGCCCGAGCCCGTCCTCCGAGTCCGTAGAGGCGCGGAGCGCGGTCGGGATAGCCTGGACCCGCGCCGTCGTCGTCGAGAGCGCGCAGGCCGTCGCGCCGTCCGTGATGGTGATGGCATTCGGGGCGACGTAGAGGTCCAGATTCCCGCGCCGCCATGCGTCCGGGGCCGTGACCTGCTGATAGGTCCCGACCGTCGAGGAACTCGTCGAGCCCGTCGCGAATCCCCACGCATTCCCGCTCGAGGCCGCGAGGTCAAAAGACGCGAGGTCGACCGTCGGGACCCGGACCGCGACTCGGTCGTCCTCCGTGATGATGACCTCCCACGAATCGCCCGGGGAGCCGCCCGCCGTGACCCAGCTCGAGCGGAGCTCCTCCGTCATCGAGCGCCCGGTCTGCGACCCGTAGCCGTTGAGCCATCCGAGGACGTCGGGAAACCGACCGCCCGCGAAAGTCTGAGCCGCCGGGGTCACGATGACGTCGATGCCGCCGCGCTGGAAGATAGGCTCGCCGAGGAGCTCCGCGACATCGACGCCGCGGAGGAGCGCTGGATACTTCTTCGCCTGAGGCTGACTCCCGAGGACGAGGGCTCCCATTATGCGACCGCCAGTCTAGAGGAGGCGAGGGACCCGGACCGGGACTCCCGCTGGGATTGTCTGACGAGGACGTCCGAGACTTGCTCGACCCCGAGGACGACCGTCACATTCATCGAGGGCGAGCTCTGACCCGGAGCCGAGTAGCTCGCCGTCCTATCTCCGCCGCCGCCCGCCGCGCCTCCGCCGCCCGCGCTCGGGGCGTCCGTTTTACCAGCGCCGAGAGCTCGAGCCGTGAGACCCAGAGTCACGCCGACCGCCGCCATCGCCGCCGCCGCCGCGCCGAGGGTCGCGGGATTCCACCACGGACCGAGGAGGCCGGGCGAGAATGCCGACGCGACCGCCGCGGCTCCGAGAAACACGGAGTAGGAGAGCGACTGAGACGCGAGCGAGGCCGCGACCTCTCCCGCGACTTTCTTAAAGCTCTTCCCGAAAGCGCCGCCCGTGATGATGAGCTGAGCGAGGGCCCCGCCGACCGCGTCCGCGAATCCCTTGACCGCTCCGACCCCGACGCTCTGGAGGTCGAGCGCGCTCTGAGTGACCTGAGCGAAGTTTTCGCGGAGTCGCTGTCCCTGGTCCTCGAGCTGGATAGCGAGCGACGCCGCCGCGTCTCCATCGAGCGCCGCTTGAAGGCGTCGAGCTCGACCCGCCTCCTCCTCTTGCCGCGCCGCCTCCGCGCTGTCGACGACGCCTCCGACCATGCCGACGCCCGACGCCGCCGCCGCGCCGACAGCCTGGAGACCGGGGAGGTATCCCGCGATGGTCTGACCCGCCGCCGCCAAAGACGCCGCGAGCGCCGCTCGCTCGTTCGCCGCGTTGATGTCCGCAATCGCCGACGCCGCCTCTTTCCCGAGCTCACGGAGCCGGACGAGCTGCGCCTCCTCATCTTTGCGCCGCCTCTCCGCCGCCGCCTCTTCCTCTGCCTCCGCTTTGCGCCGCTGCTCTTGGGCGCGCTTGAAGGCCTCCGCCGCCGCTTGACGCGCTTTCTCTTGCTCCTCGATGCGCTTACGAGCCGCCTCCGCATTGAGCGCCGCGGCTTTCGCCGCTGCCTCTTCGCCTCGGGTCTGAAGCCCGAGACTCTTCCTCGTCCGGTCGTCCTGGTCCTGAGCCTCTTTCGCCGCGGCTCGACGTAGGTCGAGGAGCTCGACATATCGAGCGAGCGCCGCGGTCGCCGCCTCCTCCGCCGCTCGAGCTTGCTTAAAGAGGGCGTTCGATTGAGCGACCTCGTCGCGGTCCTGACTGTTCTTGAGCTTTTGCGCTTTCGCTCGAGCGTCCGCCGCCTCTTGCTCCTTGAGGAGCCGGAGCGCGGTCGCCTGGAGCGCCTCCTCGTCGAGCTTCTGAAGCCGGTCTTTGAGCGTCTTCGCGAGCGTCGCGCCCACGTCGGAGAGGATGCGCTCCGCGTCCGAGAGTTGAGCGGGCGTCTGTCCGATCTGACTGTAAAAAGCCTCGATGTCCGAGGTCGACGCCTTAGCCGCGTCGCCGATTTTGCGGAGCTCCGCCGTTATCTGCTCGGAGCTCTTCGCGAAGACGCCCGCCTGTTTCCCGCTCTCGAAAAGGGCTTTCCCCATCTCGATGAGCTGTCCGATGACCTGACCCAGCGGACCCGCGAGACCGACGCCGAGAGCGACCGACGCGAGGTCGACCGCCCCCGAGAACGTCCGCATCGGCTTCTCGACCTTGTCGACCGCGTCGTCGAGCGACCGCGTCGCCGCCTCGAAACGCCCGAGGAGGCTCGACCCTTTCGCCGCCTTGTCCGCGGCTTCTTTAGCGCTCTCGCCGATCTTGCGGAGCTTCGCCTCTGCCTCCGCCGCGCCCGTGACCTCGACGTCTACCCCGATTTTCCCGTCCGAGACCATGTCACCTCCGCGAGCTCGAGCGCGTGACCTCGTACCCCTCGACGACCCGCAGCTCGCGAGCGAGCGTCAGGACGCCGTCGAGGACGACCGCCGCGGGCGATGGTACCACATCCTCCGCGCTCTGGCCCCTCCCGGTCCATTCGTAGACGTCGAGGACGACCCCGACCCACGCCGCGGAGACCTCGCATAGAGGACACGCCGCGAGGTCTTCGTGAGTCTCACCCTCGAGAGCCATCGTCAGCGGGCCCGGCTCATGAGGGAGGCCGTCCCGCTCCGCGCATCTCTGACACCCCTCGACATGGAGTCGGACTCCGTGCCTCTGGGCCGCGCCTCGCCACGCGATAGACCTCAGGGCGAGGGCTTGGATTTTCCCAGCGTCGAGACCCTCGCCACATGGTCGACGACCTCGGAGACGAGCGAGATAACCGCCGCGCCCTCGAGCCTGTCATAGAGTCGAGCGACCGGATAACCCGAGGCCCCGCGGACGATGTCCGGGAAATCGGAGATGCTCTCGATGACGTCCGACGCTATCGCCTCGAGGCGAGCGAGGCCCCGAGAGATGTCGTCCCCCTCGGGCTCCCGCGCCGCCCGGAGGTCATGGAGAGCGACCGAGCGTTTACTGAGCGCCCGCGCCTCGACCCATGTCGCATTGTCCGGGATGGCAAGGGCTCCGATGTCCCGAGTCTCCGCATAGACACGACACGCCTCCTCATCGTTCGCCGACTGAATCGCCGGGTCGCAGAGGAGAACGAATCGCGTCGGAATGGCCGCCGACACGACTACGTTGAGAGCCACGATTTACCTCAGGAACAGAAAGCCAAAAGGAAGTAAGCCCCATTCGCCGCCGTCGGGGTCCCGCTGGTCCCGACGTACTCGCTCGAGGCCGCGGAGAGAGTGCATGTCGAGTAAGACCGCTCATCCTCGACCGTGTCGCCCGGGAGCTCCGAGACATACGCCGACGGGATGATGAGCGCCGCGCCCGCGAGCTCCCCGCCCTCGAGCGGGAGGACCCATGTATAGGTCGAGCCGAGCCGGAGCCAGTCGCGGAGCGTCGCTCGAGCGAAGTCGGAGAACGTGAGCGAGACCGTACACTGAGCGGAGACGACCTCCGCATCCGCCGCCCCGACGATGCTCGTCGTCGCAGAGCCGACCGGGTCGAGACCGATGGCGATGGTCGCCTCCCAGCCGCGGAGCGTCGCGACCGTCCGAGCGCCCGTGTTGATGTCGCCGTAGACAGCCTGTCCCCAGCGCTTGAGGGCCGTCCCGTTGCCGATGTTCGACGGGGCCGCGAGCGCGCCGCCGTAGGCCTGGGTCGTCTTGTATGCGGGCGAGAGCTGGACCGAGATTTCAGCCGTCCGCGAGTCGTCGCCCGCGAACGCGAGCCCGATCTGATTCGCCCGACATCCCGTCGCCTCGACCTCCCGAGCGCGGTCGCGATACCGGACCGCGAGGGACGTCGCCCCGACCGCCCCGATCTCCGGATAGACGACCGAGCAGAGCTTGACGAGGTCCCCGATCTGGGGAGCCGCCGAGAAAGCGGGCCGGACCGTCACCTCATTCGTCCCGGCATTGATAGCCGTGACGATGCCGTACTCCGTGAGCCGCGCCGATGAGACCCACGCGACGACGTCGCCCGGATTCGTCAGAGCGAGGTCGCCCGCCGAGACCTCGAACACGGTCGTCGAGACCGCCGCCGTGACCGTGACAGCGCTCCCGCCATTCTTGCTCACGGTCCCGAGAGAGCTCGCGAGGAGCTCTTTCAACCGGGTCGACCCGAAGTTGAGACCCTGAGCGCTCTCGCCCTTAAACGTGAGCGTGAAGTCCCCGAGCTCCCGGATAGCGGGCTCGCCGCTCGACAGGTACGGGGCTTCAACCTCCGGGACCTGACCCGCGCCGCTCGTCGAGACCGAGGGCTCCGAATAGAGCGGGATGGTCGCCGACTCCGCCGCGCTCGACGAGCTCGTCCGCGTCGGCTTGATTGCGTTGTAAGTCAGGCCCGACGTGTCGACGAGCGCATGGTCCGTCGCGCTCGGGCTCCCGTAGGTCGATTCGATTGCGATGGCGACACTCTGTCCGCCGAGACGTCCCGCGCTCATGTGCTGCTCCTTACGTTTAGGCGGACACGGAGGACGTATCCGGTAACTCGGTCAATGTCGCCCCGGGTCTCGACCTGGGTCTCTGGTAAGACCGCGAGGTCGGAGACGTGAGGGGCCCAGAAAGAATGGAGACGGAGCGCGCCCATGATGAGCGCCGCGTCCGAGGTCGGAGCCCACGTCGCGAGCGGTCCGAGGTCCGCGTCCCGGTAGAGGACGACGACCGTCAGCGCTTGAGAGACTTCGTCGAGCGCGTCGCCCTGGACGAGGCCCGTATCGATTATGGCTCCGGTCTCGATGTAGACAGCCCGAGAGCCGAC
>Ga0129333_10003637_pt1 | contig 14459 bp, 12 predicted proteins | sample CPB6_08_DNA_FD_94474 | JGI IMG/M metagenome (GOLD analysis project Ga0129333, IMG submission 94474) | Freshwater to marine salinity gradient microbial communities from Chesapeake Bay, USA - CPBay_Sum_0.6_0.8_DNA | ecosystem: Environmental > Aquatic > Marine > Coastal | place: USA: Chesapeake...
CATTGTGGAAGGTGGTGCAAGTCCACCAAAAGACTTATTAGCAGCAACGAATACTATTATTCCTGGTGGATTATTCCGTAGTGTTGGTGGTGTTGGAGCAAGTGGTACGTCACCAGTAGCAACTTCATTGTCATCACTTTCTGATGTTGGTATCAGCGGTCAATCTGCCGGTGATATATTGGTATACAATGGGTCAACGTGGAATAATACTAAAACATTAAATGGCAGTTACGCACTCACAGGTAGTTTAGTAACGAACGATGGAATCACCGCGGTTACCATTAACGCAACATCTATATCCGCATCTCTTTCTGGTAGTGGTGCTGGAGTATTCGGGGTCAACTATAATACACTAAGTAACATTCCATCGGGTATTGTAAGTAGTTCAACACAAGTCAAGACACTACTTCCTGATGGAACTGTAAGTTCATCTGTACAGATTAATACTGGATCATTTAGTGGATCATTTGCAGCAGGACCAACAGCATCGGTAATTTCTCAGACAAATTATGCACCAATTGTTGTAGGAGTAACTACGGCAAATGCAGCTGGTATTCGACTTATTAGTTCCCAATTCCCTACAATTTATACGGCATCGTTTGACATACTTGCAAGTGCAACGGTATTAAATATACGAAGTACTGGTGATATCGGATTTGCTGTTGGTACTACAAACGCATTAGCTATCTCATCAGGAACAGGACAAGGAATATTACGATCACAAGGTAGTAATGATTTTATATTACGAACTTCAAACAGTAACAGAAGTGTAATTATACAAAATTCCGCAGCAGATAGAGATAATTTAAGCGTAACCGATACGGGTAATGTTACTATCACGGGCTCTCTTTTTGTCAAGGGAGCTACGGGTATCAGTGGTTCTGCATTTACCGGCTCTATATTATCTCCTGGTGTAGTATCAAGTAGCGCACAATACCCAGGATGGGTTACCGCATCAAGTCAAATTAATTACAATGATATTCAAAATAAGTTAAGTGGTGTCTACAGTAGTTCCGCATTTACTTCACCAAGTCAAGGTACCGCACGTCTTACATTAAACGGTGTAGCATTGACCGATGTTGACTTGGGAGTACAAACAACAGATACACCAACATTTGCTGGAGTAAGTAGTTCAAATCATATCACTCCAACGGTAGATAATACTTATAACTTAGGTGCACCTGATAATCGTTGGGCAAACATCTACACGGGTGACTTAATCTTATCCAATGAAGGTTCTTCGGGCAACATAGTGGATGGAACAACAGGTAACTGGACAATCCAAGAAGGTGAAGAACACTTATACATAATAAACAATAAATCTGGTAAGAAATATAGATTTATGTTGTCGGAGATTGACTAATGGCAATATTTGCTGGTAATATATCTGGATCATCACTCACGGGTTCACTAAGTTACAATTCGTTAACGAATGTACCCACGGGTATTGTATCGTCCTCGACACAAATAGTAGCAATACTTCCAAACGGAATAGTAAGTAGTTCTGTACAAGTTGACATAACACAAACTACAGGATACAATACCTTTAGTTCATCACTTGCAACGGTAGATGCTGGACAAACTACTCGTATAGATAATTTAGCAAGTGTAACAAGTTCATACGCATTACAGTCACAACTTCAGGGTGTTGCTTCATCATCCGCACAAGTTAAAACATATTTACCAGAGAGTACAGTAAGTTCGTCTGGTCAAGTTGATATTACAGCAACAACTGGATACGCAACATTTAGTTCCTCAATAGCAACAGTAGATGCTACACAACAAGTATCACTCAATGCATTGAATGCAGCAACCAGTTCATATGCGATTAATTCAACTATACAATCACAACTTGCAAATGTGGTATCGTCCTCTACACAAGTTAAAGTATTATTACCTGATGGTACTGTAACCTCATCCGCACAATATCCTGGTTGGGTAACTGCATCATCACAAATTGATTATAATTTAATACAAAACAAATTAAGTGGTGTGGTGTCAAGTAGTACGCAAGTTAAACCACTACTACCTGATGGAACAATCAGTAGTTCAACACAAGTCAACGCAATTCTTGACGCAGATGGAGTATTTAGTAGTTCCGCACAAGTTCAATTGGCAAGTGTAACAGGAACCACATTTGCAGCAACAAATTATACGTTCCCAAACAACTTAACTGTTGGTGGAACCTTAACAGCAGAACGATTTATTACCGAATATATTTCGGCATCAATTATTTACGAATCTGGTTCAACAAAGTTTGGTGATACGATTGATGACGTAATGAGTGTCACGGGTTCTATCCGTGTCCTTGGTGGTTCAATTAGTGGTTCGATGGTGGGTATGTTCTCATCATCAGCACAAGTAGATTATAATAGTATTCAAAATAAATTGTCTGGTGTAGTATCTTCTTCCGCACAAGTTCAACCACTATTACCAGCGGGTACAGTCAGTAGTTCTGGACAAGTTGATATTACAGCAACGACCGGATATTCGACATTTAGTTCGTCATTAGCAACCGTTGATGCAATACAGCAAGTATCACTCAACGCACTGAACGCAGCAACCAGTTCATATGCGATTAATTCTACGATACAATCACAACTTGCAAACGTGGTATCCAGTAGTGCTCAAGTTAAACCATTACTACCAGTCGGTACGGTAACGAGTTCTGCAGCCGGAGTAACGCAAGGTACCATATCTATCAATGGTGCTGAAATTAATGTTTCAACATTACAAACAACCAGTTCACCAACATTTGCCGGCGTTACAGTAACAGGACTAAGTGCTAACCAAGCAGTATTTACAAACGGTAGTGATGTGTTAACATCAAACGCAATTACTGGTACTGGTAACGTGGTTATGAGTGCAAGTCCAACACTCACGGGTACTATCACAGCAGACAAGATGGTGATGTCTGGTTCACAATTTGCCGGAATTGTTTCTGGTAGTGGACTGCAATATAGATTAGTCGTTCCAGTAGGTACTAATTATTACGCAACTTAATAATAGGTTATAATATGGGTATAAAAGAATATATCTCAGCAGGTTCGGATGCAATTAAACGTGAATCTGTTACAATAAACCTATCCACATCTGATCAACGACAAAGTGGTAGTATATCGTTGGGTAGTGGGGTAGCTATAACGGAAATTCAATCTAATTCCAAGTGTAGAGTTAGATTATATGGTGACGCCACCAGTAGAAGTGATGTAAACGAAATAAACAGACCATTCGTTTCACAAAGTGTCTCTCAAAGTATATCTTTGATTGTAGACGCAGATATTGATAATCAACAAATATTTAGATTGACCCCACCGTTATTTGGATTCAACCTTGACAATCCAGTATCGAATCTATTATATTATACTATTGAATCTTCATCTGGTGGTGCAATCGGTTCAAGCACATCGGTTACAATAACGAAATTATTAGTTGAAGATTTAAATATTTCAGCAGTAAATAATAGAGATACGTTAGTTGTAAGTGCATCTGCACTTTCGGCTGGTAACTATACTACAGGAACTATACAATCACCACGATCGTATTTATTATATAGAGTGTTACCAACACAGGTACCACTAAGACTACGGTTATACACAAGACAAAATTATCGTGATAATGCAGCGGAAATTGCAAGACCGTTCACAACAGAACCAAACTCTGGAAGTGGTCTAATTGCTGATATTTATATGGAAGATTTGGTAACATCGTCAATGGTTCCTATTGTGGTGGGTAGAAACGATAATGATGAGAACGATTTCAGTATCACAGTTCCAGACCAAGAAACATATTTTACCTTAAATAATGTATCTGGTGGACTTATGGCAACTGTATCCGCAAGTTTATATGTCTATTCCTTAGAAGATTGAGGTTATTATGAGTGTTAAAATGTTTCGTGAGTTAGAAGAATTAATAGATAATGCACAACATCCTGTGGTAGTGGTAGTAGTTGCTGAAGGATGTGACCAATTTAAAAGTAGATTTTTAACTGATTTTGAAGTAGCATTACAAAATCAACAAAACCCTGTTCATTTACACATAGTTTGTTATAAAGAGGATGTTATATTATTTCCTCGTCCATTGACCCAAGTGGTGTATTATTTTGCACCAAAAAATCACACACCACTATTTTATAGAGTTGGGTCACGGGCGATGGCAGTCACCGAAGATATTCGGGCGGCTATGCAAATGATACAGGGTTCTTCGTATTTAGAGGCAGCATATTCACCAGAAGCAAAGGTGCAATATGAAAAAACAGAACAAATGATGAAAAATGAAGATACTTCAAAATTTCCATCATTGTTTCAACAAGCACGTAATTTAGCAAAGGAAATTTGGGTGACGGGTAAAAACGCAGCACAAGGATTACCAGTTATTGTAGACGCAGAAACAGCATTCAACAGATTTTCAATTTGTCAAAGTTGTGAATTTCTGAAAGAAAATTTTCGTTGTGAAAAATGTGGTTGTTTTATGAAAGCAAAAACACAATTGGCTCCGTCCTCTTGTCCTGTTGGAAAGTGGGGTGCAGTAGAACAATAATACTGGTTGGAAATATTTATAGATATGTTAAGATTCTTTCCGTTTAAGACATTTAGTTCGTCATTTGCAATATCGGGTTCAACCGCAGATACAGCGTCATACGCTCTTCGTGCGCTTAGCGCATCATATTCTATAACAAGTAACGCACCACAAGGAGCAACAGGTCCAACGGGAGTAACGGTAGGTCCATCAGGACCAACAGGACCAACAGGTATAGGTCCAACGGGACCAACCGGAGCTACAGGACCAAGTGGGGCGGTCGGAGTAAGTGGTATAACAGGCCCCTCTGGGCAAAGTGGAGTAAGTGGTATAACTGGAGCAACAGGAACAGCTGTTGCAGGTTCGCAAGGACCAACAGGACCAAGTGGTGTAAAAGGAATAACAGGCGTCACAGGTCCAACAGGCCCACAAGGATTGGGTGGACCAACAGGAGCTACAGGAGCAACAGGTGTACAAGGACCATCGGGCGTAATTGGTATATCGGGATTGCAAGGACCAACAGGATCTTCTGGTCCACAAGGAGCAACTGGAATTTCTGTATCCGCGGGGCAAAGCGGACCAACAGGTGTGCAAGGACCAAGCGGAACACAAGGACCAACAGGCCCACAGGGTGTGGGGATTGGAGCAACAGGACCACAAGGACCAACAGGACCAAAAGGAACTACTTTTCCAGGTGCAACAGGGCCAACAGGTGCAACAGGTGCAACGGGACCGACAGGAGCACAAGGAGCAACAGGTCCAAAAGGACCAACTGGAGCAACAGGTATAGCAGGTCCACAAGGTCCAACAGGACCAAGTGGAATCCAAGGTATTTCAGGTCCAACAGGACCAAGTGGTATTCAGGGAACGTCTACCATAGGTCAAACAGGTCCAACAGGAGTAACAGGTCCAACAGGTCCAACAGGACCACAGGGACCAACGGGACAACCAGGTAATGCATCCGCGCCGTGGTAATAGAGAATAAATATGCCTTTTAATTTTTTTCCGTTTGGTGTACCAACAACAAGTTCGTTCGCAATTAAATCTATAACAGCAGAAACCGCAAGTGCCGTGGTTGCTGGTACAGTACTCACTGCATCGTTTAGCCTAACAGGTACAACAGGACCAACTGGTGTAATAGGACCACAAGGAGTTACAGGACCAACAGGAGCAAGTGGTCCAGAAACAATTACAGGACCAGTCGGTGCTACGGGTGTTATAGGACCAACAGGAGTAGGCGCAACAGGACCAACAGGTCCAAAAGGACCAACTGGCCCACAAGGACCGACAGGAGCTAATGGTCCAATCGGACCAACAGGGCCATCAGGTCCAACAGGACCAACAGGAGCCGTTGGTGCAACGGGAGCAACCGGAGCAACCGGAGCAACAGGAATTGCAGGACCAACTGGAATCAGAGGTGCTACTGGTATACAAGGTACCACCGGTACACAAGGGGCTACAGGCCCCCAAGGAGTCACAGGTGTTGTAGGTGTTACTGGTCCAACTGGTGCAGGACCAACTGGCCCACAAGGACCAACAGGTCCAAAAGGATTAACAGGACCAACAGGACCAGAGGGACCAACAGGAGCAACAGGACCAACAGGACCAACCGGACCTTCGGGTGATAATATATTCGGAGCACAAGGACCATCTGGACCAACAGGACAAACCGGCGTTGTGGGAGTAAGTGGACCAACAGGACCAACAGGAGCAAGTGGAATCCAAGGTATTCAAGGACCAACAGGAGCAAGTGGAATCCAAGGTATTTCAGGCCCAACAGGACCAAGTGGTATTCAAGGTAGTCAGGGGTTGAACGTCACTGGAGCAACTGGAGCAATAGGTATTACAGGGCCAAGTGGAGTTCAAGGTATTTCAGGTCCAACAGGTGCGACCGGAAAGTCTGCATACTTCTTCACTGGTGTATATGTTCCGTGTTATTTAGTATCAAGTAGTGTAGGTTCCAGTTTCTTCTATGATCCAACATACGGACAATCTGGTGATAATTGTTCAGCATACAGTGGTGGGCCAACAACAGTATATAGTATGGATTCTGGATCTATGGAACCTGGTATAGTTTTGTATCAAGATTCTAATTGTTTTACAAAAGTAAATCAATTTATGGTATTCAGCGACTTTATGGCATATAGCGATGGTGTAAATTATTGGACTACGGTTCAATCTACAAGTGAAGTTGCAGTTGAATCATTATGTGCAACGTAAATTAAATTATGACTAAATATTTTCCATTAGGTACACCAACTACAGCAAGCTTTTCACTAACTACACGAACGGTAGTAAGTGCATCTATTGTGTCTGCAACAGCAAACGCATTAACAGCTTCCTATGGAGTAGGACCAGTAGGAGCAACAGGGGTAAAAGGACCAACTGGTGCACAAGGACCAAGTGGTGTTGCAGGAACAGGAAATATAGGAGTGACAGGACCAACAGGAGTGGCTGGTACAGGTGTCACAGGACCTACAGGACCAACAGGAGCAACAGGCCCACAAGGAGCAAGTGGACCAACAGGAGCAACAGGTCCATCGGGAATATCAGGACCAACAGGTCAATCTGGTGTAATAGGACAATCTGGAGTATCAGGACCTACAGGAGCACAAGGAACAACCGCAACTATCACAGGACCAACAGGTGTTACTGGTCTTACGGGGCCAACAGGAGCAACGGGTGCGACCGGTCCACAAGGTGTATCTGGACCAACAGGAGCAACAGGAGTAGCGGGTACCACCGGACCATCCGGTGCAACAGGAGCAACAGGACCAGTAGGACCAACAGGAGCAACGGGAGTAACAGGATTAATTGGACAACAGGGACAAACAGGTCCATCAGGTCCAAAAGGACCAACAGCAGATTCCGCTGCTGCAAGTGCCACGGGTGCAACGGGAGTTGGTGGTGTAGTCGGAATAACCGGTGCTACAGGACCAACAGGTGACACGGGTAACAACGGCATACAGGGACCAAGTGGTGTATCAGGACCAGTAGGACCAACAGGAGCAACAGGACCACAGGGACCAGTAGGGCCAACAGGAGCAACGGGAGCAACTCCACAAGCTGGGGCAACAGGAGTACAAGGTGCAACGGGAGTAACAGGTCCAACAGGTCCTAAAGGAGCAACGGGACCAAATGCTTCGTCGTGTCCAACAGGATTTATTGATTGTACCACACAAGTATCAAATCCAGATCCTTCATTGTATTCAATATTGTGTGCTGGACCACCATCTGGATCTTTTCGTCCTTTTACTTGTACATAATTGGACATTGTATCTGTGATTTTATATTTATATAGAGTGTGTTGGTTATAATATTATATTAGTATGAGAGTTTGATATGCCAAAAGTTGCTGGTAGCGTATGGGTAAGTGGAAGTAACATATATTTCGTAGACGCATCAGGTAATGAATATTATTACACTGGCACCGTTGGTGCTTCCCCATCTGGGGCTAAAGTTGGATCTATTTGGATAGATGGTCCAGTAATTCATTATATTGACGCAAGTGGTGTAGATAGAAGTGTTACTGGTAGTGATTTGGGAAGTGTTGCTGGAGCAAAGGCAGGGTCATTGTGGGTGGAAAGTAGTAAGTTTAATATTATTGCTGACCTCGGTATAAGTAGAAATAAAGTTCAAATGCATACCGACGCAACCACAAACGCATCACACAGTGACGCAACTACCAACACATCGCATAGTGACGCAACCACAAATGCATCACACAGTGACGCAACCACAAATGCATCACACGCTAATTCTTATACAGCAGGGTCGCATGCTAATACACCGGCCTCACACAATGATGCAACCACTGCTAAAAGTCATAGTGACGCAACTACCAACGCATCACATAGTAACGCAACGACTAATGCATCACATAGTGACGCAACTACCAACGTATCTCATAGTGATGGAACCACCAACGCATCGCATAATGACATAGCGCACGCTAATGCAACCACCAACGCATCACACGCTAACACAACCACCAATGCGTCACATAGTAATGCAACAACAAATGCATCACACAGTAATGCAACCACGAATGCCTCGCATTCTAATTCATATACTGCGGCATCTCACAATAACGTAACCGCGTCACACAATGATGCAACTACCGTAAAAAGTCATACAGACAATACAACAAATCCATCACACAGTAATGCATATACAGGAAATTCACATAGCAATGCAACTACCGCAGCATCACACAGTAACGCAACCACAAACGCGTCACACGCTAATATTGCATTTAGTAATGGAACCACCAATGCCTCGCACAGTAATGCAACGACCAACGCATCACATAGTAATATTGCATTCGTCAACTTAACTACTAACGCATCACATAGTAATTTATATACCGCACCATCTCATACCAACGCCACTACTAATGCGTCACACGTAAACTTAACCACGCCTAAGTCACATAGTGACGCAACAACCAACGCATCACATAGTAACGTAGCACATAGTAATGTTGGAGCGTCACATTCAAATGTCGCACACAGTAACATAGGACATAGTAATGTTGGACATAGTAACGGATATACAGGAAACTCACACGGTAATATTGCACACTTTGACCAAGCGCAATCACATAGTAATATTGCATATTCGCACAATGATATTGCCGGCGGTTGTGGATGTGTTTTCAATACTTGTGATGAATTTTGCCCACGACCAGGACAAGGTTGTACTACTGTGAATGATTGTACAGCATCAACATAATTAATACGAGATTAATAAATGCCAGCACATGGTAACTCAACAACTCCTCATTCCAATGCGTATTCAGCACACACTAATGTGGCGCATAGTAATGCAACCACAAATGCATCTCATGCAAATACTGGATTCAGTAACGTTGCGTTTAGTAATGTTGGATTTAGTAATGCAACGACACCTTTTAGTAATGTTGCGTTTATTAATAATACTACTAACGCATCACATAGTAATTTATATACCGCACCATCTCATACCAATGCAACCACCAACGCATCACACGTAAATTTGACCACACCTAAGTCACATAGCGATGCAACTACCAACGCATCACATAATAATGTGGCACATAGTAATGCAACCACCAATGCGTCACATAGCAATGCAACTACAGCAGCATCACACAGTAACATAGGTCACAGTAACGCAACCACAAACGCATCACATAGTAATGCATATACAGGAAATTCACATAGCAATGCAACTACCACAGCATCACACAGTGACGCAACCACAAATGCATCACATACTGATTTATATACCGCACCTTCGCATAGCGATGCAACTACAAATTTCGTAAACTTAACAACACCAAAAGCACATACTGATGCAACCACCAACGCATCACATAGCGACGCAACCACCAATCCGTCACATAGCAATGCAACTACCGCAGCATCACACAGTAACGCAACCACAAACGCGTCACATAATAATATTGCATTCGTCAACTTAACTACTAACGCATCACATAGCGACGCAACCACAAATGCATCACACAGCGACGGAACTACCAACGCATCACATAGTGACGCAACTACCAACGCATCTCATAATAATGCATATACTGCACCTTCGCATAGTGATGCAACCACAAATTTCGTAAACTTAACAACACCAAAAGCGCACACCGACACAACCACCAATGCATCTCACAGTAACGCAACAACAAACGCATCACACAACGATGCTACAACAAACGCATCACACAGTGACGCAACTACAAACGCATCACACAGTGACCAACCAGTATTTATTGGCCCATAATAGGGCTTGACATATGATGTATAATGGTGTATATTATAAGATGATTTATTAATCAAGAGGTTATATGACTATTGAATTAGAACCAGTTGGAGTAGTATGTAATTTAAGTTGCCCATATTGTTACGAACATCCTATGCGTGACGCGGGAAATTTCCGTCATAAAACATATTCCGTTGAAAAAATGTTGGCTGGTTTAGAACGGGAAGGCGGGCATTTTACTTTATTCGGTGGTGAACCATTATTAACTGATATTGACGATTTAGAAACCATTTTTAAATGGGGATTTGAACGTTTTGGTGGTAATGGTGTGCAAACAAATGGTGTTTTAATCACTGACCGCCACATTGAAATGTTTAAGAAGTATAATGTTCACGTTGGTGTATCACTCGACGGACCCGATGAAATGAATGATACTCGTTGGGCTGGGTCACTGGAAAAGACCAGAGAAGCTACCCGTAAATCATTTGAAGCTATCAAGAAACTACTTGATAATAAAATATCAATGGGATTAATCATCACCATTCACAAGAAGAATGGATTGCCCAAGCATCGTGAACGTTTCAAAGCGTGGGTAAAAGAATTACAGTCGTGGGGCGTTCAAGGAGCAAGATTACATCCCCTCGAAATCGACCATTCCGTTATTGGTGAGACATTAGCGCTTACACCAGAACAAAATGTAGAGTTTCTACTTGATATGTGGGAATTCGAAATTAATGAATTAAATATTCCTGGTAAAACATCATTTCAATTCGATATTTTTCGTGACGTAATGGCACTACTTCAAGAAAATGATAGTGATGCAACGTGTACATTCTTAGCATGTGATCCATATACCACCCACGCAGTGCAGGGTATTGATTCACAAGGCAATCAAGCAAATTGCGGTCGTGGTAATAAAGAAGGTATTAATTGGATTAAAGCACAATATGATGGATTTGAACGCCAATTAGCACTGTATCACACCCCACAAGAAGATGGTGGATGTCAAGGATGCCGTTTCTTTTTGATGTGTAAAGCACATTGTCCTGGAACTGGTTTGGATATGGATTGGAGAAACCGAACTGACACGTGCTTGACATGGAAGGTGGCATTCAGTATTTACGAAAGATTTTTACAACAAAAGGGTGAAACACCACTATCACTAAGTCCTGACTTAAAGAAGTGGGAAGAAGTATTGTTATACGGATTTAGTAAGGGTGTAGAATTACGATATAAACACATCAAAGAATATTTGTATGGTGATTTTGATTTAGATGGATTTATTGGAAGTCAAAGATATTTTATGGAAAAGGGGCAACCAATTCCACACGCAAACCATACAGATGAAACAAATCAATATGAGAAGGAATTTAAAGAAAAGTACGGTGTATACTTCAACATTTAAGAGGACAATATGAGTAATATGTTACATGCCGACCACGTAGATGCAACGGGAGCATATGCGCAGAAGTTTGAGTTAGTCAAAGAACTTATCAGTAATGGGGCACTGAAAGAAATCCCGCAAGAGTTTAGAGTTAAAACCGACAATTCCGTATTTAGTAGTAGTCAAACGGTCGTAGAACCTACTCAAGTTGTACAAACTACACAGCAACCGGAAATACCAAAGGTTAACATGAGCAGAGAACATGCTGACCATATTGACCAGACCGGTGAATACATGCGTATTTGGGAAGAAAAGTTTGGTAGTCTCTCTGGAGAACCGACCACAGAGCAGCAACAGCAAATGGGTCAAAGTTCCTGGAAGGGGTTCTTACAACAAATTATTGCAGAAGAAAAGAGTAAGTTAAATATATAATTTCACAAGAAGGGGTTATGAAAAGATTACACACCGTCCTACCAAATTGGACACGGGTGCAGTGGACGAGTATTGAAAACAAAACTAAATACGAACCAATCATTGCTTCTATAAATAAAGCATGGCGACATATCGAACGTATGTCTGTTGTGTATGATATCCGCACATCCGCGTTGGACATTGTTAAAATATCTGAATTACAAAATATTATTGATGAGTATGCACAATATGGTGTTATTGTCGCACCATTAAGTAAAGAATACCCAGAGCAAGGATATACATCCTCTACCATACCACCAAAGCAACGTGATGCTATAGGTGTTCGTGTGGTATTCACCAAGTCAGAAAAGTTAGCGGATGAATGGTTTAGAGTATGGAATCTTCACCAACACGCACGTGACCATGAAGCGGGATTGTTACTTGCATATCCAACATGCTGTGTTAAACATTATACAGAGCACGTAAACAATCAACACTTTGTTGATATGACATGGCCTGTATCTACAAATGGATTGTCGTTAACTGACGAAACGTTGGTACATATTAAGGCGGACACACCAGTAGAATCCAGTATGTTGTGGCATTGGCAGGGTGTTCGATTAGTCCCACATATACCATGTTCATTCGACTGCGAACAATCGGTTGAACTTGGTAGAAAGATGGCAGAGCTTGGGCGTAAACTTGGATATGACACCGAAATAGATTGGATGTATGAATTACTTTCGTGGCCTGTTGAGTGGTCAGCACTTCATGGAATTGCGGAAATTCGTACACCAATCAATAAAATATCAGCAAGAACGGATATGACTCCTCACAAGTATTCCGTACAAAAGCAAAGTCACACTTATCCAGAAGATGGTATGTCTGGTATTACATATCCGTACAATCAAAAGAAAATCAAGGTCAAACCAATTACACAAACCAAATCATTTTTGGCATCACTTGAAGATACTTCTGTGTGGGAAGAAAATGGATTTCATTATAAAGAAGCCATGGACCACTTCCACCAAGTTATTCTTGACGCAATTGGTGATATGAAGTACATCCCATCAGGCAATGTTCTTGACCTTGGTTGTGGTAATGGTGTATTACTTGGTCGTGTGGTTGATGATAGATTCGACCTTATCCCTCACGGTGTAGAAATGGACAGACAACGTTGTATGTCTGCAGCAACAACCATTCACTGGGGAGTATTCACAATGGGTGACATATTCGATGTCAATAATTGGAATGAACACGCATATAGTCTCGTATTGTTAATGCCAGGTCGTTTACTCGAAACTACACGAGGAAAAGCAGCCACGTTCCGTAAGCAACTCCACGACAAGACAGATCTCGTACTTATTAATTTGACTTGTGATTGGACACAGCAATATGGTTCGATTGAGAACATTATGAAGGTTACTGGTCTTGACCAAGAATGGGAACCAGCAGGTAAGTTAATTCATCGTCAAGATGATATGGCACAACTCTTTAAGAGAAAGGTGTAATATGGCAGATGAAATAAAAGAAGCACCAGTTCCATTGGCAATTCGTCAATTAATTGAATTGCATAACATGCGTATTCGTGAATATCAGCAGAAATCATTACAAGAAATTCAAGACGCAAACATTGAGTTAATGATAATGATGGGACTACACCCAGACAATGGGTGGAGATTGGATATGGAAGAAATGAAATACGTAAAAGTATCTTCGGAAAATGGAAATACACAAGTCGGCTGAATACGTAATCTTCACGTGGGGAAGATTCAAAGGACACTCCTTAGCACACGTTGCAAGGAGTGTTCCTTCGTATTTAGAATGGATGTCTGGTCAAGAAGGATTACCTGAGCAGTGGAGAATTGCCGCCGCAAAGACACTACTTGGGGAAGATATTAGTGAACTCGACCTTCCACGAACCAATAATATTTCTTTCTCATATAAGGATTTACCACAACCATCTACGGATAAAGTAGAAATCTTATTAGTAGATAATAAGACTGCTGCTATCATCATGCCATATGACAAGGTGATGTTGGCAAAGTTCAAGTATGAAATTGATGGTCGTAAATGGAATGGTGAAGAAAAGCATTGGGAATTTCCAGTTGTTCATCTTCCCAAAGTTTTCAAGTTGTTCTCTAATATCAAGTGTGACCAAAAAGTGTTGGATAAAGTTGAAGAGTTGAAATCTCGTCGGCAAGACCTTGATGAAATCCGTATTCAGGAGGATACTAACTTCGATATCAAGGGAATGAAACTTAGCCTATATCCATACCAGAAAGTCGGTGTACAGTTTGTAGACAGAGCTGGTGGTCGATGTTTAATTGCTGATGCACCTGGTTTGGGTAAGACTGCACAAGCTATCGGATATGCCCAACATCATAATCTC
>Ga0129333_10003638_pt1 | contig 14459 bp, 8 predicted proteins | sample CPB6_08_DNA_FD_94474 | JGI IMG/M metagenome (GOLD analysis project Ga0129333, IMG submission 94474) | Freshwater to marine salinity gradient microbial communities from Chesapeake Bay, USA - CPBay_Sum_0.6_0.8_DNA | ecosystem: Environmental > Aquatic > Marine > Coastal | place: USA: Chesapeake Bay...
TGGAGGTACCCTGCGGGGTCATTACCGCGATCGTGGGGGGTACTTATTTCCTCTACTTGCTCACCCGCTAGGCAACCCGCCCCAGGAAAGTCCATGGAACGATAGTGTCAAACTCACATTATTGAAGAAAAGCAGGCAACTCCACAGAAGCCAAGGAATCCCGCTTTTTCCCAGGGCGCAGGGGATGCACCACCGGAGAAGGCCAGTTAGAAGGCACAGCCCAGGAAGGCAACCCCATCTCTGCATTCCCTGTCAATGGGTTCAGTTCCTGGGGAGTATTTCCCTGAGTTGCCAAGTCCATGGCCCCATCCATTACTTCTTCAAGAGCCATAGAGCTAGGCGCTGGGGCAAATTGAGTAACGGGCGTAGAAACGTGCCGATCGCGCTGGGGTAAGCTCACCACCCGACGATCGCCCGCCCCAGGGCTGTTCTGTTTAGAGGGATGTTGGGGTGGGGTGTTCAGTTCGGGCTTATGGAGTGCAGAGTTATGTTGGCCAGAATTATTTTGGGTCAGGTTATCTTGGCTCGGATGATTGGGGCCAGGATGATCTTGGGGCGTGTGATCTGGAGCGGGACTATTGAGTTTCAGGCTGTTGGGGGCAGCATGGTTTACTTCTAGAACCGGCTGGCCTAGAACCGGCGGCTCTGGTACTCGATCGCCAGAAACTACCGGGAAATTCCCTGATGGCATCGCTTCCTGTAGCGGCGTTGGGGAGTCCATGGTCTGCCCTGCAATCTGCCCTGCAATCTGCTCTGTAATTTGCTCTGTAATTTGCTCTGTAATTTCCCCTGTAACCTGCCCTGGATAAGCGCCTCCCCCTAGCAGAGCTTGGGGTTGAGTCCCTTGGGCTTTCGCGAGATCTTCCCACACAGCATAGGCACTGGCGGGAGTTGTCGCCTCAGGTGGGGGAGCCGCTACTCCCTCTTCTGGGGTGCTATTGCTAATGGCATGGCTAAATCCGAGGGTTTGGGGAATGGTGAAGGATACGGGAGCTACTGGGGGAATGGGATGGGAATCCAGCACCCCTGCCCCCTCATCGCCAAACACCGCATTTAATTTTTGCTCCAAATCCCAATCTAAAGCTGGGTTTACGGAATCCGCCAGAATTAAAGGGGGCGCTTCCGGAGGAGAAGAGGGCGCAGGCTCAGGGCTGCGGGGGAAGAGGGACACCACCTTACCACTGGAGCTAGGGCTAGCACTGGAATCCGCAACACTAGGGATAGGGCTGGCCATGGGATCGCGGGCTGCTTCTGGCTCCATCAATTGCGCCATATTCGCGGCGAGTTGCTGCAAATACTCAGCAAAGCGATCCTGGGTTAAATCTTGCCCTGTCCCTGGTTGGCTGAGTTGCTGGGCTAATTCCTGCACCAACGGCCCAAAGGCAGGATCTAAATCCCCCTCAACGGTAGCCTCAGTCACGGTGGCCTCAGCACCGGGAACCAAATTCAGCATTTCGATCCCAGAACCATGGTCCTCCAGGGCTGGAGATCGATCGTCTTCCTGGGCTTCGGTTCCATGGCCTTGGGCTAAATGGGTCTGGGCCAGTTGGTGCTGGGCCAGTTGGTGCTGCTGGGTTAGCTGGGCCAAGGATTCGAGTTCTTGCTGTAATGCCGCTTCCTGTAAGGCCGCTTGCTGTAACTGGGCTTCCTGTAACGCCGCTTCCTGTAGGTCTGCTAAGGTTTTGCGATCGACCCCACCCCAGGGATCTGACTCCTCCTCAGTATCCAGAATAGGATCTGGAGATAAACCCAAATCCAGGGGGTCACCCGCCTGGGGAGCCGAGGGGGACAAAGGGCTGCGCAATTCCCCGGCAGCAGAAATCGGCAGTTCTAAGGCACGATCGTCAAGGGAGCCACCCCCCCCATACTCTGCCCCCAGAGCCACCTCAGCCCCTGCAAACGCAGTCACCGGGGAGTTTTGGCCATCCACAACCTCCCCCTCTTCTACATCAAAACCCGACTCAGATCGATCGGGATGCAACCAATGGCTGACCTTACCCCACTCTCCCTCACCCGATCCCCCCGGCCAGTCCCCCTGGCTCGACCAAGGCTGCACCGGACGGGGACGGGGGAACAACTCGCGCCCCCCCTCCCCAGCGCTACCTCCCAACAAAACTTCCTCCCGCCCCGGAGCCAACTCCCGGTCTAGCTCCCCAAGCCCCGCCAAAGGCCCCGGCACAGACACGTCTAAACACTTTTCCAAAGCCGCCTTAAATTGCAACGTGTAGCGTTGTTGGCGACTCAGGCGAGTTTTCAGATCCCGGCACTCATTTTCTGCCTCCACCAGCCGTTGGGTCTGCTCTGCAAACCGCTTTTGGGTTAACCCACACTCCCGCTCCATCTGGTTAATGCGATCGTGGGTGCCATCCAATTGCAAAGTGAGGGTTTCCGCGAGAATTTGGTACTTTTGTGCTAGCTGTTGTGCTTCTTCCAGGCTTTGGCGCAACTTCTCAAGGCGATGGTGATATTCCAGTAGCTCTTGGGTTTGTTGCCCCGCCAAGGTTTCCTGGTGCTGGTTGTGGCGCATTTGCTGATGCAGAGAAGCTTGGCAATCCTGGAGCGATCGCTCCAACTCTGCCACCCACAGGGTCAACTCCTGATTTTGCTCCTTCAGAATTTCATTTTCCTGCTGGAGTTGCGCCAGGTTCAGGTTATCGGCATTCAAACTGGGGTTGGCGGGAGTCTTTGTCACCGCCAGGGGAACCACCGCCGCCGCCACATCAATGGCAGGGGTCAGATCACCAGAGGCAGAGGCATTTACGCCAGGGGCAGGGTTGGAGGAGGCATTCATGGGTGGGCACACTGGGGAACCAGGGACAGGGAAAGGAGCCGCAGGGGCAGCAGCACAAGCCGCATCATGATGGGGTTGAGAACCCGAAACCGGAGGATCAAACTCCAGGGCAGTGACCTGAGCAGTCACATCAGCAGCAGCACTCACATCAGCACTGCCAGGAGAAAAAGCCCCCTGCCCAAGGGGCACAGGAGACGGATCTGACTCCCTCAGGAGCCGATCGGGAAGCCAATTGGCGGTATTTTTTGGGGGTAAATCTGGGCTAGGAGCCAGGGAAGAATCCCCCAAGGGATTCCCAACAGAACCACCAGAAGTCACCGCTCCAGTCACAGATTCCGTCAGATAGTCTCCCGTTAGGTGGTCAATATCAATCACCCAATCGGGGGCAACGATCGCGGCTGAAGCCCTTGGACGAGATCCCAACCCCTCAGGGCTAGGGTTGATACCCACTTCGCTCATGTCACCATTACCCACACCAGGATCCACGATCGACACCAAGCTTCCTAAATCCCTGGGGCGCTTATCCTCAGCCGCTAAGCCCAGTCCAGCTATCCCCCTAATGGGGGAACTCCGAGGGACAATTTAGAAATTGGCTCTTTTGAATAGTACTAGGATTAGATCAAATTAGTAGCTTCATAGCACCCTGGGCAGCCCACCCCCCCTGGGAAGGAAGGCTTCGTTCCAGCATAAGGGCGGACGTAAATCCCCCCGAATCCACGGGTTAAAACAAGAAAATAGGATTCTAAGCGATCGAGAGACCCATCATTAGACCCTTGGGAGACAAAAAGGCAAAAATCGTTACCCTATTCCATCCCACGAGCCTCGCATCCCTGGCAGCAACCCCCCGCAGAAGCCATCTAGCCCCTCGCGATCGGCAGACTACCATGACCTTGGGCTGGGTCAAGCAATCCTGAAATTTTACAGCCAATAAATCTTCTGGCTAAATGCCACATCAGTCTAGTCGATCAACCTGAGATTCTGTCAATGGATCACAGGCAATGAACCAACCCATGGGGGGATGAACCCCTCACCCTGCTTGATAACAATCACCTTTACACTCAACCCAAGATCACCAGATGAATCCTAATAATCCGTAACAATTGTCCTGTGTTCCATGAACACTTTCCCAGATTCTCCTTAAGCCTCGGTCAAAGGAACCCACTAGGGCACCCCCCCATCCCGGTTCTGCCCTAGAGTTTTTCCTCACTTCAGCCAACCAAAACCCCCATAAACCCCCACAAACCGCCCTAAGAGGGGAATCAAAGCACCCCTAGGGAAACTGTGGCATCAAGGTCAATTCACCCAGGTTAATTAACCTTGACCTCTCGCAACCGCCAGACTGAGAAGCCTCAGAAATCTTTGCATCTACCTTTGTATCTCACTAATACCTCACTTGTATCTCCCCAAGACCTTACTTCGTCCTAGTCCCATCCCTAGCCCTTGGTTTTCACCGAATTCCTATCCCCGTTAATCCCCCTATTCCAATCGGAACTCTCCATCCTAGAAGTCCGTCTCTCTAGTTCGGATACCGCGAAGAATCCAAATTTTGCCTCCAATGTCCAGGGTCGAATTGGGCTTGTAGGGGTCAGTATCACTCGCCCCCCTAGCTAATCGATGGGGTCGATCGTATCTTCATCCTGAGCGCTTGATTTTGAGCATTCTAAGCACCCCAGGTTTTGATCGGTTCCAGTTCCCGATTTCCTAGATTGGCATTCCAGCCCCCAAACCGAGCCTTTCCTCGCAACTTCTACCCCACCGACCTTGAGATTTCCCCTTTCCTCTACGTTTCACCCCTCAGCCTACTGAACACCCTATTACCGACTACCCCCCCATTGACCTATGCAACCCACTGCCGTCATCCGCCGCTTAGTTGAGAAAGCCCTATATCTCAAACAGTTGACCCCAGAAATTGAAAACCAGATCAATTCTGAGCTAACGCGCCTGGGTTATATCCCCGATGATGAATACGAGGCTCTGGAGTTGCTCATGGCAGAAATGGATGAAGGGCGTATTCGCTTGGTGCCCAGTTTTTAGGGGTGTATTTCACTTTAGCCCATTGACCCATCCGGTCGGGGCAATCCCCCCGTGGTTGCCCCAAACCCTCGGCGATCGTTCCAAAGTGAAATGCTCCCGTTTTTAGGTGCCCAGTTTTGAAGGAATTAGGCACCTCAAAAAATCCAAATTTTGTCCCCCGTTTTCACCCTCGCATCAGGTGGGTGGTGGTCAGTTTCCGAGCCAGCCCCATGATCGCGCCATCCCAATCAATCAAGCTGCCCTTATGGGGGGTCTCCCTCTAGGGGCAAAGGCTCTGGGCTGAGGCGTTCTAATTTAAGGCGCTCCAATTTAAGGCGTTCTAACTTGAGGCGCTCCAATTTAAGGCGCTCTGTAATGCGTTCTAACTGTTCCACGGTGGCCGGATCGAGGCGATCGGCAAAGGTGGCCACCGTGTCTGGAGTGCTGACGGCGAGAAACTCCTGAAGGCGATCGTGGCATTGCAACATCTGGCTCTCGGCGCGGGACACCTTGGCCTGCCAGCGAAAAACCCGGTTTTGCCGGTGGCGCATCACCCAACCCTTCTGACTGAGGCGCTGGAGTACGGTGGTGACGGAGGTAATGGCCAGTTGGCGATCGGGATCCGCCAAAATACGATCGTGGATTTCCTTAGCCGTTGGGGATCCCGCATCCCAGAGAATTTCTAGGATTTCCGTTTCTAAACTGCCCAAGGACATTTGCTGGGGACGTTCGCAGGGGAACAACATAGGGAAAGGTTGGGAGTTGGGAATTGGGAGTTGAGAGTTAGGCACCTGGATCAGATTCCCCAGTTTTAGTAGGGGCAATCCCCCTGTGGTTGCCCCAGTTTTGGTAAGGACAATCCCCCTGCGGTTGCCCTGATTTTGGCAGGGACAATCCCCCTGCGGTTGCCCCGGTTTTGGTAGGGACAATCCCCCTGTAGTTGCCCCAGTTTTGGTAAGGACAATCCCCCTGTGGTTGCCCCAGTTTTGGCAGGGACAATCCCCCTGCGGTTGCCCTGATTTTGGTAGGGACAATCCCCCTGTGGTTGCCCCAGTTTTGGTTAGGGAGTGAGACATCTCAGGTCATCCTATGATAACAAAGCACCCCCGCCTCCCCCCCATACAGCCAAGCACCCATATCCCCCAGATCTCTCCATCCCACCCTTGCCATCCCCTCAACCCCGCTCTTCCCCAGGTTGGATCCCTGAATATTTTAGATTTGTTTTACAAAACTTAAGCATTCGACGGGCTGTCGTTTGACCCTTGGGTAAATCATAGGTAACCATAACTTTTGAACCCATCCCGGTGCTTTAAGGTGTCATAGAAGGGATCCTCCCAAGTTGCACCTAAGGTTGCCCTGGGTTCCTGGCATGGTTAATAGATCCTGTGCTATTTTTCTGTACTGAATTGCCTGCTGAATTGCTTGAGGAGTAGAGCGTTGAAATTATTAAAATCTTTCGTGGCTGTCCTAGCCCTAGCCCTGGTTCTGACTGTTTCCTGGACTGGCTCCGCTTGGGCTGCTGATGGTGCTGCCATCTTCTCTGCCAAGTGCGCCCAGTGCCACATGGGGGGCAAAAATGTGATCAACCCCTCCAAAACCCTCAGCCTTGCGGATCTAACAGCCAATGGCAAAGATACCGTCGCAGCGATCGTCACCCAAGTGACCAACGGTAAGGCTCCCATGCCTGCCTTCAAAGGCATCCTCAAGGATGACGAAATCACCGCCGTTGCGACCTATGTGCTAGAGCAAGCCCAAGCCGGTTGGTAATTCCTAAGGAAAACGTGCCCAGGGTTCACCGACCCGTGGGCATCCCACCCATGGAGACACCCATCGGGTGTTGCAAACACCAAACATAAGGTATTGCACAAAATTCATGGTTGTAGGGGACAGGGAAACCTGTCCTTTTTTATGTCTGTGGTTTTATGTCTGTGGGGAGCAAGAAATGGGCAATTTCCCAGCAGGGGGTCAGGAATTTTGGGAAAATCCTAACAATCGTACAGACTATAACAAGAATTAACGGTTTAATACAGAAGCTCGATCGTCCCCACGGAAGGCAGACCCCTGGCTTAAAATCAGAACACGCTCAACCTTGTGTTAATCTTGCGCCCTAGGTCTTTTTGCCTTGTGTCCTGAATCCTGGGTCTATTAGGGAACAGCCTCCATCTGATCTCCGCTGGGGTGAACCACCAACCTATGCTACAAACCATTTTCAAAACCCATTCCCTGTTTCCCCAGGGCTGTGCCATCCCCCATTTGCCCCAAGAACCCTCCCATCTCACCCATGTTACCCAGGTTTATGACCATGGACGGGTTGATCTAGCGGTTTTGGTCTATTGGCCCGTCACCTATGGCCTAGAGCAGCCCGGAGGCTTAGATCACTACCGCATTCAAGTGAAAGCAGGCAACCGATCGTGGATGGATCTGACGGCTCCCCAAGGGGGGAATCGCTATTGGCAAGGACATGTAGAAAAGGTGGCTCCTGGCACTCCCCTCAAATTTCGCTACCGGCCAGGAGCAGGGGTCTGGAAGCCCATGGTGCCCCTCACCACCCTCGATCGTGTCTATAGCACCCTCTATGTGCCCGATCTGCGCTACACCTGGAAAAATAGCCCCCCCCGCTTTGACCAGGGGCTAGTGTTGGTGGAAACCACCCTGGAGGGCTTGCTGGCGGGCTATAGCAAGGGAGTGCTGGCTCCCCGCAGCCGCGAGGAGATGTTTCAGGATGCCATTGTGCAACAGATCCTCAAGACGGATATTCCAGGACGCTTATCAGAATGGGCGATCGATTGGGTCATGGCTCCCTTGGCTTCTTCCATGGCCGATCGTGCCTGCCTCAACTACAAATTTAACTACCTGACCTATGACATTGCCGATGTGGATTGGCAATTGGGCACCACCCAGGACTGTATGCGCCTGGTGGATACCTTCTATGAATATGGCATTACCCTGGTACCTGATTTAATCTTTGTCCACCAAGTCAGCCAGCCCTTTGAGGGATCCGTAGACCAAATTCGCTGCCCCCACTCCAGCCAACCCTTATACGTCGATCGCGAAGCCTATCAATTCCGGGACTATGGCACCTGGATGTTTAAGCTAGATGACCCAGAAATTCGCAAGCAACTCATCGATAAAGTCATCGCTTTTGTTAGCCAATATCGCTTAAAACTGATTCGCCTGGATTATTTAGACGGTCTTATCCTGCAATATTCCCAGCGCCCCGTCAACTATGGGGCGGTGTTTCTTCAGGAATTGCGCACCGCCCTTAAAAATTGCGATCCGACCCTGCGGATTCTGGGGGAAACCTTTGAAGCCCATAACCATTGGGTGATCCAAAATTGCGTCGATCTGTTTTATACTCCGGGCTTTTGCATTGTCGATGAATTGTATCGGGTTCCCTGGCGGCGCTATCGCCCCCTTTTCCCAGATATTCGCCGCTTTTTGCCAGATTTAACCTATATTCTTCAGTGGCCCCGCTCCAATGCCCTCTATGCCCAACTCCACGATGAAACCTGCCCCGATGAACACATCGCCTCAGGCCGTCCCCAAACCCCCTGGGCCTATGGGCAAAACCCCGCCGAACTGGTGAAGCGCCAAGGGGAAGCCCTGATTCAAATGGGGCAGATCCAACAGCGGGATCTGTTGGACTATGTGCGGCGGATGGTGCGGGGGGCCGAAGCCCTGGCCATGTTCAGCGCCAACTTGGTGTATATGTTTGTGCCAGCAGTAGATGCCCTGACCCTCGGATCTTCTCAAGATGCGGATCACTGGAAAGTCCAGTGGGATGGGGTTAGCCCAGAACAGTTGGCCACCTGGCGACAAACGGGACTCAATGAGGCGGAGATTTTTTTCCGCCATGATCAGCACCGAGCCGATATGATTGCCCTGCGGCAAGTGTTCCGGCGCTACACGGTGGTGGATCCAGACAGCCTGCGCCCCCTGACCCAGGTGCAGATCTGCCATGTGGATACCGAGAATGCTGTGCTGGGGCTGTGGCGATCGAGTACAGCGGCTCCCGCTTCCTCAACCTTGGTTCTATTTAACTTTGGGGATCATTGTTTTCCCGTGGATCGCTTGGCCTATGAATGCCCGGTGCCCCAGGGTCATGTGGGGGTTTGGGAAGTCCTGTTTGATGGGGATTGGGTGGCCCCAGAGCGGCGATCGGGCTTGCCCCAACCGGAGGCTCTGGGTTACCCCCCTGGCACCCGCATCCGCAGCCAACGGGGGGACTTTTTCAAAACCACCTCGGTCTTAAAACTGCATTTTGGCCCCCGCAGCCTCTTGATTTTGAGGTATCACCCTTGAGCAATCTTCCCCAAGCCACAGGCGGCTGCAACGGGTTCCGGGAACCCTAGAAAGTCCTGCTCACCTGTGGGGCAATTCCTGGTAACAACCTTATCTTTCCGGTCTTCTTCTCCCTGGCCAAGGATAAACCTGTAACTGATGTTGATGCTTGATCCTATGTTCGACCCCATGGTTGATCTGGCTTTTGCCTTTCCAGACTCCACCGCGCTGAGTTTTGGCAGTAGCAAACTCTTTCAGATTCTATTACCCCTGTTGGTCTATATCCTGTTCCAGGAACTTCCAGGATTCAAGCGATCGATCCAGCAGGTTATTCTCCTCATTAAACCGGATGCCAAACTGGAAGCCTATGAGTATTTAATCAGCCTTTTCCTGGGGTTCATGAGTTGGAAAGTTGGCTGTGACTTTGGCTTTTTAATTGTGGCCACAGGATCCGCCCCTTGGTCGATCGCCTTCACGGTCTCCGGTCTCATTCCCTACGCCCTTGCCCAATACTTTATTTATTACTTGATTGGGCAAAAAATGATTATTCAAGGAAAAATCAACCCATTCAAGGAAGAATTCATCGCCCGAAAAATTACCGCCCGTCCGCCCCTCTGGAAACGGTTTGTGGCGAAGTTTTTCCATGAAAATATGAATGTCACCAGCGCGAGTGTTCCCCTGCGGCAGGTGATCCTAAAACCCCTGGTGGACTACGGCGGAATTATTATCAGTTGGCCCCTGTATAACGTGGGATTGCTGTATCTGCAATCTGGGGAAATTACCTTAGCTCCCCTGGTTCATTTCATGTTTTTGCCCATTTTTGTCTTTTATGTGGTCAACGTGTTTGGCTATATCTTGGGCTACAACCTAGGGGAATTCCTCTATTTCCGGGGGATTGTTTTGGTGGAGTGGGTGAAAAAACAACTGCGCAAACGTTCCCCCCTGCCCCAAGCGATGGCTCCAGATGCCCCAGGATCCCTAGGAGATGGAAGCTCCCCCAGTGCTGGATACCGAAAAAACCCCTTGCTTCTCAAGCTGGAGTTGCTTAATGATGTTATTTTCCTCCCCTATCGCATTTTTCTCAATCGCTATGGTTTGAATTTGCGCTGGTTAATTTCTGCGAGTTTGGGGATTAGCTTTGTGATTTTGCTAGAACCTCAACTGTCGGGAGCTATTTTCAGCGCCGCCCATCACATTCAACACCTGTGGTTTTATAACTTTGCCCACTTAGATCAAACCCAAGTCCAACAATTACTCAGCGCCAGCCATGGGGGAGATCTGCCCCCCGCAGATTTACTCACCCAGCAATTTTCTGGGGAATTTCCCACCCTTTATGGGGCGATTCAAACCCCCTGGCCTAGTCCTGAGGGGCTAATTGCCAGCACCTCTTCCCCCTCCTACTAGCCCCGTCTACTGCGGTTAATTTCCTCTTCGTTTCCTCACCCTAGGGTTTATCGCTCTCCCCTGCATATCCCCGGTATCTTAATGGGTTTGACCCTGACCTTCCTTGCCAGGGGCACAAAGCCAGCCAACCCTTAAATGGTTCCTGAGGGAGAACAACAGGCTCTAGGGTAAGTTACTGAGCCTAGGGATGATTCTGCTAGATTTGGATTGATGCTGATGCCTTAGGAAGCCTGCCCTTGCTCACTGTTGATGGGTTCATTTCACCGGATCAATCTGGGCTGAACCCTATCTTGAACCCCATCTTGAAAGACAACTGAAACCTTATGCATCCTACCCTTCAGACAAGATTAGGCTCCACAAGATTAGGCCCTTGGATGACCCGCACGATCGCCCTGATGGTGGCTCTGGGTTGGGCTGTGTTGGGGTTGCCCATGGGGGTGAGTCGTGCCGCAGACTATTTCCCCACCCCACGGGGTCATCTGGGCAATGATGTGTTGTATTACGTGGTGGTCGATCGCTTTTTTGATGGCGATCCCAACAATAATATTCCCTTAGATGCCTTCCCCGTGGAGGGGGATTTGGATCCAGCAACCCTAGCCTATAATCAAGCCAATCGTGCCCTTTTGCCCCATGGCTATGACCCGTCCCACCGGTACATTGGTCTGTATTGGGGGGGAGATTTGGCGGGGGTTTTGGCGAAGTTGGATTACCTTCAGGAACTAGGGGTAACCAAGTTAGTATTGTCTTCCATTCAAGATAGCGCTGCGGGGCTTTTATATGACCCTGGTTTTGAGGGTTTTCTCTATAGCCAAGTGCAGGATACCGGGGAAAACATCAATGATTTTTATCGCCATTTGAATGCGGGCTTTAATAGCAGTTGGACAAAAGATTGGTTTGAGATTGAAGAGCATTTTCAAGATAACCAGGGGGGAGACGATCGATTTGGATTATTTCGGCAGTTGCTCAATGAAGCGGGCGATCGTGGCATTGGCATTATTCTGGAACTGAACCTCAACCATACGTCCCCCTATCGCACAAGCCTAACCTATGATCCCTTTGACCCCGCACGATCGGAGCGCTGGCTCGTGGACCAGGGGGGCATCTATCGCCATGGCCTGAAGGTGGCAGATTACGCACAACTGAATAATGGCGAGATTAATCCCCAAGGGTGGTTCCATGATCCCATTGCCTTAGATTACAATCGCCCGACTCCCACCATGTTAGAGCAAGCTCCCATCCAAGGGTTGCCCGATCTCAATCCTGAAAATCCCCAGGTGGAAGCCTATCTATTGGATGCATTACAGTTTTGGTTAACCCTGAATCCTGGGGGCTATCCAGTTGCTGGATTTTACTTGCCTGCCATTGTCAATAGCTCCCTGCAATTTTGGCAAAAGCTAGAACAAACCGTACAAAATATTAACCCCGATACGGTGTTATTGGCTGCCTATGGAGATGGGGGCTATCGTAAATTGGACAGTATCGATTGGTACGAAAAAACCCAGAATTATAGCCTGATTAACTATAGCTTTAGCATTGCTTTACGGCGGTTCTTTGGCCGCGATCGGGGTTGGGATGGGCGTACTGCTGTGCTGCGGGAAATGGCTTTGGGGAAAGAAGGCAAATATTATAACTATGGTCTAGCCAGCCGCATTTTGCATTGGATTCTCAACCCTAGCGCCTCCTTGGAAGTTCCCCGCCATGCCCTGGATGTGGTGAATCCCATGGATGCTAAGGGCTGGGTGAATTTTGTGGATGCCCCTGATCAAACTCGTCTGTTGTCCTATTATCCCCACATGACCCGCCAAGCCTATGCCAGCGCCCTTAAGTTTATGTTTGCCAGTGAAGGGGTGCCTTTGGTGATGTATGGGGCTGAAACGGGGCTATCGGTTCCCCACCACTTCAAGCACAGCAGTGTATTTGGGGTGGGGGGAGATCCTTTTAATCAACAAATGATGATTTGGCCAGGGGATGAGGGTTGGAATGATAACCTCTATCAACTGATGCAAAATCTAGGGAAATTACGCCAAGATCATCTGGTTTTGCGCTATGGGGATACAACCTTTTTGTATCCTCAGGGTTCCCGCAGCGATCGAGATTTGTTCATGGTGCGGCAATTTAAATCCTGTGATTTTCTGCCGGAAACCTGCGATCGCTCTGATGTGATTCTCTATGCCTATTCCACGGAGGGAGGGGATTTCTTGGTTAACTTCCCCGATCAAGAAATTCGTGCCATGCAGGATGTGGATGCCCAACAGGTTTACCCGGTGGTTAAGGGTCTAATTCCCATTAAGTTAAAGCCGGAAGAAGCCAAAATTTTAGTCCTCAAACCCCGCCGCACCCCCACGACCCTAGAACCATCCCTTACCCTTCCCTAACCCCCGTAGGGGCGGGGTCTTCCCGCCCAAGCCAGGACGATCTATTGGGGTGCATTTCACTTTGGCCCATTGACCCATCCGGTAGGGGCAATCCCCCCGTGGTTGCCCCGAACCCTCGGCGATCGTTCCAAAGTGAAATGCTCCTATCGATCGTGTACCCCAAATGCCCCAAAGAGGGTCGGAAAACCCGACCCCTACACCCATATTGATAGGTAGGGGCGGGGTCTTCCCGCCCTAGGCTAGGGCAACAATTCCACCCAGCCTTGTTGTCCATCCAGGCGCACCCGTTGGCCATTAGGGAAAATTTGGGTGGCGGCGGGAATGGCCATAACCGCAGGGATCCCGTATTCTCGTGCCACAATCGCCCCATGGGAGAGCCGTCCCCCGGTTTCAGCAATCAGCCCCGTGGCTTGGGCGAGGAGAGGGGCCCAGCCTGCATCGGTGTAGGGCACCACGGCGATCGTACCGGGGGGCAAAGCCGCGCAGTCCCGTAGGGTGCGGATCACCTGAATGGTGCCCTCCACTTGGCCCCTGCTTGCTCCAATGCCCTGCAATCGCTGGCCTTGGGGGGCGGCGGGGAGGGGGTCAACCCCAGGACAAAAACCATAAACCAGGGAGGGCACGGGCTGTTGTTGATCCTGGTGCCATTGGTGCTGGCGATCGCGAATGGTTTGCCTGAAAGTGGGCAATTGGCTTCCTTCGGTAATCCCTTGGCGAATTTCTGGCCAAGTGAGGAAAAAAAGATCTTCGGGCTGGTTCAGATAGCCCTGGCGCGTCCAATCTTCCCCTAAGACCAAAAAATGCCCCCGTACATGGCCCAACAGTTGCAAATACACCGTGGCCACTTGACCCTTGAGGTCTAGGCGATTTTGCAACCACGATCGCCCCCAAGCAGCTTGAGGGGAAGCAGGAAGGGAAAATCGATCGCCGGGTTGCCCAGGGGGATAAAGCACCAATTGCCCAAATAATTGTTCGGCGGGGGTGGGGTCGTCCTGCCAGTTGGGAATGGCGATGTCGGTGCCCACGTCGCTGAGATAACCGTAGCGCTGGATACAGGTTTGCACCTGCTGCCACAGGGCTAGCCCTTCCGGGAAGGATGCCAGGGCTTGGATCACGGCGGTGGTTTGTGGGTTGCGATCGGGCGCGGGTAATTGCTCAGGGGCGGGGAATTCCGGGGGGGCGGGCAACTCAGAGCCTCCCAATACCTGAGGGAGTTCCGCTGCGTCCATGGCATTATCCCAGTACACCAAGGGATCCCCAGGGATAAGATCACCCTTAAGCTCACCCTGATGGATGAGACCCTGTTGCTCCAAAAGGGCGCGGGCCGATTGGGCCAAGGCCGTGAGGGAACGCAGGGAAGACACTTCGGGCAAGGCGCTGCTGTCTAGGGCTTCCAGGGGAATTTTCAGCACAGCTTGCCCCAGGGCAAACCCTAGGGGGGCGAGGATTTGGTAGTAGGTGGCCTGGGGGAGCAAATCCAGAATGCGATCGAGGCGAATCAGCACATCCCTCGGAGCGCTTCCCCCTGGGGGATGTTGGGCTAAAAAGGCCAAAGCGGGCTGGAAGAGTCGGCGATCGTCCTGGTGAAAATCCCA
>Ga0129333_10003639_pt1 | contig 14457 bp, 10 predicted proteins | sample CPB6_08_DNA_FD_94474 | JGI IMG/M metagenome (GOLD analysis project Ga0129333, IMG submission 94474) | Freshwater to marine salinity gradient microbial communities from Chesapeake Bay, USA - CPBay_Sum_0.6_0.8_DNA | ecosystem: Environmental > Aquatic > Marine > Coastal | place: USA: Chesapeake...
AAAATTTGCATCAACATTATAAAGATGCTTATAATCTCCAAGAGTGAATGGTTCCGAAATTCTCTGCCTACCAAAAGCATCGATAGCAGTTGTATCTGGATTAATAGTTACATAAGTTCCAGTCGATATTGCAACGTTTCCTGTAACTGGAAATGGATTATCTGTAGAAACTACTTCGCCATTTTTATTGGCGACCATATTCACTTCAAACAGTGTTCTCTCTTGATTTAAAAAATCTTGAGTATTTTTATTAAATTGTGCCATTCATCAATCACTCCACGACAATCTTTCTGGATGATATCTTTGTGTGTTCTTAATTTTTAAAGAAGAATTTGATACTGGATAAATGTTATGAACTATCGCTCCGGGATATTCGGATTGAAGTTGCTCTGCTAGTTCATTTTTACTCATCATTTTCCCTTCAACTTCCATACGATAGATCTTTCCTTCCCAAACAACGTCTGCTAAAAAAGATTCACCGACAGAATTTGATTCTGGTTCTGAATTATTGATATAAAGATTTCCGTTAAAATCTCCAGCAATGTTAACGCTCTCTGAAATAAATTCTTTAAAAGATTTCATTTTTAGTTACAGTTCCAACGACGAAGTGCTTTATTGATTCTTGAGTCTGGGTCTCTTGCCGTCTTTGCTGAAGTGAGTTTTGATTTCATCCCCTTCATACGACTACAAAAATTAGAGCGACGTTCTGCTCTTTTTCCAGTTGGTTTCTTTTCAGTTACTGCAGTTTGAAGTTTTGAACCCGGATTTTCTCTACGATAAGCATCAACTGCTTTTTGACTTAATCCATCAGTTTTATCTTTGCGATTAACTTTTTGCCAATCTTCGAAGAGTTCTTCCCTCCAATTAGAATATTCTTCTTTTTTAATGCAGTTAGGAACTAATCTGTTTCCCTTTTTCTTCATTCCTTTTTGCGCGTATCCATCCCAGCATTTTTCACTTACACTTCCTTTCATTTTTTCTGGCTTGATAATGTCAATAATTTCAACAAAATCATTACCTTCAGCATCTTGTAGGGTTATATTTTCATCTACTGGTTTTACATTTTTTTTATAAAAATCTGCTGCTCTCAATAATAATTTTCTTTTTGTTTCTGGATTAGATATTGCCATTGCAGCATTAACCATCCTATTATGTTTGTCATAATTAGTGTCGATGGGTTTTACTTGTTCATCAACAGCATCATTATGAGGTACAAAATGTGCTATTTGTAATGATGGTTTTTTAGGAATACCATATTCTTTTCTAAACTTATCAAATCCACCTTGTGGTTGAGTTGGTTGTGATGGACCTTTTGGTGGATTGTATGGTTCTCTAGGTGAACCACCTTCACCCTTTGCCAAAGGAAAAAGTTTAGCTCCTGTAGGTTTTGGTTCTTTTCCTGGTGGATGCACTGGTTTTCCACCACCTAATCCAGATCCAGGTTTTAATTTTGGTTCATTAGAAACACTCTCAGTTTTCATTTCACCACTATCAACGTAATCAGCGGCACTATCCAGGTAATCTGCCGCCTTTGTAATTTTAGATTGAACCCAAGCTTCAATATTTCCTTCACCTTTCATTTTTTTCTTTAATCTTTTTGCCGCAGAAATAATTGTAGAAATTTCTGAACGAGCCATAGAATATTCATGATCATTAGATTCTGGTATATTTCCAGGATGTGGAGAGTTCGCATCATATTTTTTACCTAAAGTAATTGGTAAAGAGAACATGTCCCAGTATTTTTCTCCATATTTGCATTCACTTCTGGATTCATTTTTTCCACATTTCGGACAATATCGTATTGAATTAACCTCTTCTGTTTTTGTTCCCCAATTTGAAGCACCTTTTTGACGACATTTAACTAATGCCCCAGAGGCATAAGCACTGGGCCAAACATCATATCTTGCCTTTACTTTATGGTAACAAGCATCTTTTTTTCCACTATTTTTTCCCTTTTTATCAGATTCTTCATTCATTTTTTTCTTTTTTCCTTGACAGTGAGCTCTCTGAGAAAATCCTTTCGGATTATCACAATCTATGGATTTTTTATATTTATCTGACCATTCTTCCTTAACTGATTTTTTTGGTTTATCAGTTTGGACATAGGTTGGTTTTGCTGCACCTGTTTTTTGCTGTTGTCCAGGATCTGCCGTCTTTTTTCTTCTTGCTGCAGATAATCTTTCCTCTTTAGACATACTTGCTCTTTTTTTGGAAGAAACACATTTAGGAATTCCTTCTCCAGGTTCATCACTTGCACAAGTTCCACCAGTTACAACATTTACCCAACCAGGTTTTCCGTCTTTAGACTTACTTTTAAACCACTTATGCAAGTTACCTTCGGTTACATCTTTGAATTTTTTATGTTCTTTTTTTGCAGATGCTTCCATTTTTTTCAAACGAGTATAATAATCTGGAATTTCATCTAAATGTTGAAGAGCAATATCTCTTGCAAGATCATGATCTTTCGTATGCTCATGTTCAATAGGTTCTCCCATATCAAGTTGATTCTGAATAAAAGAAACGTCAAGACGATGCTTTTTTGCAATTTGTTCAACTGTTTTATGGGATTTTAATTTCGGCACTTTTGAAGAAAATATTATTCTTTATTATTTAGAAAACCTTGCTTTAGAAGTTTTGATAACTCTGCAGTTGAACCAACAAATAAGGCATTATTTGTTACATTATTTGTTGTTTTAACTGTTTCTTTTTCAACGTCTTTCAACTTTTTTTGAAGATCAATCAATTTATCAGTTACGTCTCCGACACTTTTAATCAATTGTCCAGCAACTTCATATGCTCTAGGTTGATCACTTTCTGCAGCAAGTTCCATAATTCCATTAATAGCTTCTTGCCCCTTTTCAATTAAAGAATATAAATTTGCTCTAGTGTACTCATAATCTTTTTTTATATCAACATCTGAAAATTCTAAATTTTTGACAGTATTGTCAATACTTGTCAATTTAGAATTATCAACTATATCCAGATCAGATGAAATATTTAATTCTTCATTTAAATTATCAAAATTTTTAGATTTCATATAATTCAAATATCAATTTTTTGTACAGGACTATAAGATTTTGCATCTTCAAAAAATTCCCAATTTTCATTAAATCCAAAGTCATCATCTGGATTTGCATTTATTGGATCTGGAGTTACTGTATATCTAACTTCTCTCTTTGCTGTTTGAACATCTGTAGAAGAATACATATCAACTTGAACTTTTTTAATTATAGATTCCGTACTATCAGAAATTGGACCAAATAAGTAAGTTTTAGCAGTAAACTGTAAAGTGTATAATAATATTCTCCTTGTAGAAAAATCACCTTCATAGTCATCTCTAAATGAAATATCATCTAAAACTATAGGTATATCTTTTTTTTCTCCTATAGAATCGATCATATCAATTGTCACTGTAAATGCTGGTTGAAAAAATGGTAAAATTTGCTCTATAATCTGCAATGCATCATCATTCAATTTAGACATAATATTCAATTCAAATCCAATATTATATGGAACTGGTAAATATACTCTTTTTATTTTATTATCATCTGATAAAGCTTTAAAACTTTGTGCAACAGATGATTTTCTTGCAGCATCATATTTTAAAGAATTCATTTCAAATGATAATCTAGGTAAAGTTATAGCAATTGGTTTATTTAAATCTGCTTGCTGCTCTAATCTTGCCAAAAACTTTTGAGTTGGTCCATATGCTAAAGGAACTCTTATTTCACTGTAGGAATTATTATCCCCATCTTTGTGCTTAACTGTTATTGTATTGAAAAGATTGCCAAATGCGACAATTGTTTTTCTAATATTTTGATGGTAAAAATAATTTCCTAGCATTAGTAATTTCCAAATAAATTGTTTTCTGAAAAATCGACAATTGAATCAGATTCTATCTGTATGTCATCGTTTTGATCATATTTATCATACATGTCAGGTATTTCGTAATTTTTAAGTGAATAGCGTGCTGATGATATTGTTCCTACCAATATTTCTCCCGGTAAAAATTTTCCATTAACTGTACCAACTTTAAGAATTTTTTGAATACTATCCCAAGATTTAACTCTACTTTTAAATCCGGATGATTCCCCAATAATAACTTCATTGAAAATATATGTTCCTATTCCAACAGACAAAGGTGGATTTACAACTGATATTGTTGGTGGTGTTGTATATCCAATTCCAGAATCCGATATTAATACATTATTAACTCCACCATTTGAATTTAAAGTAACTTTAGCTTTTGCTGTAATTGCCAAACCAACAATAGGAGAAGAAAAAGTTATTTCTGGAGGTGTTGCATACCCAATCCCAGAATTAGTAACTGTAACTATTCCAACACCCTTATAATTAGTTTCTATTATAGCTTCTGCAATTGCTCCCATTCCAGTAGAACTTATAATAGTTACACTTGGAGTTACTGTATATCCTAATCCAGGATTTGTAAGTAAAATTTCTTTTACTGAGCAAAAATTACCAATGCATGAAGTTATAGCAACAGCTTGTGCATTGATTCCCCCGTAAGGAGCACTAGTTATTGCAACTGTTGGAGCAGTTTTATAATTATATCCATCATTAATTAAATTAATTTTTCTTACATATCCAGTATGTACTGATGTATTAAATGATGGTTGAGTTCCAGAGGAAAACATTTTCAAAGTAGTGATATGACCTTGTTTTTCTAAAGTTCTATCTATCTCTTCAACAGTAGTATTGACATTATCCCATCCACCAATGCTATTAGAATATTCGAATAATTCACATTTCAATTCATACACATATGTTTTTCCTAATTGATAAAAAGGTTGCTCATGCTCTACAAATTTTATTTCAAATAATCTTCCGCCTAATGGAAAATAAATTAAATCACCTTCTCTTGGTCTTGTTGAAACTATAATCTCCTCAGCATCCATTGACATTAAAAATGGAGATATGAAATCTTCAAATCTTTCTTTGGAAATAATTAAAGTTAATTCATCTTTTAAATTCATTCCAAATTTGGTTAAAATATCTCCAGATCCCGTATAACCATCATAGTTACTAACATAAGCTTCTATAGAAAAATTATCATCAAATTTAGATGACGACACTTCTTCTAAGATAGTTTCTTTTTTTATAAATTTTTGTGGCAAATATGAAACTTCAACACCAAAAATTTTTAATTGTTCATTGATTAATTCTTGAATTAATCTTTGTTCATTTTTTGATCCTTGAAGGAAAAAGGGATTAAGTGTCATGTTTACCCAATAAAATCATAAGGTGGAAGTTCGTACTCTAGTGCCATTCTTTGTCTAAGGTCATCCAATTCTCTTTCAGCGTCATCATAAAGTTCTCTACCATTTAATTCAACTCCTCCTGGTAGTTTTACACCTCTAAATTTTATTAAATTTTGTCCCCATTGTTTTTTTATTAATAAAGTTAAATATTTCTTTAAAAAACTATCATTATAAACTTTAGTAAAGTTATTTGGATCTAAAATTCTATAACAATCTATAACAATAAAACTATCTGGTTTTTGAGCACCCCATTCAATATCAAGATACATTCTATTTTGTCTTTTATTAAATCTTATCTGTTTATCAGTGGTTAATAAGAAATCTATATCTTCCAAATAAGATTTAACCATTGCATATTGTAATAATTCTACAGAATTAAAATAATATAAATCATTTAAAAATAACTGATATTTTATACTAAACATTCCACCAGAAATAGAACTAGTATCAAATTTGAAAACCTTTTCAATTCCTATTACAGAATCTGGTACTTGTATATAATTGGCAGATTCATAGAAATTAAAGGTTTTTTGAACACCATTTATTGTAGATGTACTTGTCGTCGTTACAATTCCTGGTCCATTTGTACCTTTTGCAGACCCTCTATCAATATCCTCTTGTGTAATTTTATATTTCAAATACATTCTCTCAACACCATCAAAGTGTCTTTCATGAAAGTATTGCAAAGCATCATCTACACAATCATCTATCTGATCATCGTCAACATTAATTTCTAAAACTGGAGCACCTAAACGTCTCAAACAGTAGTCAATTAATTCTTGTCTAGAAGATGGTTTTGCCATATATTTTAAATTGGTTTAGTTACATCTGAAGTAATCATTGCAGTACCTTCAACAACTCTAGTTTTTATACCGTTGTTGTTATTGGTTAATATGACATCATAAACATATCTTCCAGGTTTTAGACCAGAACTTATTTCTGGAGTCAATTTTAATGTAAAAACTCCAGAAGATGGAGATGTTGAAGTGGTAATAAAATTAGTATAAGATGTGCTCTGAGCGTGTTTTCTTAACTGTGAATTAATTTGATACTGAGATAAATCCAATAAACCACCATCGCTATCTACAGTAAATGATTGAGTAAATGAAGATCCAGCATTAATACTTATGTTAACAACATATGAAGCTGCCATTTACTTTCTTTACCATTAATTCTAATCTTATTTATCTTATAAGTTATTTAAAGATGATAAAACTTCTTGCTGACTCATGTATAATTTGCAATATAATTTTGCAAATTGCTTTAGTTCTTCAATATTTAATTTGTCAATCACCCTACAGTGTTTTTCATATTCAAAAAGTTTATTCACATTTGTTATTTTAATATCATCTGGACTCATTTATTAACTCCTTTAATAAAGATTTTATTTCAAAAATTTCATTTTTTAAGTTTTCTATTTCTTTTTTGCTATTAATTCTACTAGACACACTATTCAGATATTGTTCATATGAAACATTATCACAATTAACTATTGCTCCGGTTTTTTGATCTCTAAAAAGATTTGGATGTCCTTCGACAGATATTAATTCATTCATCATGCTAGGGCAATTGCTCTTAAATCTTTAAATCTAGGATATTTATCCTGTCTCGTTCCCGAGATAACAATTTTAATAGTAAATCCTATAAATGGACCTATATCTGATGCAGTATACTGATACTCTAAAAACTGATTTTCTAAACTACTAGGTACAATAGTATCCGACAACCCATCGTTTTTACTAACATCAATAATATCTAAATAACCATCCAAATTATTATCAACTGTTAAATTATTATAACCGGGAAATAAATTGAAAGACTGAATAGATTCATTTGATTGAGGTCTTATTAAAGAATATAGAACTCTAAAGTCTGCAGAAGAATGTCTATATGCCGATAACAATACTCTTAAACTATTTGATACCTGGGTTAATCGAACAGTTCTTGAAACGTAAATGGCTGCATGAGGATCGTCTAATAATTGATTTACTCTACCATCTTCTGCATAATCAGTTATTGGATTATTTAATCTAGCACTACGATATTCTGTAAATGTATCATCTAAGAAAATCATAGGCGATAAGTTATAGTTATTTGATGATAAAGATAGTGCAGTTATTTGTGATTTATTTCTTGGTAAAGAATTCAGATATTCATCAGAATTAACTTTAGAAGCAACCATTCTAATGTTGTTAAGTTTATTTGGTTGATTTAATATTACATCCTCATATCCAAGATCATTAAAAGAAACTTCATTCCCATTACAACTTGTCCCAGATATAGATCTAATTTGAGATCTTACTTCAGTTAACGCTCCCGGTATTACTATATTGTAAAATGGAATCAAACTATCATATACAATGTTTTCTGATGCATATGCAGATAAACCACCAACTCCTTTCTCTAAACTAAATGATAACATTGGAGCATCATTAGTGTCTACTGATCTAGATTCTGCAAATTTTTGAGATAACTCATCTAATCCAGATCTATCAAATTGTAAATAATAGTTATCTAAATCTATTCCAGTATCAACTAAATCATGTTTTCTGTTAATTCTTCTCAAAGAAACTCCGCTTAATTCATATTTACGAATAATTGAATTTTCAGGATGAGAAACTGGTATTGTTCCATCTATTCCTCTAGATAACCCCTCAAGAGATGCTGATTGAACACTAGTATATTCGATTATTTCATTATTAATTAATATGTACCCTGGATTAGATCCACTAACTGGAACTCCTTCAAATGTTTCAAAATATGTTGAATCTGAAAAAGGTATATTTAAAATTGAACTAGTTCTCAATAATTGTGATGATAATAATACATTTGGAGTATCTGGAGTAACTCCGCTCAATTCAACAATATTATTTGCAGCATACATCCCATGATTGAAGTGATTGACTTTAAAGTAATTTCCATCCGTAAAACTTCCAAAAGTTTCTGATGATAATATTGTAGTAGATGATAATGAAACTCTTGTATTTGAATTATTATAATAAACTAATGTTTGTCCTGTACTAAAAAGATTTCCTTGGACATTGGTTAAGTATAAAGTATCAACAGCATCATTGTTTCCAGTTATTGATATTAAACAATTTTGACCCTTACTAACGTTTGATGTACCAGTAACCGTAGATGTTACAATTCCCACAACATCTCCAATTGAATAACCAGATCCATAAGAAGAAACTTCTGCGGATTCTATTTTACCAGTTGATCCTGCAGTAACTTTTAAAGTTAATCCAGATCCATTTCCGATTACATTATATGTTTGAACAGTAGATACGCCAACTGGGTAATTTCTACCATTATCGCTAACTGAAATGCTTGAAACTGAACAACCAGTTCCAATAATAGAACCATAAACATTCGTCTTTAAACTTTCTCCTACTTTTCTTCCCTTGGATAGTAATAAAACATTGGTATTATCATAAACTGTTGTTATTCCAACTTTTAATTTTCTAGGTAACGTTGTTACTGGATTATTAATTAATTTTCTAACATATCCATTACTCTTACTTAATGTTGGATTTTGGAAATATGCTATACCTTCAAGAGAATTAAATTTAGCTTTGTACAATTTAAATTTCAAGTCTTCATATTGATCACTTGTCCAAATTGAACCATTTTGTGATTTAAATAAACTTCCAATCGCAAATTGCTTCGTATACCTTACACTCTCTACATCTGGCAAATTTAAAGTATTTACTGTTTTTTCACCCATTCTGGCCACCCATAATTCATACTGATCACTTTGAGGTGACAATATTACAATTGCATATTCTAAACCTGGTGGTAAAAATATTGGATATGGGAACGTTACTTTAGTTGGTACTGAACCATCATCAGATATTGAAATATCATTTGGAGTCAATACTACAGGATCTCCTATAATTGTCAAAGTTGGAGTACCAAATTCTACAGTTCTTATTTGAACAGTTACTGGAGAATTTCCTTTATCTTTTTTGGCGAAAAATAAATCTAAAGAAGTTAAAAATACTCCGTTTTCATCATCATTGAAAGAATTCAAACCTCTACTAGATCCAACAAGGAAAGTTTGTGCCAGTGGATCTGCATGTGTTTGTTGTTGGATAATTCTTGTGGTATTTCTAGTAATATTAGTTATATTTTGAGTTAAATTAATATTAGTTGTTACGTTAACATTAACATTAACTTCTGGTTGTGGTAAATTTACTGTTGAAATATTTTGATTTCTTATTGCAGTTAATGTTCTTGTTCTAATATTATTTGTAGTTGTCAAAGATGCATTAATAGTATGTTCTCTTATAATATTTTGATATGTTTGTAAAGTTCCCTCTGACAAATAATTTGTTTCTGCAGAAGAAACATCAGTTCCGTTTAGTAATCCACTTTCATTTAAAGAACTTGAGGACAATCTAAATGTTTTGTTTCCTGTAGGAACTCTAATAATTGGAGGTGGTAAAGAATTTGGATCTCTAACAAAAAATGTACCTATCAAATCTCCATAGTTGTCGCTAATTAATCTTAAATCTTTAACATAAGCTGCAGATCCACTAGTTTCACCAATTAATAAAGTTCTACGGTTTAAATAACCAGAATAAAGACCTTGAGATTCTTCAGATAATGAAAAAGTATCTATGTTCAATATTGTTGTTGATTCGCTATACTCTGAAGGTAAAGATTCTGATTTTGAGTATGGATTGACTTCAAAAATTTTAGATGGATTTATATGATTTCCAAATTTATGATTTGGTTTAGCAAGTCTAAATGTTATTATAGGTACACCATTATCAAAACCAACTATATTTTCTCCAGATATAAAACTTCCATCTGTTCCCGGATTTTGCAGTTCTACATCTTTAGTAACTTCAATTAACTTAGGAGTAAAATCAATAGATCCAATACCATCTAAAAATGGATAATATCTAGTAAAAGAATTTAAGTTAGAAACAGAAAATTCTGTATTTCTAGATCTCATGAAAGTTTCAAATTGACTTTCAATAAAAGATCTTTCGGTTGAAGATGATGTACTAGATGATGAAGAATTGAAAGTTTCTTGACTATTTGCAGAATCGTTTACATCACTTAAACTTAATTCTGTCCAAGTATCTCTTACTTGACCAACTCCCAATCCATTAGATCCATTTCCAGTTGTGTTATCTACGTTGTTTAAAGTTAATCTCTCTGTAGTAATTCTACTTTCAAGATTTAAAGTATTATTATGTGTAATAACCCTATCGGGAAGTTGAACAGTTCGTATCCATGTATCTCTAAATGGATTTAATCTAATATCTCCAACGTATTGGATAACATGGAAAGGATTTACATTTTCAACTCTTGTAGCTAAAGGTTGTTCTATCCAAGAAGTACTTTCATAATCTAAAGTAACTACTCTTCCAGTTTTTTTAATCCTAGTATCCAATAATTCAAAATCTTCTAATAAATCTAAATCATAATCTGCTAAGTTATTCAGAGGAATGATTTGATTTTTTAAACTATTTTTTGAAATGAGGGGAGTTAATTCATTAGAACTTAAATCTATTTCTGTTAAAGAATTTCCTAAATCTATAAACGAATCATCTTTAAAAGAATCGGCAAAAAATCCAGTTTTAAAGCGATTTATTCCATCAGCATCTCTTATTTGTAAGGTTTGGGTATTTAATTCGAGTAAAGAAAGAGAAGTAATTGTTTCTAAATTTTGCACTCTATCTTCTATCTTTCCAATATCTCTCATAGTATATCTTCTATTATCAACTAGTTTTATCTTTACATCACTCGTGTCATAAAGATAGGGTGGTAAAGATATTGAAGCAATTTCTAAAAGATCTCCCGATTTAAAAGGTTCTTTCGGATTTGGAGAAGAAATTCCTCTTTCAATAACAAAGGATCCATAACTATCAAGATAAACTTTATCTATTCTTCCCAAATAATAATTGTAACTTACCAAAGAAGCTTCGTTTGGAGTAAATATTACTTTTGGACTAGTTCCAAAATTTCTTGAAGAAAAATCAAATGGTGAAGAAGATGATCCGCCAAAATATGTTACTCTTGGTCTAAAATCCAAAGTATCAGAAGCTCTAATATTTAAAAATCCTATATTGGGTATATCTTTGTCATAATTTTCTTTATTATAACTTAATACGCTGAATAAATCACCAGAATCTGTATCTGAAACTTCATAGTGATCAAAAACTATAGTTAATTTTTTTGATGGTTCTGGTTCGTTTACGTTTCTTATAATTTTAGAATAATCATAAAATTGATTATTCTGTCCCTTATCCAATTTAAATGCGTTGGTTATATTTTTATATTTTCCTGGCGTTATTGATATTAGAGGAGCGACAATATTAGAGTCTTTAAAAATTATTTCTTCGTTCAATTCAAATTTATTATTGTTTAAATAAACAAACTCAATACTATTTGGATATAAGGGATCTTTTTTTACAATTCTTGCTATTGACTTACTAGTTTTTCCAATTATATTTTCTCCTACTATACTAGTAGAAGAAATACTGTATAATGAAGAAAAAGTTAATTTATCAAATGAAATCAATGAAGAATCTAGTGATTCATAAACTGATAAAATTCTAATTACATCAGGATATCTTAAACATATTTCATTATCTTGAACTCTAAGACCATAATACTTATTAAATGTTAATCCATCATTTACCGATGATCCTGAATTTGTTCCAGATCGCTCATATTTTGAAAGATCTACATTTAATATTGTACTTTTCTTATGAGTTTTTACTTTACTTTGTATTCCAGTCTTTATGAAAGTACCATTAATCAAATATGTTGTTTTACCATTAGTTAAACCATTGAATGTAACTTGAGTATACTCTGAATTAAAAATAACTTGATCATCAGTTAAAGATTCTATAGTTCCATCTGTATAGTGTATTGAATATTTTTCAACATCAAAAGTATCAAATTTTACTGTTCCAGAATTTCCTGGTAAATCAAAACTACTTGTAGTTAATGTTAACGTTCTTGAAGTTATTGTTGTACTAGAAATACACTGGGCCGAAAATGTTAATTGTGAACTGTTAAGGTCTATACTTTCAATATTTGTGTTTGGTAAAACGGAATATAAATATCCAGCATTTTGATCTCTTAAAATTGTATTCCCAACTGAAAATTTAACTTGAATATCCGTGTCTGGTAATGATCCAACGTTAACATCAATTACATCACTTGTAGTAGATAATGTGAACGTAGTTTGATCTGCAGATATACTACTAACACGATTATATGTTTCAGTGCTTAAACCTATTCTAGAATATTTTACAATTGAGTCTGTAGATATTCCACTGAATGATTTATTAGTTGTTCTTACAGTTCCATTTGAACTTATAGTAATTTGATCTTGATTTCCAAATCCAACTGGAGTAAAAGATTCTAAAACAGTATCTGCTAAAAACGGAGTAGTTCCTGCAGAATATACAGACTTAACATTAAATGAATTATAAGTTTTTACATTTACTATAGTTCTCGAAATAGTATCATTTCCATTTATAGTAATACTTTCATTAGCAATAAAATTGCCTGATATTTGTCTTATTACTACAAGATTTTGATTTGATCCCGCATTTACAGCATATCCAACCGCACCACTACTATTGCCTATTATTATTGAAGAAATTGGCAATTCTGTAGATGTTAATGAACTATTAATAGTTAAATATGTATAAAATTGGACATCATATAAGTATAAATCCCATTTTGTTTTTTGACTTTGATAATATGAATCTGTAAGTTTACACAAATAAACTCTTGCAGATCCTATTTGAAGACCATTTGGAACACTTGATATGTTATCTTTTCTTCTACTATAAAAATATACTGTAGATCTATTTACTGGAGCTCCATAAACGTTATTAATTCTGAGTAAGTTGCCCATTCTAAATGGTATTACAACATTACTAACTTTTTGAGTATCTCTTGGTTTTTCAACATCTATAACAGTAGTACTGGTTTTTTCAACATCATACCCCTTTACATAGGCTTTACCAGGACTAATACTAACGCACATTAAATCGTCTGATGGAATATTTCCAGTAGAAGTTAAATTTCCATCAAAATAAACTCCATTATTACCCAGTAAATTATTTAAAGAGTTACTAACCGAAATGTTAAAAGGAACTACCGTATAATTTCCAGATTCTTCATAAGTTCTTTGTGCAATATAATCTTTTATTAAATTATAATCTACTTTATTTTCTATCTTCTTTAAAAATCCATTTTCAACTCTTAATAATTCAACAAAATCTGTATCGTTTGTATCTGATAATAATTTTTTTGTTAAAGTTAACTCTATCTTTAACCTATCTGCTCCAGGGGCGGCATAATTTGTAAAACCTTTAGCATTGTCAAATAAACTAGAGTCATCTTTTGAGGTAATAATTTTTTCTAAAATTTTAAATCCAACTCTATAAGAAGAAACATTACTATAGTAGTCTAAAATTAAAGTCTGCTTATTTACATTGGCAAAAGTTCCTCTAATAAAATATACACCATTATCAATTGAAACTGATGAACCTATTGCGTTAGCATTTTCTGAAATCAGTGATGCAAATGGTGTTCCCTCAGAAATAATAACATTATTAATTCCATAAGAAATTGATTCTGTAGATAATAAAGATTCTCCATCTAAAAATGATGATTGGTTAAAATCTGTTCCCGATTCTAAGTATTTTACATAAAGAGTAATATCTTTAACATCGTTACCATCAGGATATACCACTTGTTTAATAACTGCTGATATACCAGATACTTCTCCTCTTATTATTTGTCCAACATATTTGTCAATATAGGAAGAAATTTCAATTCCAAATGAAGTTGAATTTAATTTAACAGCACAATACTCCGAATCATATGATATTCCACCAGGTATCACCATAGAACCTTCTTTGAAAATATGGCTTCCAAAGGATTCTATTTGATTTTGTAAAATAGACTGTATAGTATTTAACTCTCTAGACTGTACTGGTTTTGCCGGATTAAAAAGAACTTTGTAATAATTCTTGTCCGAATCAAAATCATCAAAATATGGATTTATATTTAAATTAGTTTTTTGTGCCATTTTTTAAAATTCTAGAATAATTTTAATATCTTCTTTTTGTCTAGAGTTTCTCTGTACTAAAGGTCTATTATCAATATAGATAATATCTCCAGATGTTTTATTTAT
>Ga0129333_10003640_pt1 | contig 14456 bp, 11 predicted proteins | sample CPB6_08_DNA_FD_94474 | JGI IMG/M metagenome (GOLD analysis project Ga0129333, IMG submission 94474) | Freshwater to marine salinity gradient microbial communities from Chesapeake Bay, USA - CPBay_Sum_0.6_0.8_DNA | ecosystem: Environmental > Aquatic > Marine > Coastal | place: USA: Chesapeake...
CGCCCACCTCAAGGGCACGCTCGAGCACCTGACGAAGCGTCTCTTCGGCGCTGACCGGGAGATCCGGCTGCGGTCTGGATTCTTCCCGTTCACCGAGCCGAGCATCGAGGTCGATGTGTCGTGGGAGGGCGGGTGGATGGAGATCCTCGGCGCCGGGATGGTTGATCCCAACGTCTTCGCTCAGGTTGGGTACGACGCTGAGCGGTACTCGGGGTTCGCCTTCGGCGTGGGGATCGAGCGGGTGGCGATGCTGCGAAACGGTATCCGTGACATCCGATCGCTCTACGGCGTCCGCGAGGGATCCGCACCGACCGTGCGCTAGCCATTAACGTCTGGTCAGAGTAAACGTTCTGCCGACTTGCGTGGCGACGCAGTGTGGCCCGTCGGCGGTCGAAGGGTATGGTGCGAGTGCAGCATCGGCTCCGATGTAGGGCGTCTCCGTGTCGACGAGGACGGGGGAGCTGCCCATCTCGGTCGCGATCATCATGACGTAGTGCCGGGTCCACATCGAGTCGGCGTCGATGACGGTGATCGGACAATCCCGCAATGCAGCGGCAAGGGCGTCCTGGTCCCAGTCGAACGTCGTCTTCAACGCCGTGTCCTGGATCGCCGGGTACGGCGCTGAGCGGTGGATTCCGTCCGGGGCCCGCACGGCCAGGGGCCATGTCGAGGCGAAGCCAAGCTGGAGCAGCAGCCAACCTGCCGCGATGGGGATCAGGATCCGCGGCGGTCCCGGAGTCGACCGGCGGAGGAGGAGAGGCAGGGAGATCGCGATGGTGAGGAGTGGGGCGAGCCACACGAGCACCTTCCCGGCCGCCCAGTACTCGCCCCGCACGACGAACGAGACGCCGATCGCGAGGAGTACGAGGAGCAGGATCGAGAAGCCGGCGAGGTGCGATCGGCGCGGGAACGAGATCGCCTTGAGTGCCCACACGAGCATCCCGATCACCCAAGTAGTCATCGCGGCCGCCGAGATTGCAAGTGGCAAGGTCAGTTCCCCGAACGGGGCGTTGTTCACGAAGTAGATGCCGAAGAACCCGAGAGCGAGCGTCGCCGCAGCGGAGAAGGCGTACGCGGGTGTACTCAGTCCGAGCGCCACGGCGGCTGCACTCGCAGGCAGACCGTCGAAAACCGCCTGCATGAACCGCGGGTCGTAACCGAACATGAACTGGTCGAAGTACGTCCACCACGTCGGCGCTTGGGCTCCGGGGTTCCTGAGCTGGAACAACAGGTAGTCGACGAGAGCGCGTCCACGACCGACGATGAAGACGACGAGCAGGCCGCCTCCGAACCAGCACGCGTACCGGATGACGGCCGATCGCAGGTCCGAGCGCAGAATGAGCGATGCGCCGATGACGCCGGCGATCGCCACTCCGAAGATCGCGGCACCCTCGGGGTAGATCACAAACGCGGTCCCGAATAGGGCTCCTGCCAGCACCGCCTCCCGGGCTCTACCGGTCGAATCGCCGCTTCGACCGAACGAGCGGGTCGCCACCAGCCATGCGGCCAAGACCAGTAAAGGCGTAGCAGCGAAGGCGCTCCAGGCGTTGATGTCGAAGGCCAACTGTCCGAAGAACCCGACAGTGGCGGCGGCGGCCACCAGTCCGGCGATACCGCTTGCATACCGGGTGCCGCGAGGCGTGACGTTCAGGGCGATGAAGTACGTGACGCAGAAGCCGCACAGCGCCAGCAGCATGAGGAACAGGTAACCGTCTCGATACAACGAGACACCGGGCGCTTCCCCGAAGAGCGCGTATGCGTACATGATGGCGGGGCGCTGAGTGACCACCGCGCGGGCCACGTACAGCAGCGGGTCACCGGCGGCCGTGTCGGGTGTTGCAGAGAGGATCTCGGAGTATGAGTTGTTCGCGAACGCGATTGCTCCAGATTCGTAGCTCAGATGGTCCCAGTGGTTGCCCTGGAACGCGCTCCAGTTCGCGCTGCCGAGTGCTACCGGGATAGCCAAGAAGGTGGCAAACAAGGCTATGGGCGCTGCGTCACGTACTCGTTCCTTGTAAGGCTTGTCCCGTCGGACGCTACGCACGGCACAGATACACAAGACGCCAGTCGCCAAGAGCAGCAGTCCATAGGAGATGGAATCAATCGGATGGCCGAGCGGATACAGGCTTGCGACCAACAGAACAGCTGCCGTGCCGCCCAGCACGGGCGCGACCGCAAGTCTTGCTCGTGATGTCGAGGGAACCATTGCCGCCAGTGGGATGCCAATTCCCCACAGGACGCCCATTCCCATCGCAAGCGAAATCAAATGTCCCATGCGTCCGAAACCATAGAGGCCAGGTAGTCGGAAGGGTCCGAAGAAACTGGGGCGTCGGAATAGGCTGACTTGGCGGCCGCTCGGCGGTCGCTGGCGCTCGGAGTCCTCGGTTCGCCGGGTGGAGTTCGGCAGACAGCCTATCGACGTAAACCGGACGCACTGTCCCCGAGTCGGTAATGTTGTTGAGATGCGAAACGCCGGAATGCACTCGAGGTGAATCAGTGTTGAGTTCTCTGAGATCGCATTCCCGCCATGCTGCGGTGGAGCGTGCGGTCGGGGGCAGCGAAGTCTATTGGGTAGAGGCGCTCGTTCAACGACGTCTGAACATGCTTGATCCGGTGCCTAGAGCCCTGATCGGCTTCGGAGAATGCGTCGCGGCGATTCCTGGGATCGGCGCCCGGATTCCGGGAGGCAAGCAGTACTGCGACGTTGTTGGCGGTCTTGCGACAGCGTTCACGATGGAGCGTGCCGAGGAAGCGAAGTGAAGGAGCGAAGGCAGGTCGTTGTTGTCGGATCGGGCCCTGGGGGCGCCGTCACGGCAGCAACGCTCGCGGAGGCGGGGCTGGACGTATTGGTACTTGAAGAAGGTGAATCCGTCCCGCCGGGCGATGTGCGGTCTTTTTCGCTGGCTCAGATGGAGCGGGCCTATCGGGCTTCAGGCATGACCGTTGCTCTTGGCCGGCCGCCAATCGCCTACACCGAAGCGTGTTGCGTAGGTGGCGGGTCTGAGGTCAACAGCGGTCTGTATCACCGACCATCAACAGAGCTACTGCAGAACTGGTCTCGTGATTGGCTAGTGGATGACCTTGCGAGCGAGGCCCTTGAGCCGATCCTTGATGCGATCGAGCAGGAACTCAGCGTGGAGGAAACGGCGGGGGAGACGTTTGAGGCCAGTGAGCGCCTGTCGGTTGGTGCCGACGTCCTCGGATGGAAGTGCGTGGCAGTGCCGAGGTGGGTGGGGCGGCCGATCAATGGGGTGTTGCCGCGGCGTGGAATGACTTCGACCGTGCTCATGCGGGCACAACGGTCTGGTGCCGAGATCCGCTCTGCGGTGAGGGTTGACAAGATCCTCGTTAGTGGGAGTAGGGCAAGCGGTGTTCGCGTAGTTGACAGTGATGGTGTGCGAGACATTGACGCGGGACACGTAGTTGTCAGTGGTGGTGCTACGCAATCGCCGCTGCTCCTACTCCGAAGCGGCGTTCGGGGTCCCATTGGACGCAACTTGAAGATGCATCCGACTATCAAGGTTGTTGCCGAGTTCGATACTGATGTCAACGACCCTGACGACGTTCCGTTTCATCAGATTCGGGAGTTCTCTCCTGCGATGATGATCGGCGGGTCGGCGAGTCGACCTGCCCTGATCGGGTTGGCTTTGGCAGGTCACGCCGCGTTGTTTCCGCATGGCATTCCGTGGCGGAGAATGGCGGTCTTCTATGCCGCCATTCGTACACATGCTGCCGGTCGAGTGAGGGCGTTGCCCCGCTCAAGCAGGCCGCTCGTAAGCTACATGCTGAATGCGGCTGACCAAAAAGCACTCGAAGTCGCACTCTCTCGCTTGATCGAAGTCGCTTTCGCTGCAGGTGCGACGCGCGTGTTTCCCTCGATCCCGGGCTTCGCTCCACTTCGTCGAATGGACGAGCGTCCGGGTTTCATCCCCGTGTCGCGCGCCTCGCTGATGACTGTGCACCTCTGCGGCACATGCCCTATCGGTGAGGACACACATCGCAGTCCTGTGGACTCTTGGGGGGCGCTGCGAGGCGCCGAGAACGTAAACGTGAACGACGCGTCCTGTCTGCCCGAGGCGCCTGGAATCAACCCTCAAGCCACGGTTATGGCGATCGCCCAGCGCAATGCGAACGTCCTCGTAGAGCGTCTGGCGGGTGATCGTCGATGAGTGGACTGGTGATTACCGGGGCAGCTGGCTGGCTTGGACTCAACATTCTCAATCACTTGTGTTCGATCGGATTTGATCGTCCTGTTCGCGTCCTGGCTCGGTCGGACGAGGAAGCGGCCCGAGTGCAACTCGTAGGTGAGGACTTAGATCTTCACATCCAGATCGGTGATCTTGCATGCTCGTCGGTGCTGAATCGACTGTTCTCGGGGGTTGGCGGCTTTTCAGTGATCCACGCAGCGGGAGTGATCCACCCGACCCGACTTAGTGACTTCGAGCGAGTCAACGTAGGCGGGACCCAGTCCGTCGTGCAGTTCGCTCGGAACGGTGGAGCGACGCGTTTCGTCCACATCTCTTCGAATTCGCCCTTCGGTGTGAACGCGGGTCCGGGCGATTACTTCCGAGCAAGTGAGCCCTATCGGCCGTACCTCGGCTACGGAAGGTCGAAGATGCGGGCCGAACTGATTGTTCGCGGGGGCGGAATCAACTACGTGATCTTGCGACCACTGTGGTTCTACGGCCCGTTCCAGCCAGAGCGGCAAGCGACGTTCTTCAGGATGGTTCGGACGGGGAGGTTCCCGCTGTTTTCAGGGGGGACTAATCGGAGATCGCTCACATTTGTTCCTGATCTTGCCAAGGCGGCATTAGTCGCCTCAACGGTCAATCGTCTCGGTAATTCGTCCTGGTGGATTGCGGACAGCGAGTCCTACTCAATGAATGAGATAGTCGAAGCTGTATGGGAAGCGATGCGTCTCGAAGGCTTCGAAGTGAGTCATTCAACGGTTCAGGCTCCTGCAATCGTGTCATCAGTAGCCCGAGCAGCAGATCGCGTTATCCAAGCGGCGGGCCGATACAACGCCCAAGTGCACGTGATCGGCGAATTAGGCGCTTCGATCGTGGCGGACGCGAGTGAGGGGCGACGTGTTCTTGGCCTAGACCCTGTTTCGGACATCGTCGGCGGAATGCGCGCGAGTATCGCCTGGTGCCGCGGGATGGGAATCGATGTCTGAAAGAGCCGCTCGCGAGCTTCCCGCCCTGATCCAGTTGTTTCGGCCGCGGCAGCAGGTGAAGAACGGTCTGGTCTTCGTCGCTCCTGTGCTCGCCGGAATCGATTGGGATGCCAGGGCCGTTGGGCTAGTCGGGGGTGCCTTCGCTGCGTTGGTGTTGGCGACTGCAGCTACCTATACCTTCAACGATCTGCGGGATCGCCACATTGACGTTGCACATCCGACAAAGGCAGCACGTCCGATTGCGCGTGGAGCCATTCGTCCGCGAGTGGCGGTTCTGTTCTCGGTGGTTGCAGCTCTTGGTTCGATTGCTGTTGCCACTTACGTGAACGATTCGACTCTATTGGTGGTCATCGCCTACCTGATGCTGACCACCTCTTACTCAATGGGAATGAAGCATGTTCCTGTTGTTGAATTGGTGATTGTCTCGCTTGGCTTTGTACTTCGGATTCTCGCTGGCGCAACGGCAGTGAGCGTAGGGGTAACTGATTGGTTCTTGATCGTGATTGGATCTGGTGCTCTGATGGTCATCACTTCAAAGCGGGAGTCTGAGGATCGGCGAGTCCGGGAAGAAGGCGGTACTGCTCGCGGCGTCTTGGCTGGGTACTCACCAGGCTTCTTCGCGGCGGTTCGTGGGGCGGCAACTGCCGTTGTTATCACAACAGGGTTCATCGCGACATTCTCCAGAGCCCACGAAGCGTCAGTATCGCTACCGCTTCAGGCATCAGTGATACCATTCGCGATCGTAATTCTCGAGTTTAATCGGCTTTCATTTCGCTACGGCGCTGAATCGCCAGAACACGTCGCATATTCGAGTCGTGTCATTCAACTCAGCGGACTCGCGTGGGTCCTCTTGGTGATTTGGGGGGTCTACGGTTGAAAGAGCGCGTGGTAGTTACCGGTGCAACCGGTTTCCTCGGCCGAATCCTGTGTGACTCGCTCGTGGCCGACGGCTACGACGTAATTGGCACCGATATTCGCCCGCCAACGGGCAAGACAGAATGGCAGTATCTCCACCTTGATGTCTGTGATCCAGCAGCCGTCAGGCAGGCTGTTGCCGGGGCGTCGATCGTCGTGAATAACGCGGCGCTGGTACCCGTGACAAGGTCAACCTTGGAGCAATACCGTTCGGTAAATGTTGGCGGGACGAATAACGTAATTACTGCTGCTCGCGATCTGGGAACGTACGTTCTACACATTTCGTCGACTGCGTTGTACGGGGTTCCGTCGGAACTGCCGATCCGTATAGACTCACCTATGGAGCCCGTGTGCGCCTACGGGCGCAGTAAGGTCGAAGCCGAATACCTTGTTTCAGAAGCTCGCGAGGCGGGTCTGATTATCGGCAATCTGCGGCCAAGAACGCTCATTGGAACTGGTCGCCTGGGTCTTCTCGACGTAATATTTCCACGAATTCGTGACGGTCGGATGGTACCGCTGTTCGGACGCGGTGATAACAGACTTCAACTCTGCGACGCTCAGGACTTTGCCGACGCCGCGGTTCGCGCCGTGCGCTTGCGAGTCAACGCGGATCTCGCGATTGGTGCCAGTAAGTTCTCTACCGTTCGCGGAGACATGGAAGAGGTGGTGCGTCGTACGGGAAGTTCAAGTCGAGTTGTCGCTGTTCCGGTTCCACTAATTCACGCTGTGGTTAGGCCTCTGGATCTCGTCGGTCGTTCGCCGTTTACCGAGTGGCATTACAAGACCGCTTTTGTACCCTTTTACTGCGACATCGATCCGGCGCGGCGCGCCCTTGGTTGGGAGCCACGTTACACCAACGCCGACGCGCTCGAGCGTTCGTATCGAGCTTTTCTTGAGACCGGAGGCGCGAGTGGGGGATCTGCTCACCTGCGACCGCTAGAGGGTCTTCTCGCACGCTTTCTGAGGGGCGAGTAGCTTCTCTGAGGCCGGGGTCGCGCCTTCTCTCCCGCCTCCTCTGACTCGATGGTCTCGCCACTGACCTGATTCCGGAGGTATTGTGATTCTCGATCTGAACCCTAGTCCCGATCGGACACTTGAAGATAACGCTCGGGTGTCTACTTCCGAAAGTCGACGATCGGCCCACTCCATCGCAGAGGGGCTGCGTTAGTGGCATGGACTTCAGGGGTAGTCCTGGAAACAATCATGCTCCATCCATAGGTTCTGGATCTTGGGGCACCTACTTCCGGCCGATTGGGGCGACTTCCTGTGGTGCAGGGTCGCCAACGGCGCGAAGGCCTTGGCGCATCAGGGCAGTGTTGCCCTGGCTGCCTAGTGGGGGATTCACCGAACCCCATAGGGACCGCCTGGTTTGTTCAGTCGTTCGCCCGTATCTCAAGCCGGACCTAGTACGCTCTCCGATGACTGGCTGAACATGAGTTACCCGACGCCCTGTCAGGGGTTTGTAAGATCTGTCGCTCCTGGCATTCTTGACTCGCTAATCGGCGCACTCGTGATCATGTTCATCACCGCGCCTGTCTGGGCAACAAGTTGGTCTCTGGGGCCGGACTACTCCAACCATCTCTGGTTAGTCGATCAACTCCAGCGGAGCCTCTCCGGTATTGATTCTGTACCAGAGACTGTCTCGTCAGACCCGACAGGTGTCCTGTATCCACATTTTGTGTTCTATGGCGGATCTCTCTACTTAGCAGTTGCCGTTGTCGCTCGCATTATCGGTACAGACATCGCGTTTGCGCTGAGTTTTCCAGTAGCAATGATGGTTGGGTATCTTGCTCTGTTTAGGATCGGACGTTTGGTCGGACTGTCACGGTTGTGGTGTCACGTCGGTCCTATCGTTTTCACGACTCTTCTGTTTCGGCTAACAGTGATGTATACCGGCGGGGCATGGGGTGAGTTTGTCGCGCCCGTTGGTGTCTTGCTTCTCTACTGGGCGGGACTGAGGGCTGTGTTGAGGTACCCGCACGGTTGGACCTTCATGTTGGCCGTCACCGGTGAGGCATGGCTCAGCGCTGGGCATGGGATAACCCTTGTCTGGGGCAACGCCATAGTCGCACTATCCCTGATCGTGTTCGTGGCGGGGGGCGTGCTGTTTCCATCGCTCCGGCGTCGTTTCGTATCGTGGGCCGTGTTCAGGGGTCTTGCTACATGTGTGGTTGGCATGACGCTTGGTCTCATGATTAATGCCTGGTGGGTCGTTCCAGCAGTTCTGCTTCGGACAAGTCTCCGCGTCAGCGATTACTTCATGAACGTTCAGACGATTTCCACCTCTGTGATGTATTCGGATCTCGGAAACGTTCTTTCCCTAGTGCCGCGGGATCCTGTGACTACTGATCTGCCGAATCTCTACGTTCAACTGCCAACGGCGGCGATCTGCTTCAGTATCGGAGTCTTGGGCGTCAGCCTGGTGCGGCCGAAGCTGCGAGTAGCAGGGCTTCTGGTTTCGGTCGCCTGTCTTGTGGTGATGCTGGGAATCTACGTACTCAATACAGGCCGCGGGTGGGAGTACATGCCGTCGATTCTTCGAATCATTCAGTTCCCTCATCGTGCCTGGACTTACGCAGGTATCGCGGCTGCCATCTTGGTCATTGGTGCATGTACCACTGCGAACCGTCCAGACATCACCGGTCGAATCAGGGGAATCGCGGCAGTAGGCGCCTTGAGTCTCTGCATCATCAGCCTCTCAATTGCGATCCAAGTCGCCTGGTCGTCTGGAAGTCATGACTCGCTAGCCCGATACACCGCGACCAGAGGCGAGGCGCTCAACTGGTACGACCCCGGCCTCTTTCGAAACAGGTTCGAGCCTGGCGACGAGATCGCGGTCAACACGCTGACCTTCGAGCCATCCGGTGAGGACCGAGCTGAGTGGAGTGGAAGTGTTGCAGGTCAGGAATCTCACCTGACAAACATCGCATTGCCTCGGGCCCTGTTTCGCGCAGAGAACGCAACCCTCGAGGGCTACGACACAGATGGTTTTGCGGTCCTGCGACCAATCGACGGGAACAAGCCAATTAGGGTGTGGCTTGAGCGCGGGGAGTGGGTCGCGGCCTCGGTCTGGGTAAGTCGGGCAGCCGGAGGGCTAAGCCTGCTCATCCTCGCGGTTCTGCTAGTTCGAGCGATCGGCGGGAAAGTGAAGGCCCCGGGACTGTGGCGTCGCGCGCGGCTCACGAGGGTGGGCTGACGAGTGAAGAGTGATTTCGCGCCACGAGTACGAATCCACACGATTGCGCTAGCTGTGACCATCGGGGCTGCCCTTGGGGCCTACGTGGTGGTGGTTGGGCCTCTCGCCCTTTCGGTCCTGCAGCTAGTCACGATCTCAAATCCGCAACTCGGTTGGGCCGAAGCTGTATACGCTGACGCACTCGCATTGAGTCGGGGAGACCTTCTGCCCACAGACCCCGATCGTGGAGTCACCTCAATGCTTTACGGTCCCGTGTTTCCTGCACTGCTCGCAGGCCTCGGACTACTCCACGATTGGTCTGGCTGGGGACTCTTCGTGAACCTTGCAGCAGTTCTCTCCCTGCCTGTAGTCGCCGCGTTGATCTTGGTCTGGCCGCGCTCGACTGGTGGGTATCCACCCGCGCTCCGTGCGTACCTCGAGGCAGGTGCCTTTGCTACTGCCCTTGCAGCTATGGCAATCGGCTGTGTGTTGCGCGTCCCTCTCAATCTGGTCTACGACAGTCGTGCTGACAACCTTGCGTGGCTGACGTCTTTGGTCGGCGTCGCTCTTCTCATTCGCGGTGCGTCGCGGCCGTATTGGTGCATCGGAGCAGGCCTGATTGTCGTTGGCGCGTTCCTGAAACCGACTGTGGCCACGCTCTTGGTTGGCATTGCGCTTGGGATGCTCGTCGTTTACGGGGCGGCCAGTGTGCTGAGTGCGAGAATGACTCAATCCGCGGTTCGGGAGCGGATTAAAACCCTGGGCGTGGTCGGGGGCATCTCGTTGACCTTGGTCGTCGCCATCGACTTTCTCCTGTTCGACGGCTGGATACTGAAGAACACGTTGGTGACCAGTCTGGCGCACTCAAGGCTCTTCGGTTTTTCGTGGGTGTGGGCGCAACTCCGGACCGGACTTGGGTATGGCGCGTTACCGCTGGTTGCTGTAGTGGCGAGCCTGGTTCTTGCGTCCTTCGTACCGCTAGGTTCCCGCTGGCGGCATCACCTCGCATTCTCCGGTCGGGCGGTCCCATGGATGGCGGTCTTGGTGATCGCGACAGCCGTAGTGGGCCTCGGCGCCGTCTTCGCCTGGCGCAAGCAAGGAGCAGACTCGAATCAGTTCCTCGGCGTAATCTGGTGCCTCTCGCTAATCCCAGCAGTTGTGTTCGCTGGACTACCATCTCGCTTACGCGGATTCGCGGTCTGGGTTGCGGTCATTCCTGTTGCGACAGGGATTCTCGTCACAATGGCAACTGGGCCAGCCAGTGTAACCACTTCGCAGGCAGTCCAGGCTCTGCCGACCCGCGCTTCGGTGACGACCTTCGTGGAAGCGCCGAGGCGTACATCAGGAGCACTCGAGCAGGATCCGTTTCTCGCGCAGCGTGTCGAGTCGGGGACGCTTCTGCCTTTGCAGGTCAACCTTGTCGACCAGTTGGCGGCGGGTTACAGCCCTGACTGGATCATCGATACGATCGCCAAAGGCGAATCGAGTTACCGCAGTGACTTCGCATGGTTCCCGCACGCCGAAGACTACGCGTCCGCGTATGGCCGAAAGGCATACGGGTCTCTTTGGGCCATCAACTCAGTGAGAAACGAAGGTTTCCCAAGAGAAATGATCGATGCGAGATGCGGGGGAGCAATGCAACTTGGGGATCTGCGCCTCGTGCCGGCTGCCGTTCCATCCTTGTGGTGCCTGAGAGGCGACTCCGCAAGCTTGATTAGATCTGAGGGTGCCGTGTCTTGGCTCCGAGTCGAACCGACGGGTGGCAGACGCGACATCTACGTCCGGGGCGTTACCCGGGTCTTCTTGGCGAATCCCGTGATTTCACCGGCCGGCACCGTCTACTTCAATGAGGAGCTGCGGTGGGCTCTCCAGAATGATTGTGCCCTTCCGCTACCGGTGTCGTCACCCCCGAGATTTCTCTCGATCGATAGCGGACAGTTTCGCGACTGTGGTGGCGATGGGCCCTACTCCTACTTGGGCTTCGTGGGAGAAGAGGCGACTGTATCGACAAACGCACGCCAGGACTGACTTCAAACTGATCTCTTGGTGCTAACGGATCTCGCTGATACACCCTGAGAGGTCAAAAGAGAACCTCACTTCTGGAGCTCCCAAATCAGACATCGATGCTCGTGTGCGCTCCGGGTCTAACGAGTACACGAGCAAGAACCCGCCGCCGCCAGCTCCGACGAGCTTACCGCCCACAACGCTGTTGGCTCGGGCCGTTGAATAAAGCTCGTCGATTCGGTCGTTGCTCATACCCGGGGACCTGCGTCGCTTGGTCTCCCAATGTTCGTGCATGTCATTCGCGAAGGTCGCGAGGTCGCCGGCGATTAGGAGGTCTCTCGCCCTCATGCCCAATTGCTTTGTGCGATCGAGGTTTTCCAACATTGCTTGGTCCGCCGCGTTGGTTCGGGTGTTCTGGTCAGAGAGAATCGCGCTTGCAGATCGTGTTTCCCCGGTGTAGAAGAGCATCAAATTATCGTTTAGTGCGCGGGTGGTCGCGTCCGAAAGTGCCAGGGGGGTGACTATGACGCTGTCGTCTTGGTGGAACTCGTACGTGCAGATGCCGCCGTGGGCCGATGCATATTGATCCTGCTTGCCGATGGGCTCACTCAAGCGCTCAATCTCGATTCGACACGCCTCTTCGGCTAACCACCCCGGCGTCGTGGGCCGCCCGCTTGCGGTTGCCAGTGCCTTGAGCAGGCATACGGTGAAGGCCCCGGATGAACCCAATCCCGTTCCGGCCGGGATGTCAGCGACTGAAGCTATCTCGAGAGGAGCGCCACTCCAGTGCTCGCGCAGGGCCTCTCGAATGATGGGGTGGTTCACTTGGTCTATAGAGTCAACTTCCTCCATCCTGGAGTACTTCAGGCGGTAGCGCTTCTGAAACACATCGTGGACCAGCAGGTAGACGTACTTGTCTATGGCTCCTGCGATCAGGAACCCGCCTCGCTGTCGATAGTAGGACGGAAGATCGGTTCCGCCGCCCCCGAGGGAGATCCGGAGTGGTGCTCGGGCGAAGATCATCGCCATTCTTCAGTGGCCCCTCTCGTCGAACACCCAGCGGTTTTCATCAAACCAATCCAGCGTGCGCGCGACTGACTCCTCGATGGTCAGCGCGGGGGACCATCCTCGCGATCGGAGGCTGGAGCAGTCGAGGTGGATCAGCGGACTGTCTCCCACCCAACCTCTCTCGTCTCCAGCATAGGAGACCACCGGCTCAATGCCCATGTGTGAGGAGATCCGCCGAACGGATTCGTCCACATCGGTCGTCTCGTCGGTGCCGAGGTTGAATGCTCTGCAGGTCCCGGGCTCGGCGCCGTCGATGAGGAGCAGCATCGCGCGGACGCAGTCCCCGACGTAGAGGTAGCTCTTCGTCTGCTTTCCGTTGCCGAGCACATGCAGCGTGGTCGGATCCGCCATCAGCGAGCGGTAGAAGTCGAACAGGTGGCCGTGCGTGTACCGCTCGCCGAGGATGGACACGAACCGGCAGATGACCCCGGCGAACCCGTACCCCTCGCAGAACGCCTGAATGAGGCCCTCTCCGGCCAGCTTGCTCGCACCGTAGAGCGATGTCTGGCGCGGGAACGGGCAGTCCTCCGGTGTCGGGAACACCTCGGGCTCGCCGTAGACGGATCCGGTCGATGAGAACAGGATCCTGTCCACGCCGGCCTGGCGCATCGCGCTGAGCACGGTGAAGGTGCCGATGGTGTTCTGCTCGAGGTCGACGCGCGGGCGCTCCAGCCCGTGGCGCACGTCGGCGTTCGCCGCGAGGTGGACGACCTGATGGCATCCGGCGAGCGCGCGCACGAGGGCGTCGTCGTCGAGGATGTCGCCCTCGATGATCGTCGCCTTCGGGTCGCCGTCGAGGTTCTCGAGGAAGCGGCGCTGCCCGGTGGAGAAGTTGTCGTAGATCACCACCTCGTCGCCGCGGGCGACGAGCGCATCGGCGAGGTTGGAGCCGATGAACCCCGCGCCGCCGGTGATCAGGGCGCGCATCGGGCTACGCGGTGGGGATGTCGATCGTGAAGCCCGCGGCCGTCGCATCGCGGTGGAACATCTGCACCGTCTCGAGCGAGAACTGGTCCAGGGGCTTCGCGAGGCCATCCAGCTTCCCGAGTAGATCGTAGGTCACGGTGATGATGTGGCAGCCGATCTCGTCCGCCTGGACGATGTTGAGGACCTCACGGGGGCTCGCCCAGATCAGTGACGCACTCGGTGCGGCCTGCATGATCGAAAGCGCCTCGCGCATCAGCGGCACGGGGTCGCGGCCGGTGTCGGCAATCCTTCCCGCGAAGACGCTGATGTTGCTGTCCGCGCCACCCTGCAGTGCCGCCGTGACCGACTCGACCTGCTGCAAGGTCATGAGCGCCGTCACGTTGACCTGCACGCCGTCATGGCTCAGCTCCCGCACCAAGTCGACGGTCGAGGTGCCGTCCGTCGTTGAGACCGGGATCTTCACGAAGACGTTCGGACCCCAGGAGGCGATCTCCCGGCCCTGGACGAGCATCTCGGGCAGATCGTCGGAGAAGACCTCGAAGGAGATCGGCCGGTCGCCGATCACGCTGAGGGCCTCGTGGGCGAAGCGCCGGTAGTCGTCCACGCCGGCCTTGCGCATGAGCGTCGGGTTCGTGGTGAAGCCGGAGATGTGTGGGAGCGCCGCGAGGGCGGCCAGGCCCTCAATGTCGGCGCCGTCGGCGAACACCTTGACGTTCAGGTCGGCATGGGTCTTCGGAGTGTCATGCATCAGGCATGAGCACCTTAGCCCATTGACCTGCGGACGCCACGCGCAGGTCCGGCGTCTGGGCGCCGCGTCGGTGTGCGGTGGCCGGATGCTCCATGAGGATCGTCGCGATGCCGATCGCCCGGCCTGCGCCGATGTCGGCGTCGCTGTCGCCGATGATCACCACATCGGGCGATGCGGGCACCCCGAGGGCGTTGAGCGCATCGAGCAGCAGTCCCGGCTCGGGCTTTCGGCAGTCGCAGCGCACGCCGAGGTGTGGGTCGGTGCCGTCGGGGTGGTGGTGGCAGTAGCGCCACACCGGGATGTCGACGCCTTCGATGGCGAGGAGGCGACGGACCTCGGCATCGACCGCCTCGAGGTCCGCGAGCGAGTGCGTCTGCTTCGCGGCCGCTGGCTGGTTCGAGACCACGGCGGTCGGGATGCCGTGTCGCTGCAACAGCCCGATC
>Ga0129333_10003641_pt1 | contig 14453 bp, 20 predicted proteins | sample CPB6_08_DNA_FD_94474 | JGI IMG/M metagenome (GOLD analysis project Ga0129333, IMG submission 94474) | Freshwater to marine salinity gradient microbial communities from Chesapeake Bay, USA - CPBay_Sum_0.6_0.8_DNA | ecosystem: Environmental > Aquatic > Marine > Coastal | place: USA: Chesapeake...
CGTTGTCTTGATTCGCAGGGTTGCTAACTCTAGCAACATATGCCATTGTTTTTTCTGCATCGGGAGTTACACTGATGAGTTTTACTGTCATTTCTTTCCAAATCCTTTTGATGTTTTTGCTTCTAGTTCCGAAAGTTCTTGCTTAACAACTCGCAGTTGTTTTTTCATTTCTATAAGTTTTTCAGCAGGATACAAGTGTTCTTGCTTCACCATTCGTTCAAGTAATTTGACAAGTTCTCTTGCTCTATTAGTCATCTAAATCACTATCCTCAAAAATTTCGTCGTAATCTAAGATCGGTCTTCTTTTTACTTCTGGTTCTGTATATTTTTGATATGCAGAAACATCTGAATAAATTTCTGCTTTTAAAGAATCAACTAGTAATTCTAAATTACGAACAATAAGTTTTAGTTTGTCTTTGTCCATGAAGTATTATTGTCTCCCACTATTTTATCATAAAAAAAGGAGGGGATCAACCCCTCCATAACACTAAGCAACTTGAGGTCGCTTTGCCATATTCATTTGTGCAATATAAAGAAGTTTCTCTTTCTTTGCTTTTTTCTTAAGATAACGAACAAAGTAAGTATTCATTTGTGCCCCTCCTTTACATACTTAACACCACGATAGGTTTCGTTGTATTGTTGGGGTTGTTGCATCATTTGTTGTTGATACTCAAGACGCTTTTGAGTATCGTATTCAACACCACGATAAACGACTTTTGACATTAGGTTTCTCCTTAGTTTTTAAGTTAAAGAGCGTTCCTTCAGTCGGCGTTTGCGTTCGCTATTTGCGAATAGCGAATGAACGTTCCGTTCCGCGTCGGCTTACTTCCGTCTGGTTTCCAGATGAACGTTAGAGTATTATAACCCTATTCATGTTATATAGTCAAGTATTTTTGTAACATTTGATACAATTTTTAAAAATCTTAAGGGGCAAAAAAATACCTGGAAATTTTTTCCAGGTATAGGGGAAATTACTTTCGCTTTTTCTTTTCAGGAGATTTATATCCCCAGAGTTTTGGATTGACTCGCCCGTATCCAAAATCAATACTGTTTAAATTTTCGCGGAACTTATCCCAATACATATCAAATAATTTCATTTTTGAACCGCGAGTAAGATCAAAACAAATTTTTTGATCAATCATGTACTTAATAATGTATGCATCATTAGGAGCATCCTTTGTACAAACTTCAACATAAGAACCATCTTGAATCAATATTTCACATCCGTAACGTGATTTACAGGTTTCTTTTTCTGCTGGTGTCCAAGAGTCCATATGCTTTTCCGCGTTTTGTGCTTTTTCAATCACGTCATGTAATTTACTCATACTCAAGAACGTCCTCCCCATTTAATATCGGGATAGGCTTGACTTGCAATTTCTTTACTGATTTTATATTTCGTTTCTAATTTTTTATCTTTAACTAAACATAAAATTTCTGCTTCTAATGGATGCAATCCCTGAAGAAGATTAATAAACATAGATTCTCTACGAAGAGAACTCAGTCCATCATTACCACCCTTCACAAAATTATAAAATTTACTATATTCTTTACGAATAGATGTTCTTCCTTGATCTTGTGATCCAAGAGAATTGCTACCCATTTCTCCCATTTTAGAAACAGCATCACTAATTTTTTCACTTACTGTTCCGCTAAAAGAATTTTGTTCACCAACACTTGCATAAGGCACTTCACCTTCTGGAAGCATTGACGTAATACTTTCATCAAAATTCCAAACAAAAAGAGTTTGAATAGAAGGATGTGAATATTTTTGAAGAACTTCTACTTTTTTTGCATTACTCTTTTGTTTTGCTACCAAATTAAAAACTTCAAATACAAATGGATTTGAAGGTAAATCAACAGTCAATAAACTTGTACTATTAGTAGAAGTTGTTGATTTAGTTTTCGTCGTCTTCCTCTGTGTCGTCGTAGTCATAATTGTTATCAAATCTAAAAGCTATAACCTCATCTGGAATTAAATTACCCTGTGAATCGAACATTTCGGGGTGAGGTCTTGGAATTTCCCGATAGTTCATCATATATTCTCTAGCAACCCATCCACCTATGATTCCCACTATAAGAAATAGAACGGTTAAAAATGAACCGAATACTAGACTAACTGCTAACATTTTTTTCTCCGGGAAACTACTATTTTTTCCTAGTTCTTAAGGAAAATTCAAAATAGATGGTTACTTCCCGTTTTAGAAAGCAAACCATCTTTTCAAAGATGATGTGAAAAGGATACGTTTGCTTTCTTTTACCTCCATTAAGAATGAGTTCAACTCCCCGATTAGTATCTGGGGTATTATTTTTATTTATGGAATCATCAAACGATTCTTTGTTCTCTGAGAAATTTAATCGTGTCAACACACCCTCCTAATTTTTTATCGTTACAAATTACTTGAGGAAATGTAGAACCTTCTCCAAATTCTGCATAGAATTCGTCTTTAGTAAAATCCTTTTCCAAAGTATAAACTACATGCTTACACTCAGACAATTCTAACACCTGTTTGATTTTTATGCAATAGGGGCAATCTTCTTTAGAATAAACTGTGAAATTCATAGTTACAATTTTTTACTTTATTTATTTTCAATATCCGTCTTCATCCCAAAACGAGATTGATAAGTAATGTTCTAGATCAAAACCAAAATTAAGTTCTGGTGATTTTTTCCACTCCAAATCAATTGCACTTTTTGGAAATGATTTAAACACTAGAGGTGTAATTTGGTTACTAATTTCTTTAGTATAATACCAGTAACTGCAATTATCGTATAAGTGTTGTTCTGGAGTTAACAAGATTCTATAAATTTCTGGATTAAATTTAGAACAATAATGAGCACCAATGTAAGTTTCGGTTCTTGTAAAATAATCACAATAATTTCCTAAAATTTCTTTAGGAATTTTTACTTTATCAATAAGACTATTTTGTTCAAGTGGAATATCAAATAAGTCAATTAAATCATCAGTATGTCCCCAAAAAATATGATCTCTACAAGCAAACAAATAATTGGGATAATAACCAGCAACAAAAATTCTATTATTTGGTTTTAATTGGTCTAAATGAAAGCTACATTGTTTACTGTTATCAGTCATAAAGAAATTATACATTTGGATCATACTTCCAATTGTAAATTTTTGATCAGATCTAACTTTTGCACAAAAATTTGTTGTGCATTCTTTTAATCCATTTAAGGAAGAAACTATTTGTAAATTTTTATTATCTGTTCCTGGAGAAAATGGATATTTATTTCGAACATATTTTACATTTCTCCTTTTAATAGGATTCTTATCAGTTTCCCAACAAGAAACTATTACGTTATTTACAAATGGAATATTCAAATAATGTCTTACAACAGAATCTGTAAAATCTGTATACGGACCTTGTACAACTATATCAATTTTTTCGGTCATTTTCATTTAATTTTTCCCCCATTGTTAATATAAATCATAAATTCACACGTATAATTGTCGATAAAATTATCATCAAAAATATTTTCTTTAAGATCAACTACGTTTCCCCAAGAAATATTTTGACGAGTGCAAGACATAACTTTGTAATTATTAAATTTGATTAAATAGTTGTCTCTAAATTTTTTAAACTTTTCTCTACACCCTTCATAATTCAAATGAATTTCTATCGAAATAAAATCAACGTTATTTTTTAAGAAGTCAATATTTTCATCTTTAAAAATAGCATATTCTCCACCCTCACAATCAACTTTCATGTAATTTATATAATCAATTGAGTGCTTTTCAATTAAATTTTTAAATGTAATGGGAATAAAGTCAGGGTCCTCTCCAAAAATATTAATTTCATCATTTTCGTCGTTGACAATTCCATAATTTAAATAAACTAAAGGGTTTTCAGAATATGAAGAAACTTTTTGAGAGCAATTTTCAGACAAAACTTTTAATAATTTTTCTGATGGTTCAACACAATAAACTTTTTTTGGTTTTTGATCCAATATTGAAATTGTATATGCTCCAACACTTGCACCAATATCAAGAACTACATCATTTTCATTTACATCTTTCCAAAACCTGTACACTTTTTCATGAACAACTTCTCTCTCAATAGTAATGATATCTTCATAAGTTAGTGTACTCCAATTGAAGTTTTCTGGATATGAAAAATCTACTTTTTTATTTCTTTTAATTTCTTCGATTCCCATTTTTTTAAGATTATTAGATACTATTTCAAAGTCTTCATCATCTAATTCATAATCATTGAGTATTTCACAAAGTAAAGATCTAGATTCTTCAACCTTACCCCACCACCAACCAGAAATTGCTTTTTCAAACAGTATACCATACTTTCCAGGATACTCAACATCAGTTCTTAAAGGAGGTAAATCAAAATTACAATTTATCAATGCCAAATGGGATGTTGAATAACAATCTTGCCACCATTCTTGTTTTTCAGCATATCTTGCAAGTAAAAAATATGCCTCAGGTCTGTCTGGAAGAAAAACTTGAGCTTGCCATAACATGCCCCTACCACTACCATCTCTGGTTCCCTGCTTAAAATAACAATAAGATCCACGAATTAATGCTTCATAAGCAAGTGTAGGATTAGAAGTTTCTGCTCTTTCTGCACACCTTAAAAAATATGAAAGTGCGGGAGCAGTGAGACCTTCATTTTCATACCATACTCCTAAATTGAAATTATGCTCAGGATTTTCAGTATCTAAAGAATACTTTTCCAGAAGATTTTCAAGTTCCGTCTTTTCAACTATTTCACTAACTTCAAATTGCTCAATCTTATTTTTATTTTTCCACAGTTTTAAAACTTTATTAGATGCAGTTTTATGATTGTTTTTATGCCCATCATTAACATCAAGATCTTTATCTACAAATGTGGAATTGAATTTAGTATTTTCAATAAACAAAGGTGCAGTATAAGTTTTAATAACAGATGCAAATATAATATTTTCAATTAAAGGCATTATTTCATAATCTTTAATTTCTAAAATAAAAGTATCATCAATAATATAGTTGTCAATAATTTTTTTAGCAGCACTTCTACTTAAAATATATGCAGTTGCGCCCCAATCATCCCAATACCTTTCTCTCAAATTAAGATCACTAAAATCTTGTCGAATTGCAAGTAACTGCAAACATTCAAAATTTTTAGGTGAATTTTTAATAAACTCATCCCAAGTAAAATCCCAATAATCGACAGTTTCTAAACTCAAATCATCTTCACAAAAAAATCCATACTGATCATTTGTTGTATCATACCAATCTTTAATCATTTTTAAATGAGAAACACAACATCCTTTTGTACCATCATTTAGAGTATGAACATATTTTCCAATTATTTTATCATTAGACTCAGAATATCTTTTTGAAATTATAAATTTAGGATTTATATTATATTTTTTAAATTCTTTACTAATTAATTTTCTTCTTTCTTCACATTCTTCAAGACTTATACATCTAACAGAAGGAAAATTGTGTAAAGGATTTGATTTTTTTAACTCGTTTACCTTAGAAGCACTAAAATTTTGGTCATCTATTTTTGATATTTTCCATTTAGTTTTTGGAGCAACAAAATAATTTTTTACTTCACCAATTAATTTTTTATTTTCTTTAACATGTTGTTCGGATAAAGCATATTCTGTTTGCCATTTTAGTTCTTCTTCAGTGTATCCCATTGTAGACAAATTATTCAGTACTTGATTTTTATATTCATCCTGCCACCCAAATCCTTTAAAATTTTCAATTCTTTTTGAATCTGAATGAGGTAAGTGTATAAATCCATAGTTGTTTACATTATATTTTTTTTTCTCAAGTCCTAACAAAACAAGTCTTTGATATATTTCATCATCTTCAAAAGCATAACAATCTCCAAGATTTTCGTTATAACCTCCAACAGCATCAAAATATTCCTTCTTAACAAAAAGAATACCTACCAAATATCTGACAAATGGACTATATGCATGAACGTATTCAATATAATCACTTGTCGGCATTGTAGTGTCAATGTATGAAAGTTGTTTAAGTTCATTAAATGTTTCATAATCAACATTCAATTGTCCACAGAAAAAACTTTTTTCTGAAGGGAAATGATTTCTTAGAGTGTCATAGTATGGATTAAATAAATGATCAGCATCTAATTTTAAAATGTACTCACCAGTAGCTAACTTGGCAGCAATATTTAATGGTTGCGGTTGATTAAAATATTTTTGATTCTCTACTCTTATAACTTTAACCCGAGGATCGAAATTAGTAAGATAATCAATTGGTTCATCAGAATCCCAGTCAGTAATAATTACTTCATGAATTTCTTCATAGTTTAACCACGACATTAAAGATATTTTAAGAGCATCAACTCTATTTTTACAAGCAGTAATAATTGAAATTTTTTTATCTATCAGAGAATTCATACGTTTAAAAATTTATTTTTATAAAAAAGAGGAGTGTCAGTGCATATGCCAAAACTATTCTTTATGTATTCTGGTTGATCAATACTCTCTGGTAAAACAACAACAGAATTAAAGTATGGTTTTTGCCCAACAAGGCACCAACCAATTCCTCTACTCGTAATTGTGTAAAAATCAGTTTCATGCCAAAAGTAATTAAATTCTACCACAGAACTTGATAGTTTTTCAAGTGCTTCCAAATTCTTACAATGAATCCAAAGTACATCTTTATATTTTCTCAACCATTCCATAGTCACAAAATATTGAGGATCATCATGCCCAAGATAACATTGATTATCCTCAACTCTTAAATCAACTTCAACATCAAATCCTTCAAAAATTGCTTCTTCAATATAATCAATACTATTTTCTCTAATTGGATTAGATCCAGTTAGATTACCACGATGAGAAATAATTTTCATATCAAAAATCTAAAACCCATTCTGGTAAAGAACCTCCTCCAGTTTCGTATCCCCACTTATCAATAGCGGCACGAAACTCTGCTCCAGGATTTTTATCAATTGCTTGACGCATTGCCAAAGCACCCGCCAGAGTGCCTCCTGGATGCCCGTGTACGGCACCTCCGCAGTTAGCAAGAAAGTCTGTGCCAAACTTCTCTGCAGTCGTGTTAACGATGCCAGGATGCATCCCACAACTCAATGCAGGAAGAACATTTCTACGATGAAGAACTTCCATAGTTTTACGAAGTTCATTCTCATCATCACTCAAATAACCACCCCACATTCCAGCATGAATCGTATCTACACCACAGAGACCAGCAAGGTCACAAAGAACATCCCAATCTATTCCAAATGCGTGACGTTTATCCGTAAGAATTTTGTCCCCACTCTTCTGATAATGAATAAACAACGGTAAATCCATCTTTCTAATAGAGTTGTAAACACCAAGACCAGACCAAAAATTAATATGAATACCATTTCCACCATTATCAGCAACAAACTTAGCACGATCAAGAATGGTATGATGATCACCGTTAATACAGAATGCATAAATTACATTACGACCACAGTTGTTGACAATATTAGAAATTAGTTCTACGCGATCTTCTAGACGGCAGAATGAAGGATTGGAAAGAATCTCATCTTCTTTGATAAAGTCCACTCCACCATCAAGCAATTCTTTCACCATTTCAGAAAGAGTTTGTGGTGAAATACCAGTCTTTGGTTTTACAATCGCACCAGAGAGAGGCTTGTCATAACGATTGACAAACTTACGAATACCATCAATACCATTTTTAGGTCCAAGGAAAGATGCTTCAACATCTGCAGGAAACTCTAACTTCTGGAGTCTGCAAACTTTGAAAACATCGATATCAAGTTGGCCACCCATCACTTGACAAAGAAGGTGTGAGATTCCATCACCTTCCCAGTCAGTATTGACTTTAGGGAAACCAATCTTTACCACACCTTCTGTGAGTTGTGAAAGTTCATCTTCATCAGCATAGACGACGCAAGATGCAAGTTCAAACAGTTCATCACTCTCCCAGCGATTACGAACTTTTGGATTACCTACACTCTGCCCAATTGCAAGATTCCAGGCAGCATCTCTAAGTGTTCCAATTTCTCTATGAGATTCAATATAGTATGTTGCTACTACACAACGATCTCTTTCTTGTTCGGTTAATTCTCTAAAGAATTTCATTTTTCAACCTCAAATTTATCAGATGGGATAGAAGGAACTTTAACGACGACTAATGTACAATCTTCTAGAAAAATTGGATCAGCAATTTCTCCCTTATTGAATACAAATACATCTCCACTATTTAACTCTTTTCCCTGAACCACCATTTTACCAGAAACAAGAACATTATATTCTACACTTTCTTTATGATAATGTGGTGCCCAGTATTCATCTTTCTTATGAGTCAATAATCCTACTTCAAAATCAGATGTTTTCAAAAGAGAAGGTTCAAAATTTCCAATAAACCAACCTCTTACATAATCAGTAATTTTTGTTACGTTCATATTTTTCTAGAAATGAATTCAAATCTTCTGGAACTCCAACTGGATTATGTTGGTAATTTGGGATATGATGTATTCCAACCTTGAGTCCTTGTTTAATCATATGATTATAAGATGGACCCACGTAAAATTCACCATTGGGCGCTCTATCATTACATTTTATCATATCTTCTGCACTTTGTACAAAGTATCTCCCCTTTCTCCAATAATGAATTCCATTCAAGGATATATCACTAATCACTTCTTTCTCTTTAATTTCTTGAACAAATCCTTGTTGATCTATTCTTGCATAACTGTTTTTAGGAGTCGTGGTTGAATAGGTCACAACAAGACCATCATACTTATAGTATCGTGCAGTTGTCAAAAATAAATCAGAAACCCACCACATAATCTGATCACAATTGGCAATTACAAGTTCTTTTTCATTATCAATAAAATCTTTAAAGAGAAGACAACTTGCTGCAGGTCCTTCTGTAGTTTCTTCTACACTAATGATCTTTGGTTCATCAAGAATTTTATGAAGCAAACTACAAACCTGATCATAATAACTATCTTTACGAATCACAAAATGATAAGTCCCATTCAATCCAAGAGAGTTAATTGCTCTTTGAATCATTGGAACTCCTTTAATATCAATCAAAGGTTTTGGAATTTTGTAGGTGTCTCTAGGAAATCTAGTTCCCTCACCTGCCATAGGAATAACTATATTCATTTCTTTCTAGCAAATCCAATACCCCAATCTTCTGGGCAGCAGTTTTCGATTACTTCCCATTTAGTTTTGTCAAGTGCTTTAATAAACCTATTAGGACCAGGATGGCATGATGTGTCATGAAATCCAACAATACCACCATCAGCAAGAAGATTAGTATATTCCCAATCTCTCATTACCTGATTAATACTATGCCATCCGTCAATAAAAATAAAATCAAATTTTTCTACACCAATAGTCTTAAAAATATTCACATTTTCTTGATAATAAGAACTATCATTTTGAATTGTATGAATATTATTATCAGAATCTCTCAAAAAAGATCTATCGTCAAGATCTAATCCAATGTAAACAGTATCCTTTTTTTTATTTTTAAAGAATACATATGCAAAAGATTCATCCGCATTTCTACCAATACCAATCTCTAATATTGCTTTGCAATTATTACGAACTTTATTAAATTGCTCCAAAAGATGATAGCGATTACAATGAGTAACTTCTTTTGGATAAAAAATGTTGCCCTTACTATCGTAGGATTGTCCATATCCTAATGGATGTGGTTCAGACCAATCCACATCATCATAATCAGTAAAAGTTCTAATATCTTTAACTAAATCTTGTGTCCATTTCATGTTAATTTTTTACATACAGCAATTAAATAACCATCATGCCAGTGATGTTTTTGACCAGAATATTCTTCTGGTGGAAAATATTCATTAGATGTTGTTCTTACCTCAAGAGAATAAACTATTTCAATATTCTTATCATTCAAAGCGCGGAACGTTCCGTTTCTAGGAGAAGGCCAGTTCCAATCATCAACAACTAAAATAAATGTATCATCTAAAGCATCATAAGGCAAACTTACACCATCATACTGTTCTTGTTCATCATGAGGTCCATCGTATAGAAAAACATTATGTTTTCCAATTTGGGTGTAATCTATTTCTTGGAAATCAGTTTCATAAAGAGCAATTGAATTATCATAGGTAATACAGTTCTGAAGATACTGATAGAACTGATTTTTTACATCACCATAAAAACCTTGTGTCCAATTATCAATTCCTGTTGCTTTAACTTTATTATTTGATAGTGCAGCAAACAAAGTTGAACCTGTCCACATTCCAATCTCAAGATACCTAGCATCTGGAATATTCTTAATTATATTATTAATCATAATTCTATATCTTGTTCCAGAAGCACCACCATAATAAAGAATCCAATCAGGAACTTCTTTTTTATCTATACAAGATTTCTGGAATGCATTTTCAATAATTTCAGCATACCTATGATTAGAATTTCCTTTTCTTGAAATATATGGATTCAATGGAGAAATATCATACGTTTCTGGAGGATGATAATAATTAAGTTCTTTTGAAGAATTTAAAAACCTTTCAACAAGTTTTTTAGTTGTTAAATTTTCTTTTGTGTATTGGAAAAGAGTTTCATTAAGTTCATCATATTGTGGATGAATCTTACCTTGTTCGGCATACTTATTTGTTTCTAAAATGATTTCCTTCGGAAACTCTTTCATAATCCACTCTGGACAATTTTCTAATCCAGGGAAATAAGGAATGCAACGATTAGCAAGAATTTCAAGATGTCTCATACAATTCCACTGACCTTTCTTCCAGGTCTTTCCATAATATGAAATTGCATAATCCTGATAATACTCTTCCTCATCAGTGAACCGATAAGTTTTTTGTACTCCAGGAATAATGTCAGCAAAAAACTTTTCTTTCTGTGGTTTGTAATCGATTAACTGACTTTCAGGAATCGCAAATGAAATTGATTTACCGTGCTTGTCATCTGCTGCATTTGTTTTCCAAACTGTTCCGTGCTTATGCAGTCCTAATCCATAAGCAAAATTTGAAATTTCATCAGACCCATCCACAAAATGAACTTTATCTTTTGGATAAGATTCAATAACTTCTTGCAAATAATCTAATGATTGACGATGAGGAAGCATAAAGTGAGTGTACACGCATCCGTAAATCACCAAATCATAAAATCTATTTTTGATTTTTTCTTTTATGACTTCAGATTCATCAACCCTTGGGGTATGATTTAATTTTCCAAAGATAGAAAATCCTTTACCATAGATTTCACTTTTATTTTCAAAATTAGAAAGCATGTATGTTGGATAAGAAGTTTCATAAACCTCAATACCACTATCAATCAATCCATGATATATGCTGTCACTTTGATAATCAGGATATGCAAAATTATAAACATATAAGACTTTCATAGTAAAATCCAATTAGATAAGTATAAATCTTTTGTATTCCAGTTTAAAAACTCACCAGAAAACCATTTTTTAGGAGCAATTGTTTGCTTACTCTTTGCCAACCACGAACCCCACCAAGAGAATGAAGAGTTGGCAATGATATGATAATCACATAAAGTCATTAAGCAAAGATCATAAAAAGGATCTGTGAAGGGAGAAATAATAAATGAATCTTTTTTAAACTCATTCTTACACCATTCTGGATCATCACTAAAAACAATCACTGGAAAATTTGGAAGAAGTTTTAATCCGTTCCGATAATAATCAAGAGAAAGACACTCGAAATTTGGATCGCTAATGTAATCACTTCTTCTAATATGTAGTGATATTATTTGAGTGTTCGGTAGAGCACTCTTGTAAGATAGACATTGTTCTACTATTCTATCATGAAAAGTGAAGTCCTGTCTAATCTGTTGCTCTATGTGTTTAAAATACTTTTCAGTTTGAAAGTATCCACACACATCAACATCATCTAGACAATGATTAAAGAACTTCTCATCAAATTCAAACTTATCTACACTTACAACTTTATGATTATTGTTAGGTAATGTTTCTGGTATTTTAAAACACTCATTTAAAGAAATATTTGATGGTACAGAATACCAATATCCTTTATGTGTCGCTACTCCTTTCACTCCAGCATATTGAAACATTTGATTTCCCAAACGTCCCATGTGTCCCATGTTATTAAAAGAGATCATTGTCTAATAAAAATAGTATTAATATCATCCCTATAGATCTGCTCGTAATTATTATCTTGAATATACTGTCTTAACTTTTTAACTTTTGAAGTGATAAATTGATTCTTCTGAAAATATTGATGATCATCAACTAACTCAACAATAATCATTCTAGGTTTCCATTCATTCAAATCAAAAGAATAAAACACTTCATCTTCTTTTCCCTCAACATCTACAACCAAAAGGTCAAACTCATGAGGTACATTATGATTTTTTAAATAAGTATCCATTCTTATCTGAAAACATATGTTTTCAGTATAATTTGGATAATTGAATTCAGTTACTCCTATCTCAGCGTGATCTTTATCTAAACTTGAAAGAATGTCATTATTATAAATCGTCTTTATTCCCTCATCAGTTCCAATGGAGACATTAGATACAACTACATTATTATCAACATGTCGTTGCAGACACTTAATATAACTAGAATGTATTGGTTCAATGTAATATCCTTTCCATCCAGAATCTGCTAAAAAAGAAGTATTAGAAACTAACTCACCATCATAAGCGCCAACTTCTACAAACGTTTTATTGTTTGTGAATGTACCAAAATGCTTAATGTAGATCTGATCTAAATCTGGAACTTGACAAGTAGGAGGTAATGTATACATAATTATTCAACTAAATGGGGATACCAAACTTTTCTAAAATCTATACCATTATTAATTCGAACTGGAAAATGAATTCTACTTGGAAATAGATTCATATTTTTTAAATGTGAATAAAATATTGTTTCTGGATAATACTTTGATGATTGCGTATACTGAAAATTTACATATAAACTAGAATATAATTCCATAGCATGAGAAGTTCCAATTGCAAATTGATCATTAATTGAATCGGGTGCCCAATCTTCTCCCTCTGGAATATTTAATTCTTCTGTCAGTGTATTCAAATGTAAATCATATTTAAAGTCACTGTCGGTTCTCATACGAATTACCCAATCAAACACAATGTTGTGTTCTTTTTCATATTGTTTTTTCAACTCGTTTGATTGATAGATTGAATAATGCATACTGATTGGCCCAACATCAGTTCGAATTTTGTCACCTTCATCAGTCGCTGGAGCAAACTTTAAATTATCAAAAAGTTTTTGAAACTTTTTTTCACACTCTTCATAGTTTTCAATTAAGAGTTTCTCATAATTATAATTTTCCAAAAAAGAAATATCAGTTTCAACAGTTTTATCTTCTTCTTTGTATTCTAGACCAGATATTGTATTCAAAAAAGAATCTTTGTTTTTTATTTTCCAAGTATGAATAAAAACTTTTACAAAATCATTTGGAAAAATTTTTTGAATACTTTTAAGACCTAAATGTGGATATCTAACTCCACCAGAAATACAAACTGCAATTTTCATTTATCTTTAATGTAAAGAGCATCTCCCCAGTCACTATCATACCACCAAGATGTTTCAACTCTTTTCATATTATAGTTTAAAAGATACTTATCTATGTCTTCAATGTATGCATTTCCTTCATAGATTTCATCACGATTAACTTCACAATACACATAATCAATATGATTCAATGTATCTTTTGCACCTTTTAAAACTTCAAGTTCATATCCCTGAACATCCATATTAATAAAATTATAATTCTTACAATTATAATCATCTAACTTTTGAAGTTCTACCTCTTCAGTTCTATTAAATATAATATCTGGATACAAATTCAAGTGTTGTTTAGGTTTTAAAATAGAACTACTTTCCAAGTTATTACTTGAAAGATTCATTGTAATTGTAGTGTTTTTATTTCCCAATGCAACCTGATATTTTCTAATATTAGTATTTGAATGTATTGAAATATTTTTCTTTAGAACCTCAAAATTTTCTTTCAAAGGTTCGAATAAAACAATTTTTTCTATACCTACTTTTACATAATTAGATACTTCCTCACCATAATGTGCTCCAATATGAATAACTCCAGAGATATTCATATTATATTTTTTTATAATGCTATCAATTTCTATAATCATTCAAAAATATACTCCTTTACAAATTGCTTATTTACTCTCACAAGATAAGCAGCATTATCTTGGAAACCAAAAGTAATCAGATAATCATCACCATATTCACACATACCAACAGCAAATTCAATCTCCGCCTCCAAGAAAGAAAATCTTCTTGACACCTTTACAATATTCCAATCCTTATCCCATACAATAAAACGATGACGATAAGTTCCATCTTTTCTTCCTGCGGGACTTTTTGTTAGAAAAGTTTCATGATTTAAAGCAAGACGATACTCTCCAAAAGGAATTACTTGAGATCCACCACGAAGATCAATACAACCAAGATCTTTCCAATCAGTTAA
>Ga0129333_10003642_pt1 | contig 14452 bp, 11 predicted proteins | sample CPB6_08_DNA_FD_94474 | JGI IMG/M metagenome (GOLD analysis project Ga0129333, IMG submission 94474) | Freshwater to marine salinity gradient microbial communities from Chesapeake Bay, USA - CPBay_Sum_0.6_0.8_DNA | ecosystem: Environmental > Aquatic > Marine > Coastal | place: USA: Chesapeake...
CACCAGTTCAACCTCCCGATCGACGACAGCATTCTAGGACGGACGAGGTCCACGGCGAGAATACACCGATCAGTCCGGTCCGTCGTCGCTGACTATCCTCTTGGCGGCCTCGAGCATCCCGAGCGCCATCCACGGTGTGACGCTGTCGGACGAGGCGATGTGGAGGTTCTGCTCGTCGCCGTCGAAGGTCTCCATCACCATCAGCCAGTGGGTAACCACCTGGCCGTCCGGGCACGTCTCCTCGAGCGCCTTCCGGAGGAAGTCGTCGCCCTCCCCCTTCTGGGCCATCGTCAGGCCCTCTTCTTGGTGCTGGCTGCCCTCTTGGTGCCGGGTTTCGGCCCGGGCTTCTTCCTCTCGGTGGCGGGCTGTTCCTGCGTGGGGTGCTTCGACTCCACGTACGCCTTGAGGTCGTCCAGTTCCCTGGCGAGCGAGGCGCTCCTGCTCTCGCAGTCCTCCATGGCGACCCGCATCCCCTCGATGTCGGCCCTGAGCCGTTCCACCTCGGTCTGCAGGTTCTTCACGATCCCGTCGTACGCCTCAAGAACGGTGCGCATCTTGGCCACTTTGTTCCCGTCCCTCTGCGTGTGCCACACGAAACCGCCCGAGATGGCGGCCGCGGCTACTACGGAGATGGCTGTGGCTGCTTCCGGGCTCATTGGAGTGAACTCTACAGGTCGGTTCTGACGTCAACCCCTAGAACTCAGCGGTAGTAGTACGTCGTGGACACGTAGGCGTAGGCGTAGTCCATCTGGAGGGTGTAGCAGGACGCCCTGTATCCGGTGAAACCGCTGTGGGTCTGGAGCCTCGTCATCGTCCACCTTGCCTTGAGGGGTTCGGAGGTCTTGCCCGAGAATGACCTGACGAGGTGGCCGTCGTTGCCGACGTCGACGGGTCCGTCGATGTAGGTGATGTTGTACCCGTTAGACCCGCCGTAGGGGATGACCGACGTCCCCGACCAGTTGGTGGACGATCCATTGGTCAGCGAGAAGTACATGGAGAAGTTGCCCGTCGTCGTGCTTCCCGTGCCGGTGACCCCGTTGTCGTTGTCAGGAACGACGTAGGTGTAACCGGTTATCTGCCTCGCCGGGTTGAGGGTGGAGGAGTTCGACGCAGTCGAGGTGTCGTAGTTGTAGTCCTGCTTGGAGATCGAAGCGTACGTTCCACCCGGCCACGACGCATCCCATTGGATGTACTCGTAGGCGGTGGTGCTGGTTGATGCGGAGTTCGTCCCGGACAGCCACCACTTGTCGCCGTAGACCTCCGACGCTCCGTACGCGCTAGATGCCGTGCTCGACGCGGTCATGCCACTGTATGGATCCATGTAGCTAGTCGTCCACACGAAGCTCTGTGTGTACCTGTAGTACCTCCACGAGTTTGTGGTCAAGCCCACGTACGAGCTCCTGACCGTCGAGTCGTTCGCGTCGGTGACGTCGACGGCGACCCTGTACTCGGTGCTGGTGGCGAGGTCACCGAAGTCTACGTACTGGTCGATCGAGGTCTGTCTGTTGCTGCTCGAGTAGAGCGTCACCGACCTGCCTGTCCAGTTGTTGGCCGAGTCAAACAGGTACGCGATCGCGGAAACCGCCTCCCCGGAGTACTGGACCCTCCACGTCCCGACCCTTCTGACCGACCCCGTTGTCGTGTAGTCGGTCCCCGTGTCACCGTTGCCGATGGCTGTAACAGTTGCCGCCGGCGGGGCGGCGTTGGTCGTGCTGATGGTAAGCGAGACCGCCGGCGAGTACGCGTCGTTCGTGTCCCTGGCGTACACCTTGTAGGTGTACGAGGAGTTCTGCGACAGTCCGGTGATGCTGAACGACGTGGAGTCGGTGTCGCCCACCCTGACGGTGTCGTTCGAGTTGTTGATGGCGTACGAGAGCCCGCCACCCTTGAGGTCTCCGGCCGTCGAAGCGGTCCAGTTCAGCTTGCCGGAGCTTGGCGTCTGGTTGGTGACGGAACCGTTGGTGACCGCCGCCGGGAAGCTGTTGACCGTTGTGAGCGTCGTGGTCGCCGTACCTGTCCTCCCCGATACGTTGACCACCCTGACACCGACCGTGTAGGAGGTGTTCTCGGCGAGGCCGTTCCACGTCTTCGACCTGAGGCCGGAGTTGGTGGAGTCGTCCCCCCACGTCGCCCCGCCGTCCGTCGTGAACTGGTACTTGACGAAGTTGTAGATAGTCGGCTGGGTCCAGTTGATCGTGATCGACGACGTGCTCGCACCGTACGCTGCGGACGACGAGCTCGTTATCTCCGGTGCCGGGGCCGCGTTGTCCCACGCGATCTGCCATCCGGACGAGGTTCTCACGTAGACGATCGCGGCGTCGGCCCAAGTCGACGCACCCGTCTTCACCTTGATGTTCGGGATGGTGTTGTCCACCTCGTCCCAGTTGCCGTCCGGCTTCTTTACGTAGACGGCCATGGCTCAGTAGGTGATCCAGATGTCCCCGACGGCCCCCTGCGACGCGGTCGGTGTCGTCCCCGCGGAGATCCACACGCCCTTCGCCGGTGGGGCGCTGTTGGCTGTTCCCGCGGCCCAGAGCGCGTTTCTCCACGTCCCGCCGGACCTGAAGTACAGCAGGTTGTTCGTCGTGTCCACGTTGAGGTTCCCGTCGTTCACCGTCGTCAGCGGCACGCCGGACGACGTGAAGGAGATGCCCCCGTTCACGGAGATCCCCGACGCCCCGATGACGATGTTCGCCTGACCACCACCGGCCGCGGTCGGGTTGGCGACCACGGAGATGCCGTCGGCGTTCGAGAACGCGAGACCCGCGTTCGTCTTGACGACGTCGGAGGCGAGTTTCGCCCTGCCGATGGAGGAGTCCTTCACCCTGATGGAGTTGGAGGAGATCTCGATCGTCGACCCGTCCACGTTGACGGAGAAGCCGGATGCGGTGGAGAAGGAGAGTGAACTGCCGGTGGCCACCACGTCGGTGGAGATCTTCGTCCTGCTGATGGAACCAGCGAGGTTGTCGTTGGTGACGGATCCCGTCCCGATCGCGTGGTTGTGGTCGGACCTCGCGAACGTGGTCGCCGTTCCGGCCGAGTTGCTGTTCGTGATGGTCGTCGCCGACGCGACGGGCACGGAGTGGGAGTGGTCGGCCCGTGCGATCCTGGCGGACGTCCCCTCGGGGGTCGACGGCGTACCGGGGGCGAGGGTCGTGGGATCCGAGCTGTTTGCCTTCCCGTCCACCGCCACCCAGGCGGAACCGTTGTTGTACTCGAGAACCCCGGTGTCGGTGCTGTACCAGAACGTCCTCTGGTAGGCGTCGAGTGACGCGGACGGCTTGGCGGACGATGAACCGACCCTGAAGATGGCGCCGAGCTCCTCGACGTTGAGGTTGTCCTGCTGGAGTTGCGCCCTGCCGAACGGGTCGTCGCCGGACGACCACGTCGTGAGGGAGAACCTTGGTGTCGTGCCTGTAGTCATTTCGTTCCGTCCTTGACCTTTCCGCTCATGTAGTGTACTGGTGCTCGAGGATCACCCCGGCCGGTTTGGCGAGGTTCACCGCCTGCATCACGAGGCCGAGTGCGTACGTCTGTGCCTGCGTCGTCTTCAGTTGACCCGTCCACTGCCCGGTCATCACCAGTTCGACCTTCTTGTTGGTGACCCTCCCGTTGAACGTCTGTCCGACGTGCGGGTCGTTCCCCGTCCCGTACGGGTCGGCGACGGTGAATGAGGTCAGCGAGACGACCTCCAGGACGTCGTATGTCCCGCTGTACGGGACCTCCTCGCAGGAGTAGATCTCCACGAAGCCACCCACCTGCAAGGAGTGGGGCTTCGACGTGGTCACCAGCAGGGATGAGGCGCCGTGCGGGGTGACGGTCATGTCGTCGTCGAAACCGTCGAGAACTGCCCTCGCCGCGGCCTTGATGGCGTAGCGCGACCCGGCGTAGATGCCGGTCGCACCGCTCCTGACGAGTTCCGCTAGGACGGCGGTCGTGTCGAAGGCGAGCGGGTTGGCCCCCTCGATCTCCACCCACGAGGTGTCGGAAACCCTGACCGAACCGCCCGGCATCGACGCGGTCTCGTCAGCCCCGTCCTGTTCCCACCTGATGATGCTGTTGGCCTGGTCGGAGTAGGTGACCGAGAAGGAGCCGCTGAACGACCCATCGTTGACCACCTCTACGACGTCACCGACCTGCGGGAAGTAGGGGTCGGAACCGCCTATCTGTGCCGCCAGTTTGCAGTAGACGACACCCCCGAGGCGGAAGTGCAGTTCGATCACGGAGATCTCCCATACGGGGTTGCTGGCGATGTCGATCTGGGTCTCCATGCCCGTCCACGTGGAGATCTCCTGCTCCAACCAGAACCACGGAGTTAGTCCCGACGAACCGGCCGAAACGCCCCTCGCCCCGACGAGCTGCGCCAACCACGGCAACCACTCCTTCTTCGCGACGAGATCGTCAGGGTAGTAGGAGGGGTCGACGAGCGTCGACCTCTCGTACCCCGGGACGCCGTCGACCTCGGGTATGTAGTCGAAGCCCTTCGTCGCGGAGAGGACGTCGTCGGCGACCGACGTGACGACGTCGATGAACCTGCGCAGCGGCTTGCCCGGCTCTTCGTCGTCGAGCTCGAGCATGTAGGAGGGGAAGTGCCTCTGCGTCAGCCTCGCGAAACTGTTGAGCGGGTACTCGCTCCACTCGGTGACGACCACGTCGTCGATCCAGATGCTGCTGTGGTAGACGACCCCGTTCTGCTCGTTGTGGTTCGACTGGGCGATCACCTCCAGCGTCATCGTCCCTGCGCTCTCGGGTGCGGTGAACTCCGTGGACGCGATCGTCCACTTCCCGAACACGGTCTGGTTGTACGACTCGATCGTGTCCAGCTTGACGCCGTTCCTCGAGTAGATGGAGGTGGAGATGCCGAACGGGTGGCCGGCGGTTTCGGAGTAGGCGGAGACGAACATCCTGTACGTCTTGTTCGGGACGATCTGTATCTCCCTGTCGAGCCTGACCGCCATCTGCGAACCGTTCGGTGTCGACATCAGGAGGGACGCCGGTTCCGAGTTGTACCTGACCACCGACCTCGAGATGGTCGTCGCCACCGCGTTCTTCGGAACCCACAGGGCGGAGGACGTCGAGAAAGACTGCTCCTCCTCCGTCAGCAGGTTCCTGGCACTCATACGATCGTCACTTCGTGGTCGCCCGAGATGAGGAGCGGGGCCGGGTCGGAGATGACCAGGTCGCCGTTCGACGTCGCTGTCGGTGTCGTCCACCCGATCGAGTACCACTGCGTGTAGCCACCGTTGTCGTCCATCCCCTCCGGTATCTCCACGACGAAGTTCAGGTCGTCGGTCACCGACACGACCTTGAAGGCGTACCACCCGGCCGGGTTGGGGTAGGAGAGAGGTGTGTAGAGGGCGACGTAGTTTGTGTTGTTGGCGTCGAGGCCGTGCAACGCGTCCGTCGTCACCTCACCGGTGCCACCAACCAGCGAGTAGTTGATGATGTTGATGGAGGTGACTCCGTATGCCCCCGACGGGATGTGGATGTCGGTGATGGAGATGGAGACGGACTGGACGTACCCGACGACCCTCTCACCCTCCGAGTTCTCGGCGTTGTAGACCGCGGCGATGATGTCGTTCTTCCTGAGGACGGTCGACCAGTCCCACGAGTTCGGCGAGATGATCCCCTCGAGGACCGTCTTGACCGCATTGGAAGCTTCCACGCCGGTCTTTCCGTCCGCGGGCGAGACTGAAACGTCGACCTTCACATAGGGCATGACCGGGTCGCTCACGTAGACGTTCAGGTTCGGGTGCGACAGTTCCGTCGCCGCCGCCTGGATCTCGTCCTTCTCGCCCCACTCCTCCTGGGACGGGTCGATCGCCCCGCTGCCGACACCCCCGATGGTGTTGTCGGCACCGGCGTCCACCGGGGCGACGATGATGAGGACACCACCGGCGGAGGTCGCCCTGTCGAAGCCCGTCGAGTCAAGTGTCGTCGCCCTGTACACGTCCGTGAAACCGCTCGCGGTCAACACCCACTGGGTGAAGCTGTCCGCCGTCACCAGTGCGAGGTTCGCCCTCGCGAGGTTCGCGGAGGCGCGGGAGAAGTACTCGGAGTCTGTCTCCGTCTGCCTGCCACCGGAAACCGTCGTGGCGAGCGACGCGCTGGAGACCTGTTGCACCACGGACAGTAGATCCAGTTCCGTACCGGCGACGATCCCGTTGAAGGCGTCCGTGATGGTCGTCCCGGTTGCCGTCACGTACCCGGTCGCGAGCGGTTGCGACTCGTTCCTCAGGTAGATGCTCTCCCACGGCGTGCTGGACGGGGGGAGGCCGTCGATGAACCCGTTGATGACGAACGAGTACAGGGATGTCACCTGTCCGACCGTGTACGTGCTTCCGAAGACCGGCCCGTCGTCCGCGTAGTACAGGAACTGCGCCACTTCTCCGACGGACATTCCGTGCGGAACGGCGGTCGTCACAGTGGCTATTGACGGATCGGTCTCGTTCAGGGTCATCACCGACATCGTCTTCTTCACCGTCAGCGAAACCGACGAGTTCGTCTCCAGGACGAGCGGTTCGTTCTCCGAACTGGGGAGGTAGAAGAACCTCGTCCCGGCGGGGATCTCCTGGACCGACGAGTTGACACCGACGATCCTCACGACGGCAGTCGGACTCGTTCCGTCGAGGCGCTCCACCTCGTACAGCTTCAGGAGGGCCTGGAGGACGCCTCCTGGCAGCCTGTTGATGGAGGCGACGAGTTCGGCGACCTCTACGGCGACCGCCTGCATCAGCACCGTCTCGATGGATCCCTCCACCGGCCTGAACTCGGGCATGGCGATCCGCGCGTAGTCGAGCGCGCGGAGGTAGATCGACTGGCTCTCGAGGTCGTAGAGGGTGAGATCCACGAACTCCCTGATGTCTGGACTAGGCATTGAACACCACGCTTTGCTCTTGTTGGACGGTCACAGCCTCTTCCTCCCCGCCGGAAACGTCGACGTAGACCTCCGACATCCCGCCGGCGTCCGCGAGGACGATCACCGAACGCACGTCCACCTCGGGGTGGAACTGGGCCATGCCGATGACGACCTCGCCGGCCCTCACCGTCCTGAAGGTCGGGTCGTCCATCCCGTAGAAGGGGGAGAGCGGCAGTTCGCCGGTCATCGTCGCCACGAACTGGGCGGCCTGCTGCTGGACGTGCGCCTCCGAGCCCTGCCAGACTCTCTCGGCCCTGCCGTTCTGCTGCAGCCGGAATGGGATAGACAACACTTCCATCTTGGCTATTATGGCAGAGCCTCTGTGCCGGTCTGGATCCTGCCGAGGACGATGAGGTCGTCCTGCCTGCCCTCGATGAAGGAGACGACGACCTGCTCCCCGTCCGCGAAAGTCTGGGTGTTCGGGCCGATGGCGTTCAGCGGCCCGTACACGAGCTCGCCGGAAAGCCTTGGCACCTTCACATAGAGCCTCGGCCCGTCGACGGACGTGACGATCGCGTACCAGATGCCGGACGCCTCGAAGCGGACCGACGCGGTCTTCATAGGGGTTGTGTATGACATGCTCACGCCGAGAGACTATCCTTCCGCCACTTGCCGCTCAGAACGAAAGCGCCGTGGTGTTGCCGAAGCCGCCACCGGTGAGGTCAACCTTCGCCCTGGCCTGTTCCGCCTTGGTGGCGTCGTCGGGGACGAGCGGCGTGCTCGCGGAGACGGACACCGGATCGGGGGTTCCCTCCTCCCACGAGACCTCGTTGATCAGCATGTCCACCGTGAAACCGGGTATCCCCCTCATGGAGATGGTCATCCCGGGCCTGAGCTTCTTGCCGATCTCCTTCTCGACCCTGAAACTAGCGGTGACCTCCTCGTAGGAGTCGTCCGACCTCCTCACGTTCGGAACCTCCATCGGGACGATCGCGTACGACGAGAAGAACCCCTGGTCAGACTCGGACGTCGTGGACGTCCCCGAGGCGAGCATGTCGACGTACGTCCACGTCTGCCTGCCGACGACCCCCTTCTCCGTTATCCCGTAGAACTTCTGCAGCCTGACGACGGAGTTGAACGTGCTCGTCCCGAGCTTTCCGTCGGTGGGCAGGGTGTCGGGCCCGAACCTGCTCTTGAGGACCTTCTGCAGGTACTCGACGTGCTTGCCGGTTGACCCCTTCCTCAGGGTCGGCCTCCCCGCCGGGCCGTTGATCTGGTCCTTCACCCTCGTCGTCGTGTAGGAGGAGGCTGCACCGTCGGTCACCGAGTACGACGGCGACCACTTCACTATCGTCGTCAGGAAGCCCGGTCTTGCGTTGTCGGGGGCGAGGGAGTACTTCCCGAGTAGGAACTGCTGCGAGCAGAAGAACACCCTCCCTCCCGTCTCGAACAGGACGAACTGGTTGTCGCCGGCGAGACGCTTCATCACGTCCCACGTCGACTCGTCGGTCTTGTCGTTCCTGACCCTGGAGATGTTCGACTTCGCCGACGAGTTCTCCCCGAAGAAACCGAGTCCCGCGACGCGTGCCCTCGCCGAGACGTAGGACGTCGCCGAACCGCCGGAGTAGACGGCCTTTCCCTTGTCCCTCTTGAGCCTCTGGACGCCGGCGAGCCTGCACTCCATGGTGACCTGCTCGCCGGCCTGCCCCTGCCCCACCTCGATCGAGGCGACCTCGAAGTACTGACCGGCGACCTTTATCTTCTGCCTGATCTGGAAGTAGTTCTTGGACATGTAGAGGAGACCTGGGTCGGACACCGTGATCGTCACCTGGCTGACCGCCGACATGGAGAGGCTCACCGACACGGACGTGACGATGTCCGAGATGTCGACGGCGGGGCCGGAGTTCTTCGTGTACGTGCCGGAAGCGACCCCCTCCTTGACATCACCCTTCGACTGCTGCTTGTACGAGAACCTGTTCTTCGCCGGGACGGAGGACACGGTGAACGTCCCGTCCATCTCGCTGCCGACGCCGGCGACCACGACGTCGTCGCCGACGGAGAGGTGGTGCGTCGTCTTCGTGGTGAGGGTTGTGACCGAGGACTTCCTTGACTTCCTGGTCACAGTCCCGGGTGTCCCGGACTTGCCGAGGACGATCCCGGTGATCATCAGCTTCCTCCGCCGGTCGTGCCCGGGTTGTTGGGGGTCGGGCCGGCGAGCAGGATCTTCTTGATCGCCTCGTCGAGCGAGTCGTCCCTCTGGTCAGGTGTCGTGGCGCCGGGGTTCTGGTTGTTCTTCCTCGCGCCTGGAACGTCCTTGAGCCTCGGCATCCCGGGGACGGGGGCGGGGAGCGTCATCACCTCGGTGAAGGTGAGGCTCGCCTCGGCGATGGCGACCTCGTTGTTCTCGTTGCGCCTGACGGTCCTGAACGAGAGGTCGGTCAGCCTCCACTTCTTCGCCGGGTCGACACCGGGGTAGAACACCTCGAGGTCGTAGTCGAGTTCGGCGAGCGCCTCGAGGGCCTTCATCTGCGGCGTCGCCGACGACAGGTAGTCCTTGTTCCCGTTGACGACGATCACCGTCGCGGAGATCTGCTGGAGGGGCTTGTTGGCGGACTTGAGGATCGGTTTCCTTCCCGGCCTGCCTATCTCCGTGTACCCGATCCCGACGCGGGAGACGTTCACCTCGTTGGGCGAGACGGGGAACGAGTAGGCGACCCTCTCGTTGGACGACTGCGCAACAGTGGCGGCGGACCGCACGAACAGGTTCTGGCCCTGCTGCGTCGGGACGGTTGGTGCGGTTCCGTTCGTCGGTGACGTGTAGGAGTCCATCAACTGGAAACCCGGCGGGAGGTTGAGCACGAAGTTCGAGAAGTCGATGTTCGGAAGTCCGCCGAACAGTCCGTTGACCCCGCCGACACCGTCGGACGCCCTCGCCGTCTTGCGCGCCCTCGCCGCGGCGGACGAGACCGTCCCCGTCCTTGGCTTCGTCCTCACGTCCGCGGGGGCCGACGAAGCGCGCCTCGGAACAACGACCGGTCTCGCCATCAGCGCCTCTCCCTGTTCGTCCTGTCGGCCCTCTTGATCCTCTCCATCACCGTGTCGGCGAGGAGGTTCACGTCCATGCCGGGGGATCCGACGACCTCGATGTTGTAGTAGTTCGTGGTGCCGGCGCCGGACCCGACCATCGCCGGGGACGAAGAGTCGCCGGACGGTGGAACGACGTGCAGGTGCCTGCTTCCGTCGCCGACACCGCCGTGGAACTCGGCGAAACCGCCGGAGCCGTTGACCATGTTTGCGTAGGAGACGAGGTTGTCGCCGACGAGGTCGTACGCCCTCCCGTACTTGTGGTCGGAGCCGAGTGACCCGAGGTTCGTCCCGCGAACGCCCGACGTGATCGACCTGCGACCCGGGATCCTGGAGTTGAACATGCTGTGCGAGGCGAGGGTCCTCGAGAAACGTGAAGAAGTCGTGTCGCCCCCAGCGGCCGCCTTGTCCGCCTCCTCGGCCTTGCGGAACGCCGCCGCGCTCGCCCCGGCTGACGATGCGGTCCCGGATCCACCACCCGGCTTGGTCGGTGGTGTGCCGCCGGTGAGGGCCGCCCTGATGGCGTCGGCGGCGTAGGCACCGCCGGTGATCATCGCCTGCTGCATCGCCGTGGCCGAGTTCTGGATCGTTCCGCCGAGCAGGTTCTTGAGCTTCGTCTCCGTCTCCGGGGTGACCTCGAACCCGTTCTTCTTCATGAACGCAACGAGGTCCTCGGTGCCCATGTTCAGGGCCTCCTCGATGCTGACCCCACCGGATGCGAGTTTCGTCCCGACGTCGGCGACGATGCTGTTCATCTCCGCCTCGAAGTCGGTGCTGAACTTCCCGTCGAACTGCATGCGGGCGAACGGGTCGGTGCGCGCCTGCTCGATCTTCGTCGTCATGTCGGTGATCGACTTCTCGAGCTGGTTGATGATGTCCTGGTCCGCGCCCCGCGACTTCGCCGTCGAGAGGAGGGCGTTCATCTGCCCGATGAGCATCCCCTGGTCGGTTCCGCCCGTGCCGACCAACTGCGAGTACGACACGTTGCCGGCGGCGAGTTCCGCGGTTGCGTTGCCAACTATCTCGTTCAGGGTCTGCCCCGCGAGGATCGTCCCCTGGGAGGCGTTCACCGAACCGGACGTGAGCATCGTCCTGATCTGTTCCTCGAGCCTCGACCTGGACTCGGCGAGGTTGATGTCCGTCTCCACCGAAGCGAGGAGCATCCTGCCGAGCCTGCCGGCTCCGTTGGCGGCGCGCGTCGAGGTGTCGCCCACCATTCCGATCAGCTTGTTGAAGTCGTTGAGGCCGACGGTCGTCTCCGAGAGGGAGCGTCCGGTCTCGTCGAACAGGGCGGCGACCTGTTCCATCTCCACACCGGTCCCCTCGAGGACGGATGCGGTGAGGGCGGAGTTCTCGTTGAATGCCGTCTGCTTCTTGGAGATGTTCTCCAACTCAGACTTGTACGTCTCCGTCGCGGCACCGACGTCGGGATACGTCTCCTTCAGCTTCTTGAGGTCCTCGTTGAGCATCTCGATGTCGCCTTGGTACTTCAGCCCCGCGAGGTACTGGAGACCGCCGACGGTGCCCTTGCCCTTGCCCTTGCCCTCGAATGCCGACTTGATCGCCTCTTCGGAGTATCCCCGCGCCCTGGCGAAGTCTCTGGCTATGTTCTCGATCTTGTTGTCCTCGGATGAGACGCCGTCCTCGCCATCAAACTTGAACGCCGTTACTCCCCTTCCCGTATTTCCGGTGAAGGTCACCTTCTGACCCGTCTGCTTCGATGCGAATGCCAGGAAGTCACCCATGAGCGAACCCTGGCCAGCCTTCTTCATGGCCTCAAGTTGCTTCTTGCGGGCCTCGAGGTTAGTCGCCGAGCCGACGGTCAGTTTGTCGATGTCCTGCTTCGTCGCCCCCGCCGCTTCGAGAGCGGCCTGAAAGTCGCTCTGCCTGTTGAACGAACGACCACCGGTGATCGCGTTCCTCACGTTCTGGATGGAAGTGTTCTTCTGCTTCTCCCTGAGCTTGTCCGCGTTCCTCCAGCCGCTGAACGCACCGATACCACCACCGAGGAGGGCACCGGCGAGCATGCCGTACGGGCCGAAAGCCGCCCCCATGGACGCACCGAGACCGGCACCGGAAAGGGCGCCACCGGCAGCCGCCATGGCGTTGTTCGTCCCCGCCTTCTGCGTGATGTACCCGCCGAGCATCGTCGCCCCGACGGTCGCGGCCATAGCCCCTGCGGACTTTCCGAACTGCTTGGCGGAGTTCTTCACGAACTCCTTGCCCTGCACTTTGCCGGCCCTGCGCGCTTCCGCCTCCGCGTCCTTGCGGATCTGCGCCCTGGTAACGGGATCCTTGTGCATCCCGCGCAGCGTGTTCATGTCCCTCGCCCTCTTGAGCGCTTCCTTGTCGTCGACGGCTGCTCCCGTTCTGGTGTCGACGTACCCTCCCATGATCGGGTCCCTCCTCAGCCCGAGGAGGTGCGGGTTCGCCATGAGCCTCCTGTCCTCCGCGTGGACGTCGCGGAGGGAGAGCCTTGCGTGCTCGCTGAAGTTAGCGGCGTAACCGCCCTGGTATGCCGCCCGTGCACTCGGGTGGGCGAGGAGCATCGAGGTGCCGAAGCCCATTCCTCCCCGCATGTTCGCAGCGAAGTTGGAACCGAGACGACCCGAAAGGAGTGCCGATGGGAGAACCCCCGCACCAGCCGCCCTGTTCGCCGCGTACGCCTGTCCGCTCGCGGCACCCGACTTCGTGCCGACGCCGAAACCGGAGAGACCCATCATCAGAGGGAGGGCGAGCATTCCGAGTCCGCCCGCACCCGGGGCGAGCATGCCCATCGCGGCCAGTCCCATTCCGGCACCGCCCATTCCCATTCCACCACCGGCTCCGCCAGCCCTGCCGCGACCCATCATCTTCCCGGTGAGGAGCAGGGCCATGAGGATGCCCATGCCGGGTGCGGATGCGAGCCTCCCGATAGCGCCGACCATCCCCATGATCGCCGTCGTGATGGGCGCCATCACGACCTTCAGTTGCGCGAAGCCGTCGATGAGCCTGCGGATGAGGTTGCCGACGCCCTCGATCGCCTGCGACCAGTGGTCGAGCGGTTGGTCCGTCAGGTGCTTGTTGAACACCTCCAGGAGGTGGTTGAACGTCTTCAGCACCTCCGTGCCGACGGGTTTCAGGATCTTGTTGAGAAGCCTGTCCCACCCGGTGGTCGTCCTGCGGAGGTAGTCGCCCATCTTCCCGAAGAAGTTTCCTATCGAGTTCCCCCACCCCTGGACCCTGTCCGTGAAACCGACGAGCTTGCCCATGTTCTGGTTGATCGAGTTGGCGAGCCTGTCGAACGACCTCGTGAGCATGTTGTTGTTCTCGTTGGTGACCTTGAACAACTTCGGGAACACCCTGCGGAGCGTCCCGTTGATCTTCAGGACGAAGAGGCTGATCTCCCTCTCGAGGATCTCGATCGGCCGCTTGAACGTGTCGAGGAACGGTTCGCCGAGCCTCGACAACTGCTCCTTGACACCCCTGAACGCCTGCTTCAGCTTCCCGATGAGGGTCGAGTTGATCGTGTCGAGCGCCCCGTTGAACGGCTCGAGAGCCTTGAGCTTCCCGTCCATGACGGCGTCGAAGAACTTCTTGTAGGTGACCGTCCCGGACTTCGCTGCGGCCTCGCCCTTCTTCTGCGACCCGGCCATCTCGTCGAACGCCTTTGCGAGCATCGGTGCCTGACTCTGGAGCTGGCCGTAGGTGGTCGCTGTGACCTTGCCCTCCTTCTCCATCGCCTGGAAGATCTTCTGGATCTCGGCGAGCCTCTTCGGGTCGCCCAACGAGTAGTCGGCGAAACGCGCCAACTGGTTCCTGAAAGCCGCGTCGATCTGCTTGCCCTGCATCGCCGCCGACTGGATGATGCTGTTCATCGTCTTCTCGTCGAACATGGCGAAGCGCCTGTCGGCGTAGAAGGTGTTGATGGTCGAGCGGGACGACTGCATCCCGCCGAGGATCGGCGCCATCTGCGCCGCGGAGAGTTCCCTTATCGCCGCCAGCACGGTTCCTATCGCGGCGACGGCGAAACCTGCCGCGGCACCCGTCGCCCGCAGGGTGGCCTGCCAAGCCTTCATCGTCACCTGACCGGCCACCAGGGCGAGCTTCAGGGCGCCGACGACGGCGATGAGACCGCCGTAGGCGAGGGCGTGGAGCTTCACGTACTTGGTGAGCCCGGCGATCATCTTGCCGAATGCCATCCCGGTGCCGAGGAGGGACTTATGGTCCTTGTCGGCCCGTCTGCTCTTGTTCGACATGTCGTCCAGCGACCTGCCGTAGTCCCTCATCCCTCCGCGGGCGGACGACCTGGCGCTCCTCTCGAGGGCGTTCAGGCGCTGCTCGAGGGCGGCTATGCGGGCCTGGGCGTTGGCGTCGTCTACGTCTACGCGGATGTTGACGTTGGCGTCGGGCCCCATCATGCTCACTTGGCGGTCACCCCCTTCGCTACGAGTAGGTTGGCGACCACTAGCCCTGTTTCATCTGCTGAACCTGTTCCGACTGGTCGCGCGCGATCACCCTAGCACAGGC